>Ga0136591_1000865_pt1 | contig 11042 bp, 14 predicted proteins | sample AntRauMFilla3767_FD_104929 | JGI IMG/M metagenome (GOLD analysis project Ga0136591, IMG submission 104929) | Saline lake microbial communities from Rauer Islands, Antarctica - Metagenome Filla 3 #767 | ecosystem: Environmental > Aquatic > Non-marine Saline and Alkaline > Saline | place...
CACCTGTTGTAGGGGGTATTTTTTTTTTGAGGTCAAACATGAATTTGAATCCCGAAATGACCAAGATGCATCTGGACCCAAACCTTTTTATCTTGGACACGCCTGAGATGCCTCAAGTCCGTGAAGGATATCTGAAGGCCGAAGCGGAAGGTAAGAAGCTGTGCATACGTCTGAGCCACGGTGGCTATTCGCACGGTGACGCCACATCCGTTTACGACATGCTAAAGTGGATCCAGAACAACACAGAAGTGGAAGTGATTGTCCACGTCAGCGGTATCGTTACCCTGACTGAACTTCTTGTTCTGACAGCAGTCCCTGTAGAGTGTCGTCTCGTCGGCGCCAACATCCAAGTGCTGCTGATTACCCAGTTCTCTATCTTCTTTGGTTCAGCTGAAGAAACCGAAGGTTACACCCAAGCGTACAAAGCGCTTAAGCGTCAGGTATGCCGTTTGGTGGCCAATGGCAGCGACTTGAACGAAGACGATCTGTATGACGACGTCACGCGTGGTGTGGTCATGAACTATAACGATCTGGAAATGTGCGGGGTGTTGTGAGATGGATGCTGAAAAAATTGAACAACTGAAAAAGCCCGAAAACCGTGTCCTGTACTTGAGTGGACCGGTTGGCCTGGAGACAGGGAACATCATTACTCGCCAGCTGGAAGCCCTGGCACAGGCCAGTGAAGATGACATCATGATGATCATCAATAGCCCAGGTGGTGCCGTCAGCTCCATGCTCATGATTACGGAGTGTATGGACAACCTGCCCAACGACATCGTGACCATGGTGGTCGGACAAGCGGCGTCTGCTGCTGCCTTCATTGGTGCATGCGGTACGCCCGGTAAGCGCCTCGCTACGACAAACAGTCGTTTCATGTATCACATGGCACGTGGCGGTTTTGATGTGGCCGGTGAGCAAACGGAAAAGTTTGTTCGCACTGTCCGTGAAACAATGGACCAGCACATGGCACGTGTGACAGGACATACCCTGGAAGCCATTCCGGAGAAGACTCGTCTCGAACTCTTCCTCACAGCGGAAGAAGCCATTGCCTTTGGTGCCCTCGACCGTATCATTGAATGATGAACGTATAGCTACCCCTCTCTGCTTCAATGCAGAGAGGGGTAGTGTATGTAGGTTTTACAGGACATTTCAATTCTATATCATACAACTGCTATACCCTATTCAAATTCGATATAAGGGTTTGTTTTACTAATCGGTAGGGTTACCTTACTTTTTATCAATCTCTCCTTAGAAGAGCTCTCAGAGCGTCTGACAAGGTATTCCAATAGGAGTTAAGACATGGGACCAAAAGATGTCCGAAGAATGGGAAGAAAACAAGTATTTCGTTTCTACAAAAACTGGAAACGATTTTATCGACACTACGCAAAAGCAATAGAGGACACAGAGCCATTTGAAGTATTGCAAGATACCTTTACCGGCTTTTACGAAATGCTCGATCACAACGAGACCCCTCCATTGTCCCCTTCGTACTTTACGGAGTATTCATGGGTGGCTGAACTCTCTCGTGTGACAGAGTACCCGGCGTTCCATTACTTAGGAGATGTATTGGAACGTACCCGACAAAACGGGTACAGGGTGACTGCCCCTGACAAGGAGTATCTCCGGGCCCTAACCGAAGGCTCCCCAGAGCTTTACACAGTCCCTCTTAAAGAGGCGTACCGGATACACTGGCATGTACTATGTCGCTTTATCCAGTTGCTGTGGTGCCGTAACCTGAAACGAAGAATTCGGGAACTGGGGTTAACTGGTAATAGCTACCAGGCTGAAATCAAAGCCGTATACGCTTTGATGTTGGTCCTCAATACGCTTATTGCTGGCGCATTGGACCACGAAGTGAAACTCGTTGAACCCAAAGAAAAGAAGGTAGAAAATAATGTTGATTGAATTGATCAAAGAAATCGCATCTATCGACGATGTCCTGCATATCCTGGATGAGTTCCACGGACAAGAAGTTCTCATGGGCGATTACGTTATCCATGAGCGGATCCTGGAGTTGTATCAAGAGCATGGTCTCTATGAAAGAGGCGAAGAATCTTTCGTCGACGTAATGGAGGAAGTGACTGGAAGCGATCAGTTCCTGACAGAGATTGCAGGAACTACGCTGCCGGTCGGTGCCTGCCAGAAGTTGTACGATATCGCGCTCCAGGAGACAGAAGAAAGCGAAGGGCCGATGTATCTCTATGCATGCGTCATATTGACCAAGAACGTGGGTAAGTTCATCGCCTGTGCGCAACAATATTTTGTCGACGTCGAGTACCATATCAGAAATCTGGTAAGGGGCGTCTCCGTCTATGTAGGGTGTCGTGATACGGACGAAGTCAACGCGGCTTTTGATGAAGGTACGTATACCCATGCCGTATATGTGGACGCGCCGATGCGGTGCGAGAAAGAGGACGCCGGATCGTTTTTGTTGAACCTTTGCGACTTGAAGCACCTGCCGGAGTTCTTCAACAACAATACGTTGGCATCGATCGACGATCACCTGTGCGACTATTACGAGAGCTTCTTTGAAGACCTCTTTAGCCGACCCATTGAATTTAAAAAGGAAGAGTAAAATGCAAGAAAAAGCAATCAATATGGCATTCGCCATGAAAGTAGTCGTGCCTATTGTTGAGGCGATCGAAAAAGAGTACAAGCCGTTGGACACCAACGACGTACTCGCCAACCTCATTGCTACAATCTTCGGTGCAGAGCGCGCCGAAGAATTGTACCGCAATCACGAGTCCGCCAGCGCAGCACTGTCTCTTGACGAGAAAGAGACCATGACCATGAAGGTCCAGTGTATGGAACCTTCAGACGTACTGTCCCATTTTGTTCCCTACCCAAAAGAGGAGAACGTAGCATGAAATACGTTCTACAGTGTATCAAGAACTTCTTCATACACCACCTTTCTTTCAAACCACCCACTCTCACCATTTACGTGGACGAAATTTCCAAGTACTTGGTGGAGGGCGCACTGGATCCTGATGTGGGTACACCCAACACAGGTCGCTCTGAAGACATCAATGTCCAGTACGTTCGTTTTGTACTGGACATTGATCACGGGGAACTGTGTGCCAATGGGCCAAATGGGCCTTTGTCAGTGTTGGGTACTTTTTATCGAAAGGTAACACTATCGTCTCGGGTGATCGGTAAAGACGAGACCTTTATCCCGTCACCGGGCCCTAATGAAAAAGCCGTATTTGTCTGGTGTCTTGATGAAAGGTACGGTCCCGCCCTTTGTTTCTCCCTTTACAAGTTTCGAGCACGTGACGCAGTTGAAGGTGGTTTGATTGTGGGAACGGACGGACAGGAAGTCGTAAGAGGAGTCTGATATGACCGACGATGAGTTTAAGGAAGTCCAGAAAAAGGTACAGGTGATGGGCAATATTGACCACCACCTGTCTGACCTTGAACCCTACCTTTCAGGCTTCATGTCCGACGATCAACAAAGCGCACAATTTAAAGTCATTCACAGAGCTGCCCAGCTCGTTGACCCGAAAAAGGCAGAGGTGTACAATAATGAGGAAAAGACCCTGATAGAGTTGTACACCCTTGATGAAATGCGCGAGATCGAAAAACACGTGATGGATGCAACTGACCTTTCCATTGAAGAGTTAGTATCTATCCTGTCTCCTTCTTAGAGGAAGATAACCATGTCAAATGTCAAAGAAACCATGAAGATTACTTTCGCCAAATTGAACTATTGGCGAAAGGAATATGACAAGGGTACGCCCGTTGTCGACGATCAAGAGTACGACCAAGAGTACCAGATACTTAAGGAACTCGAGCGTGCTCATCCTGAGATGACTCTGTCCAACTCTCCCACCCGTACTCGTTCAGAGTCTCTAGCCTCTGTTGAGGGGATGGTACATCACGAACCCAAGATGCTGTCGTTGAGAAACACATACGACATCGAAGCATTTGAACAGGTCTTCTCTAAGTTTGTCGGTGACGGCACTTCACCAATTGCCATCCAGTGTAAGGTAGATGGTGTCGCCGTCTCTATCCGTTACATTGACGGTGAGTTGGCCGATGCTTCTTTGCATGGTGATGGGGAGTACGGGGAGGACGTCACCCCTGCAGTCGCCTTGATGCCAGGTGTCCCCAAGACGACGGATCGCCTCTTTAAACTGCGTGAAGGAGGTGGGCCCAAAAACGTCAACTTGCGAGGGGAAATCTATATGCCCCGTTCTGAGTTTCGTCGAATCAATGAGGAGAGAGTCGCTGAAGGGCTGGATCCTTTTAAGACACCCAGGAACGCAACAGCGGGCAGCATTCGGTTGATGGACCCAAAGGAGGTACTGGACCGTAGACTACAGCTCTTTCCTTTTGACCTGTATGAACTCGGTACGAGGAAGACCATCTACTTCCATGACTGTATCCATTCCAGAGAACCTTACTCTTTTGTCATTGATTCACCCTTTGGTGCCCGGCAGGCAATATCCGATGCATTGGTAGCTACGAACAGTATCATACAACGCCGGGAGGAACTGGACTTTGATATCGACGGGATTGTAGCAAAGTCTCTATCGGAAGACATGCAGGAAAAGTTAGGGGAGAATAACAAGACTCCTAACTGGGCTGTGGCACTTAAGTTTTCCGGTGAGACGAAACGTCGTAAGTTAAAGGGCACTGGGTACCAAGTCAGTAAGGTGGGTAAGATAACACCAGTTGCTCACTTTAACCCAACCACCCTAAACGGGAGGACGTGCTCTACGGCACCCTTGCATAACTTCAATTGGACTTTCAAAAGAAACATCCATATTGGAGATATACTGGCTGTCACTTTAGCTGGTCTCACAATCCCCCAAGTCCTCGCCAACCTGGACCTTAATGCAAAAGACGGTAAGGTAGGTCGGGAAAGGGTTCTCCCTCCAGAGCTGTGTCCCTCGTGCGACAGTCCCGTGGAGATATCGGAGGACTATAAGTATGTCCGATGTACCACGCCCTCAGATTGTGATGAAGCAGTCGTCAATTACCTCGACAGTGCCTTTACCAGAAAAACCCTGGACATCAAAGGACTCTCTAAGACCGCGTTTAACGAGATCTTTGTTCGTCTTGGGGTAAGGACCGTCGGCGGTGTTTTGAACCTGTCTGAAAAGGACTGGGGAAGTATCAATGCGCTCACAGGCACAAAGCGTACATTCGTACCTCGGTGTGTACAGAACCTCCGCGATAACCCGATCTCTTTGTCTAAATACCTTTTGGCATTGAGCATCCCACATTGCGGTCCGGTGATGTGCAAAACCCTCGCCCAACGTTTTGAGACCCTCTTTGATGTCAAAGAAGCCCTACTGTCAGGAGAAGGCATCGAAGACCTCTTTAATGAAAAGCGAATGGAGGTCCTGAAAGAGTACGCACAAGAAGATCGTTTCTTGAAGGAAGTCGACTACTCCCTTAGGCTCAGTCTGTCCTTTATTAACTAAAATGCATACATGTCATACCCACTAGGGCCAACGCCCTAGTGGGTATGCGTGTTCCAGTCTTTTATTTTTACATATCATTACTATGAATAGGAGTAATAAACAACTCCTAACCATCTATTTACATTATTCTAGGAGTTACATATGACATACGTTATCATCGCTACAATTGTTATTCTGGCCACCCTGACCCTTTCAGGGCAATCTTTGTGGGTATCCGCCGGGTTTACCGGCAACGAGTTAACACGTCAGACATGGCGTGGACTATTTTTTGGCACCAATGTCGCATGGGCAATGGTTATTGTCGCCATCGCCCATGTCGGAGGCCTCATGCCAATACTCCCAATGATTATCATTGGCGTGTTTGGTATGGCTGCCCCCGCTTTATACCTTGATGACCGGTCAGTAGACCAAAACGGGAGGGGCGCCCGAAATCTGTTTGTCACGGACGCTTTCTTAAAGGGTATCGGCATCGCCTTTATCCTGTTGTTGGTGGTTCTAAAGGTGGTCACCAACCAGTAACCATATACCCTACTACCCAGTAGCCATTACGGCTACTGGGTAGTAGGGGCTTACTTACTTATTTTTTTCCTTGCAGACCATCCATTTCATTTTGCATTCTCTCCAAGGCATCGGTTCGATCCTTAGCGTACGTCAACATCGAACGTTTTACGGCACGATAGACGTACGGGTCCAGATCCAACAAGTCAGATAAAGACATGTTAGTGATCTTAGGAGCTTCCATCTTAAGCAGGTTAACGATCTCTGCTTCGAGACTGTCTCCCTCAAACCATCGATAGGCTTCGGTTTGCATTGAAATGCTAGATGGCCTTCTTGGGTCCGTACCATGGGAATGGTTATAGATGCCAAAGGCCCGTTCAAAAGCTTCCATGCTTAAGACATTACGGGTGACACCGTCTACGGATGACGGGATGTCGGCGAGATCTTTGAGATAATCGACAATAGCAGTCTCGGGTACCTCAAAGTCTATCCCGGTAATTTCTACCGGCCGAGCATCCTCGTCTGCATCCATTCCCCGATATCTAAAAAATAGCTGATCGGGTTAAATGGCGTGAGAGACGGAATCGGGTCATCATCATCGACCTGCTTGTCACCACACACGGGGCACACGAAACTGGCCAGACCACAAGTGACGAGTGTGACTTCGTCCTTGTACTGGACAACACCTTTACGGATCTCTTCGATATACTCTTCACCGAAGTGACCAGTCAGGGTGTTTTCAATACTTTCGCTGGACTCGACACGCACCACTTTGCCATCGGGATGACGTACAATGATTTTGTGAATCCAGGGAATGTACTTCGGTGCCTCCAGTGCTTTGGCCAGAAGTGAGAACTGCTGGTACTTGTACTCTTCACGTTCGTCACGATCATCGAAGGTACTGTCCTTCATGAGTTCGTTGACTTTGATCCGAATACTGTTTACCCATTCCACGCCATAGGTGAAGTAGGTCTTTGCACTGGGGTGACGGCCGATGATTTCAAAAGTTATGTTATCGCTTTTGATGACGGCGACCTTTTTGTCAGTAGCGGTACGTTCCTGATACTGTTCGATTTCCTCGACAGTAGAGGACTCTTTGTCCGCACCGATCAAACGGTAGTCCGCTGCAGTGAGCCGGTCGACGTCGACCCAGGGGATCTTCTTGAAGTCGATCATGCTGTTGTAGTCAAAGTCGTTCTTGGCTTCATTGACCTTGAGCTCTGCACCGTAAGTACATTCGTTGGTGAACGTCTTGCGGCACGTACGAGTGGTCGGGTAACCATCAGGATAGATGGACGCCAACACAGCAGTCATGATGGGTTTGAAGTCAGACACCAGAATCAGCTCTTCGAGGAGTTCTTTCGTCCAGCCCTTTACAGACGTGCTCTTGACGTGATCGAGAACAAACCGCATGATGAAACGGTTAGCGATGACATCGTCACCGGTAAAGAGCGCACCACGAGTATTGGCACCGATTTCCGACTGAGCCTTTCGAATGCGAGCAATAAGCATATGGATCTCGTATTCCTTGATGTTGCTCAGGGTCATGTTGATGCCACTGTTCCAGCACTCGACAAAGGCCGGTACAGAAAAGCCCATGATGCCGTTGATGTAGTTGCTGGCGGCTTCACCACTCAACACCGAACCATCGTCGACATTACGGTTCTTCTTGGTCATGATACCAAAGCGACGACCTTCAAACTCGGGGCGTTGTTTCCAGCCACGTTTGGGTGCATCGGACAGGCTGAAGTACTGGTCTTCTTCAAAGCGCGATTGTGCCAGAAGTGTGATGTTCTGCAGAATGCGTGCCTTGGTGCGCTTGTCGATGTTGTCGTTCTTTTCGATTTCCTCGACAATGGCTTCCATATCCTCGTCACTGAGAGGCGCCCCCATCGTCGGTACCGGCATACGTTCATCGTGGCCGGTCTTACCAGTGGTGGGATCCCAGAACTCAAAGTCCTCTTCAAAAGTCTTTTGAGCATCTGTTTTCGCAACCGCTTCTTCCATCGCCGGTTCAGAGGCTACATCTTCCTCCTCTGCCGACCTTTCAACCTGTTGGTCAGCGACTTCTTCTTCGGACAGTTTGTCGCCATTGGTGCCGGCTTCGTCTTCGTAATTATCACTCATTAGAGGGTACCTCTTCTTGGTTCTCGTCCTCATCGGCCTTTTCGTTGAACTCGGCGATCTCTTCGTCCGTAGCCAACTTGCCGGTGAGGGTCTTCAGTCGGTGGTGGAAATCGAGCATCTCATTGGTCAGACCTTCAGAGACCTCGAGGATGGTTTGGTAAGAACGTGACCAGAAAGTCAAGTCCTCGTCCTTTACCTTACCTTGGTAGTCCCAGACAGCAGGGTCCACTTTCTTTTGAATAAAGTGAACTTTACGACCCAAGTCCAGGGCCAGCTGCCGTCCTTCATCCAGTGCTTCCCGGTTGTCATTGGCACGGGCGCGGGCACAGAGCATGGCAACTGAGTCACGCAGTTCGGAGAATGTCTCTTCGATGGACCAGTACATTTCATGTACGTCTTTCCATTTCGGATGATGCTCCTTCAGCGCCTGACGTGCTGTACGGCGACGCTTCTTTTCTTTCTTCTTCAGCTTTTCGATGCGGTAGTTGTCCATAGGACGTGAGCGTTGGACATGGTCATAGCCTTCCTTGTCACCCTTTTTTTCTTGCTCCGAGATGTCATTGGTCAGGTCTTCTGTGTCAAAGAACTGTCCATCTCGGTCACGCATTTCCTCATGAGCCTCAGAGAGATCGACCTCATCCAGGCCGCTTTTCTCAAGAACTTCTTTGGCTGGGTTTTGTTTTAACGGATTCACAGCGAATTCCTCTTTTGGTGAATGGTAAGATACAGTGACTTAACGGATTGGGTCAAAAAGTAAAAAATGGGTTCATTTTGTACCGCCCTAGAGAGCCCCCTAATAAAAGGTTATAATGACATGTTAGAAGAAAACACTTTACAGTCAATTGAGCCGATGGTCAGCAGCGTAGTGTATGACGCTTTCACTACTATCGAAGAGACATTCCAAGAACTGTCTTACAGCGCACATGAGCTCACCTTAGCCAACGTGCTCAACAACGACAACCAATCGGTGATCGGTAAGGTCACTGACGTCATGGACATCTTTAAAGAGCATTCAGAAATTGTGCTCAACAAACTGGGTATCACCGTCAATCACGCTGAGCATAAAAGCGTTTCTTTTTATGCTGAGTTGTTAGAAGGTCTCGATACCTTGATTGACATTGAAAACCGGGAGACCTTGATTTCAATTTATCAAGGTGCTGACAGTGGCCATGGTTTCATTGTAAAGGCCATGGAAGAATTTACAGAGCGACCATTGGGGTATTGGCTCGTCAACATCGAGGACTTCGATCTATCTAGCATCATGGAACTGCAAATGAGTTTCGATGAGCCTCTCTCAGATAAGCTCAAAGAAGCGATCGCTGAGAAGAAGACCCAGATCAAGGCACTGGCTGAACAAACCGGTAAAGAGGCACTCAACGTCACTCGTTCCTATGTCACTGGACGTGAAGCGGGCAACGAGATTGGGTTTTCTTTCCAACTGGCAGTAAGGGCAAACTGGACGATTCTCGATGGGCTCATCACTACCGAACCTCCAGAGCGAATTGCTGCAGAACTCTTGGGACTGTGCATTACCTCTTCACTGGCACCCAACCGGTTCAAGGACGAAATAGAAGGGGCACTGGTCGACATGGACGTGGATATTCTTTTACGTGCCAAGATCCTGACAGCCTACGAGAACCTGGTCCGGAAAGCGGACTTTCTTTAAGGGAGAAACTTCACGATGGACTTATTCACCGAAATGATTGTTTTCATATACGAAATGGGGTTTGTCCTCGAGCAGATGTTTTGGATCTTTTTTATAGGCATCGTCGCAGTCATCGTCATTGGCGTAGTTTTGGTGGGGGCTGTCTCACCTATCTTAATGGCCATCCACAACAAACCCTTTAACGGTTTCGCTTACAAGCGGAACAAACGAGGTGAAAGAAAATGAAGCTCAAAGATTATCTCATCTACGCTTTGAAAGAAAAGCTGTACCGAGACCGGCGATGGTTGATTCGCGTCTCCAGCATCCCTCTACCCAGGGAAGAATACCTGGAGTACCCCCACGTTAGCCAGGATGGTAAAAACATTGTGTTTGTCCAGGACGGAGAGACGGTGATCATTGAGGGCGCGACACCAGAGAACCCGGTCTTCCAACACAACACCAAAGTGACACTGCCTCCAGGTACGCTGTTGAACCAACTAGAAGAGGTGGACACTACCTACCGAGTGGCCCTTTTGAACGCCATCATTCTGGCAGACCCACTCAATGGCAAGGTCCCCTACCACAATGAACCCTTTACAGGTAAGTGGCTGGACAAGACCATTGAAGACGGGTACCGCAATGGTGACCTGACTACTGACGAACACAAAGCCCTTCTACGTTCAATGGGGTATTTGGAAGTCCTTTCCAGCTACACCGTACCGACGTCTTCTGAAAAGGTATTGCGTGAGTCAAAGGCTGCACGTAAGAAACGTGATGAGTTGGTAGAGAAGTACAAAGACCAACTCGACGACCCCATTGTCATTTCGAAGATCGAGGCAGAGATCATCAAGGTCCTCAAAGAAGAACTCAAAGGGGATGTCGCCGAAGGGTTCTTTATCAAAGGAAAGCGGATGAACAAAGTCCGTAAGATGACACACGGAATGATTGGTGGGTACACCCGCCTCGATGACCCTACTAAGGTCGACACGGTGACCTCCTCTTTGATTGAAGGATGGAAACCGGATGACCTACCTGCCATCAACAACCAGACCCGCTCTGGTTCTATTGACCGTGGCCTGGAAACCCAGTTCGGGGGTGAGGCCACCAACATCGCCACACGTATGTTTCAGAACCTTCGTATGATGGAAGGTGACTGTGGTACGAAAGCAGGGGTACCTACTCGGATTACGGCCGATAACTATCTGAAGTACGAAGGCATGTATCCCCCTAACGCCGATAAGCCTCTCGATGCAGCTACGCTCAAAAGCTTCATCGGCAAACGACCTATCTTGATTCGTGACTCCAATGTGTGTAACGCTCAAGGTAACCGTATCTGTCAAGTA
>Ga0136591_1000868_pt1 | contig 11017 bp, 10 predicted proteins | sample AntRauMFilla3767_FD_104929 | JGI IMG/M metagenome (GOLD analysis project Ga0136591, IMG submission 104929) | Saline lake microbial communities from Rauer Islands, Antarctica - Metagenome Filla 3 #767 | ecosystem: Environmental > Aquatic > Non-marine Saline and Alkaline > Saline | place...
ACTGGTAACGTTGCGCATGGAAGGCCCGAAACGATCACCCAAAAACTGGTAGGCCGTGGAAAGGTTCCCCTCATAATATTTTGGCAAGAAATAGATGCTTACTAAAATGCGTCCCACAATGTAGCCCAGCGTTATTTGCAAAAAAGTGAGATTACCCCCGTACGCTACCGCCGGAATGCTAATGAAAGTCAGCGTACTGGTCTCCGTGGCCACTACCGAAAACAGCACCGCCCACCATGGAATATCGCGACTGCCCAAAAAGTAATCAGAGGTGGAGGTTTGGCGACCGGCTATTTTAATGCCGATAAATGCCACACTGACCAGGTAAACGGCAATTACGATGTAATCTACAAGTGCGAATTCCAAGTCTTATTCTTTCTTTATTATATTATTAAATGCTGTCCAGTGGCCCTCACTCATAGCCGTATCGGTAAATAATGAGACCCCGGCCGCCCCGCCGGTCATTGCATTTTCATATGCCTTGGTCAGCTGGTTCTCATCCATTTCCGGAATATACAGGCCGCTATAAACGGGGGTGGTTGCCGGCAGCTCAACGCGACATTGCCGCGCGGCCTCAGCTATCCAGCTTACTCCTTTATTATAAAAATTATTGTACTGCATGGGCAGCAAAGCATCCAGATCCCAGTCGGGCCAGTTCTGCCGCACCAACGAACGGGCAATATCCGGGGTTGGGAAAACCGCCGCGGTGAGGTCTTTGTTTTGGGCATGCACCTTCAGCGCAATTTTGTTTACCAAGGTAGTAACTTGGTCGTACCGATATTCCAGCCATGCCTGATGTTTAGCCGGCTTTTTGATATCCAACGGATCAATACCCTGTTGGTCTTCAAACTTAGCACGACACACCTCGCAGTAGCAGTAATCATACTGCGGGTATTCCTGGTCCTGCTCAATACCGTATTTAGGCTGCAAGGCCACGGGTAAAATCACATCAGGGTAGCGAATGTAATCCAGATGAATGCTTTTCAACTCAGCATATTGCAACAGTTCATCCACTTCGTTCAACACATATTCATGCACCGGCTCGCGAGAGGGACACAGCCATTTATAATAATCTACGTAAGCCGGTTTATCCAAGGATGACTCCCCTTTCCTATTGAGCATAAACCACTCAGGGTGATTTTCATGCGCCCACGCATCGCCGCCCCGTTGCAAGCATACTTTCCAGGCATGCACTTCTATATCCATTTCCTGTGCCGCCGGAATGATGGACTCAAAATTGCCGGAAGGCAGGATGGCATCTATGCCCGAAGATTTTAGTTTTCCCAAGCGGCTTTTCCATTCATCGGTTGAGCCGCCCGTGTCGGTTACCCAAGCCCAGTTTTTTGCAGTATCGCTCCCGGGATTCTGCCTGAAAAATGAGTTCTGTAGCGTTAGTCCACCCACAAAACCCAAACCGGCAAGGGCTGTTTGCTGTAAAAAATCTTTGCGATTCATACCAAGTAATTATTCTTTATAATTTATGAGGCCTTTGCAAAGTCCTCTTTATGTGATTCCAAACCCGGCCGGTTTCATCAATATACCAGCTTGTTTGGTCATCTTTATTTATGATCTGTAGCTGAAAAGTATGTTTTGTATTGGATATTTTGGCTGATGTAAGGCTTGGAAATTTCTCATCCAGCTTCATTTTTTGAAATAGTTTTTTCGCCTTTAGTTCTTCTATTTCATCCGTGTAAGCCCCATGGTTTTCGCGCCATTCGCGTTGCCGGTAATAAAGCTGACGAAGATACCATTTTATTTGCTCTTCAGGATTTTCTTTAAAATCCGGCGGCAATTCACCAACAGATGTATTCGAAAATTGTACTATTCCCCACATTTCGGGGTAGTGCATATTTATCACCCCTTGTGGCGACCATACCCAGTTTTCTTCGGGCAGCTTTTTCCCTGTTTTGGCATCCATTTTTTTTACATACTTGCCATTCTTAATTTGGTGATACCACTGCACCCGCGAAAAATTAATGCGCCACTGTTCTCCGTTTTCTGGTGGACCGTTATGCACAGCAGCTTCTTCAAGAATACGCCACGGCAGCGTCAGCTCTACCGTCCAACCGCTGTCCCGGTCTGTTGGATCATTTAGCGTTCCCTGTATATCAATAGCCGATTGTAAGCCGCTGATATCCCAACCGTCAATCGCTTTGCCGCCATCGCGGTAGGGCTTGGTCAGCAGCAGATCCCACACCGTTCCCAAGGCATTAATTTCCAACTCATAATAATTGTGGGTGTCGCCGTCCGGATCAATAAATATTTCAAAATCATTATCATAAAATATCACGGTATCGCGCTGGGTGAGCCGGCTCCATGCGTGGGGTTCTTCCATTTCGGCGGCAATATAAAGATAGGTATCATCCCACAACATTTTAGCTGTGGTCTTGAATTTCGGCTTGGGTTGGGCCAACCCTTCAATATCAATAAAGGAATCCGTTGACGGGGCCTGCTGCCAGCTTTGTTCGTTTAATTTGCCATCAATGTGTAGTGAATCAAGGGTGCGTTGTGCCACGTATTTTTTAGGGTTGAAGGGAAGCTGCGGGATTTGTGCATGAGCTACAGGCGTCAAGCCCACAAAAATCACTAAGGTTGTTAAAATAAGTTTTTGAGCGTTCATAAAATCTCAACCTAAAGCTTTAGGAGTATAACTTCCGCTAAATAAAGCTACTTATTTTCTGAAGGCTTTTCAGAACCGTAGATTAAATCATTCCGAGAAGGGAGCAACGAGGAATCTCAAGTGGTGATGAAGCTTAAATCCTAATATGGAACACAGTTGTGGCATTATTTGAGATCCCTCTCCCGAATACTCGGGATCGGGATGACACATGGGGTTCTTCAAAACCCTCTTTCTCTCAGCCAGTTGATAAATTGATCCATTGCCCGCCCACGGTGACTTATTTCATTTTTTATTTCCGCATCCAGCTCGGCAAAGGTTTGTTCATATCCTTCCGGCTGAAATACCGGATCGTAGCCAAAGCCTTCCTCGCCGAGCGGTTCGGTAAGAATTCGCCCCCGGCAAACCCCCTCAAAAGTGTGTGTTTGATCTCCCATCACCAATGCAACGACCGTGCGGAACTGCGCCCCGCGATCTTTTACTTCAACACCCGCCAACTCTTCTAAAAGTTTATCAACATTATCTTGATAAGTAGCATTTTTACCGGCATAACGTGCGGAATAAACGCCCGGTCGGCCGTCCAGCGCATCCACTTCCAGGCCGGTATCATCAGAAAGAGCAGGCCAGTTGGTTTGCTCGAACACATAACGCGCTTTTTTCAGAGCATTGCCTTTCAGCGTTTTTTTGTCTTCCTCTACCTCATGCAGGTTGGGGAATTCCAGAGCCGACTTCAACGCAATATTAAAAGGCTGTAAGCTTGCTTTTAACTCATCAATCTTATCAGCATTGCGGGAAGCTAAAACCAATTTTTGCATTACAGGGAGCTTTCGCGAGGGTTCAATTTGTAATACATATTGATACCGCTGCCAATGGAAAGAAGTACATTCAGGGCCGTAAATACCGTATCACCGATCATTATAGAATACACCGCAAGCGTAAAACTTGATGTAAAATACATGATGATGAAGGCAATGTTAACGGGTGTATCTCCCGCTTTTATGGTTTCCCATGTTTGTGGTATCCAAGCACCGACCAATATTGCAAACCCAATCCAACCTAAAATTTCTATACCCATATTTTTACCCTTTAAATTATCCTATTTGTTCTAAAAGTTGCTGCATTTCGTGTTTTTTTAGCCGCGGCCCATATTGTCCAACGACCTCCGAACCCGCCAGACTTGCCAGCTTACCGGCTCCGGCATACCCCATTCCGTTGGTGATGCCGTACAAAAACGCCCCGGCAAATATGTCGCCCGCGCCATTGGTATCCACAGCTGAAACTTCATAGGGTTCAATATCAATAAAAGTGTCGCCGTCAAAAATGAGGGCACCATTGGGGCCTTGGGTAATCACAAATTTGTGGGCTATTTTTTTTATCGCTTCCCGCGCTTCGGATAAATCATCATGCCCGGTGAACATCTTTGCTTCTTCCTCGTTACAAAATAATAAATCAACCTTCTTACCAATAATTTGCTTGAATCGCTCTTCAAATCCTTCAACAATAGATGGGTCGGACAGCGTGAGTGCGGTCTTTACATCGTGCTGGTCCGCCAGGGTTTTTGTTTTTTTGAGCGCTTCAAAGCCACTGTCGGAAGTTACTAAGTATCCCTCCAGATATACGTACTCCGACTGGGCGATGGCCTGCTCATCAATCTGGCTGGTTGAAAGCGTAGCGGTGATTCCCAAAAAGGTATTCATGGTGCGATCGGCATCATCGGTAACCATCACCAGGCACTTGCCGGTAATCCCATCAGGTTGCTGCTGATTAATAAAGTTGGTATCAATGCCGGCATCTTTCATATTTTTTAAATACTCATCGCCAAAAGGGTCGTTCGCCACTTTGCATGAGTAAAATCCGTTGCCACCAAGCTGGCTAATAGCCATCATGGTGTTAGCGGCTGATCCGCCCGGCTTTTGCACGGTTTCGGCCTTATTAATAGCGTTTATAAGTTCAAATTGCGTTTCTTCATCAACCAGGGTCATCACCCCTTTCTTTACATTGTGCTGATCTAAAAATTGAGGCGACACCCGAAATTCAATATCAACCAGAGCATTGCCAATTCCGTACACATGATATTTAGCACTCATAAAATTTTGTTCTATTTATTAAAAATAAAGCTCAAATAAAGTACAAAGTATGGCGCGCTGAAAAAAGAATAATTTACAGGATCTATATGGTTGGTTTATTTACTTTATATTCTGATCAAATATTTTTGGTTTCAAATGGTTTGCTTAAACGGTTTTGCGCTATGGATTTTTCGTTTTACAATTTTTTGGAAAAAAGACTCCAAAAAAAGGAGCGGCCCGGACGGACTTCCCAATTAAAAATGGCTCCATATCCGGTAGAAAAAAATACTGCCATTGGCAAAAACCGCCCCATGGAGGCCCCGCCTGAAGCCGATGCCAGCAGCGTACTTATTCTAATATTTCCCAATTCTGATAATGAGTGGGAGCTTATTCTAACGCTGCGCACCAGCGACATCAACCATGGCGGGCAGCTAAGTTGCCCGGGCGGCCGGTCTGAGCAAGGAGAAACGGAAACCCAAACGGCCCTTCGAGAAACGCAGGAAGAAATTGGCATCAACCCGAATGATGTGCGTATTGCCGGCACACTAAGTAAGCTGTATGTATCGCATTCCAGCAATGATGTAACGCCGGTGGTGGGATTTTTGGATTACACGCCCAAACTAAACCTAAACCCGGCTGAGGTGGACGAGGCCTTTTCAGTTGAGCTTGATTCACTCGTGGACAAAAAAAATCTTACCGTTGAAGATTGGGATCTGCGTGATCAGGCCACCTACCGCGTACCATACTGGGATGTGCACCGGGTACCGCTTTGGGGGGCCACCGCTATGATGCTGAGTGAGTTTCTGGAATTGTACCGGGAGTTTAAATCACAAAAAACAAATCACAAATAACAAAACCCTAAAATGGGCTGCAAAATGCTTTAAAAAATATATTGAAAATTGTTGTTTGATATTTGCCATTTATCCCGTCCAGCTTTTCGCATCAATCAGTTTATTTTTACTGCCACTCCGTACCGCAAAATCAAAGCCGGGTTGAAGGGCATAACCGCCGGATCGGCCGGCCCTGTCGAGCGCAATGAATCCCACCTGTTTGCCTTTGGTGGTTTCTGTCGTCTCAACAATACGCTCTACTGCTTTTTGGCAGGCCGTTTCAGGATCAGCCCCGCGGCGCATGTTTTCAACCACCAAGTGACTTCCGCACACCCGGATAATTTCTTCGCCCAGTCCCGTAGCCGCCGCGGCGCCCACTTCGTTATCCACGTATAATCCCGCGCCAATGAGCGGTGAATCGCCCACACGTCCGTGCATTTTATAGGCTGCACCGCTGGTGGTACATGCGCCTGAAAGACGGCCCTTTGCGTCGAGGGCCAACATTCCGATGGTATCGTGATTTTCGACATTTATTTCGGGGCTATAATCGGTCTTTTCTTTCCACTCTTTCCATTCCTTTTCAACTTCGGGAAGTAGTAAATTTTGCTTTTCAAATCCTTGATCAAGGGCAAAATCTAACGCCCCATCTCCCACCAGCATTACATGGGGCGTCTGTTCTTTCACTTTACGGGCCACCGAAATGGGATGCAAAATGTGCTGTAAAAATGCAACCGAACCGCACTGCATATTGTGATCCATGATGCAGGCATCGAGGGTTACCTTGCCATCGCGGTCCGGCCGACCGCCAATACCTACCGATCGCCCCGCAGGATCGGCCTCGGTAATACACACGCCGGCTTCCACCGCATCAAGGGCGGTGCCGCTGGTGTCTAATATCTTCCAGGCTCCCTTATTAGCTGCAATGCCGTGCCTCCAGGTTGAAATTACCACCGGCCCATCGGCTTTTTTTATTGAACTGGAAAATGAAAATTTACGCAGCGGCACTAATCCACCTAAAGCCAGAGTTTTTAAAAAAGATCTTCTGTTTATCATGCTCTAAAATTAAGTTATCAATTTACTAATAGTGAAGCCGCTTTTTATCTCGTCCCACTGCTCAGCGGTGGGACTTCCACTTCGACGCTCCGCGTCAAATATACACGCAGACCGACTGTGAAAGATATAAATATAGTGGTATTTGTCATCTAACATTTAAAAAGGGATCCCTTTGTGTAAAAAATAAACCTTAAAGATTTTTATGAAGACAAAATTTTTACCGCTTTCTGCCCCACTTTCATTCCAATAGCAATACCCATGCCACTCAAGCCTGCGGCCACTACACGGTCATCATCAAGCCGTTTTACAACCGGCGTTTTGGTAGCGGTAAAACCCATAATGCCCGACCATTCATACTCAAAAGATAGATTCTGCGGCAAATGTAGCACTTCGCGGGCAAAGTCCTGTAAATACGTTTTTACGGTTTCATTAGTCCCGAATTCATCTTGTTCCTCATCTTCAATGGCCCGGTTACGTCCCCCGCCAATGAGCAAGCGATTACCGACATTGCGAAAATAAATATAGCCGCGATCAAAATTAAATGTGCCCTTCCAGGGTATATCGGGCCACTCTTCGCTCACCATAATATAACCGCGCGCCGGGCGCACCAAAATTTCCGGCATTAGCCGCCGGGTAAACCCATTGCAAGCAACTAAAAATTGGTCGCCCTCAATTTTAGTATCATCATTTAAATATACAGAACCTTCGTGATCAATTTTCCGCACCTCGGTATTCCAACGGATCGCAATTCCATTTTGGGATACTTTTGAAATCAATGCCTGCATCATTCGACCGGGGTGAATCGCACCCTCCAGGCGATTATAAATAACGGGATAGCCGTTAAGGGTATCAGGCTTGTACACCATTTTTTCACCTGTTAAATTACTCATCCATTTGTTGAATGATTCGATATAGCTGCAGGCCTCTTCATACTTGGCATCTTCCGTAAAAATTTCAAAGCCTCCGCAATTACTATACCCAATGGTCTTATCACCCAGGGTATTGCGCAGCAACTGAAGCCCCTCATAGCGCATTTTCAACCGTTTATTGATATTTTCATTGGTCTCCTTCTGCATGTCCGCCACCTGCTCGGTGATGGAGCCTACACAGGCAAAACCGGCGTTACGGGTGCTTGCCCCCTCCGGAATGCGTCCTTTATCAAGCACTAAAATACGCGCATCGGCATGCTGCCGCCGGTAAAAAAGAGCTGAAGAAAGTCCTACAATGCCCGCCCCTACGACAATCAGGTCATAGGGCTGAAAGAACGTTTCCTGCTCCCAAAATGAGGGTTGTTTCATTCTGTTAGTTAATGGTTAATGAGTATTTTTCCTATCTGGTTGCAATTAAACAATCTTTTGCGATCCAATGCAGAGCATCGGATCGAGGTATATCGCAATGTATTATTGAGCAAAAGAGACTTTTAAGCCACCCAAATAGTGTGTCATCCCGGACCCCGATCCGGGATCTGAAAAGCTTTAGGAACAGCATGACACAGGTGGTGTTTTCAATTAGTTAAATACGTTATTAAAGTTTCATCTAAATTTTCTGAAATACCAGTGCAGCCATCAGCGCCGCGCCGGTTTTCAGGCATTGCTCGTCAATATTGTATTTGGGGTGATGCAGGGAGTACGTAGAATCATACTGCTCATTACCGCTGCCCAAAAAGAAAAAGGTGCCCGGAAATTCCTGTTGATAAAAGGCAAAATCTTCGCCCGCCATGATGGGCTCATCCATAATTTGAACATTTTCATCGCCCGCTATTTTTTTGGCTGTGGTTTTCACCGCTTGGGTCGTTTTTGGGTCATTCACCACCGCCGGATATCCTTCATTGAATGCAAATTTGTATGTCCCGCCAGCCCCTTCTGCAATTCCTTTAATAATTTGCTCCATGCGCTTTTTAATCAGCATGGCATTTTCTTCTGAAAAAGTACGAACCGTTCCTTTCAAAAACACTTTTTCCGGTATGATATTAAAAGCTGAGCCACCCTCTATTTTTCCGATCGTCAACACCGCTGGTTCTGTGGGATTTATCGAGCGGCTGACGACAATTTGCAATTGTGTTACCACTTGCCCGGCCATTACAATGGGGTCAACCGTATCATGGGGATAGGCCGCGTGCCCGCCTTTCCCAATAATTTCAATCTCAAATTCGTCGGGGCGCGCCATAAGCGGGCCTTCACGCAGGGCAATTTTCCCGGTTTCAAGGTGCGGGTAGGTGTGAAGTCCATAAATAGCATCCACGCCTTTTTTCTGCAAATAGCCCGTTTCACAAAGCAACCGTCCGCCGCCGGGCAGTTTTTCTTCTCCGGGTTGAAAAATCAGCAGCACGGTTCCCTCAATTTGCTCTTTGCACTCCATAAGAATGCGCGCCGTACCCAGCAAATTGGCCGTGTGACCATCATGACCGCAGCAGTGCGCTGCCCCCTCATTTTGGGACATAAATCCGGCCTTGGCTTCGCCCTCTTCATCCATGGCAAGCGCATCAATATCACCCCGCAGGGCAATGACGGTATCTGATGACGGATCACCCTGAATTATACCCACGCAGCCCGTTTCCAGCGGTTGATCTACCGTGATGCCCATGGCTTCAAGCTTTTCGATGATAAATTCGGTGGTTTCAAATTCCTGGTAGCTCACTTCAGGATGACGGTGCAGGTGGCGGCGTATTTCAATCATCTCCTGCAAACCGTCTTCTGCCAGCTGTTTTATTTGGGATAAATCCATAATTTGCTATTTTAATATTGTTGATTCAAAAATCAAGGTATAAAAAATTGACCTTTTATTTTACCACAGAGTTACGCAGAGGAAAATGCAGAGCTTCACGGAGCTACATTACTTATTTATTCGTAAAAATGACTCTGTGGTTCTCCGTGATATCCTCCGTGCGCCTCTGTGGTATAACTTAGTTCCATTCTTTTTATGACCCAAAATCTTTCCACAAATCATGACTTAAAAATCACCAAAGACGGCTCGCATACCCTCTATTCAAATCGCTTTAATCAGCATTATCATAACCCCAATGGCGCGGTAGCCGAGAGCGTGCATAACTTTTTTGAGACCAATGGGTTGTTAGAAGATCTCGTTCTTCAAAATCAGATCAATATTTTAGAAATTGGTTTTGGAACAGGACTCAATTTGTTGTTGCTGGCTGATGCCTATTTATACGGTGAGGCTGGAGCATCGATAAAATTTCACAGCATTGAGGCCTATCCAATTTCTGCAAAAACGGCCTCATCCTTTAACTTTAAAGATCATCTTAGCTATCCCGAGCTTGTCCAAAAGCTGCCACCGCTGTTTAATTCGCTCCAAAAAGGGTACAACACCAAGCAATTCATCGCTGGTATTGATGCTACCATCTTTTACGGCTTATTTGAGGACTATGATGCGGACAACATACAATTCGATTTCGTTTTCCATGATGCGTTTTCGCCTAAAGTGAATCCCGAACTTTGGACAAAAAATACATTTGTGAAGCTAAAATCTATGAGTGCGCGTAATTGTATTCTCACCACCTACAGCGCAGCCTCAAAAGCTAAAGGCGCCATGGCCGCGGCCGGCTGGAAACTGGCCAAAGCCCCGGGCGCACTGGGCAAACGCGAAATGACGGTGGCTTCGTTGAACCCTGAAAAACTGGCTGAATTTGAGCGGGTTGATGAAGTGCGGCTGGCCAAACGGTATGAAAAAGGAGATTTTTAAATTTTCTCGATATAAATATCACAAGTTACAAACTTGCGATATTTTGAGGTGGCTGGCCCGGCGATATGAAGAGGACGACTTTTGAAACTATGCTAAAAACCTCCAAGGTTTTGGAAACCTTGGAGGTTTGATATAAATTGAATTATTCACCGCAGCATCCTCACTGTCTATTATTAGATCCAAAACTAATTGTAAAGCGATTAGTTTAATTCTTTTCCATTATGCTTTATCTCAAATGGTTCAAGTTTGCAACTTGGACCCAATAATCCCACCATTCTATTCAACCATAAAAGTACAAGTTGCAAATTTAGACTATTTCGATCTTATTTAATCTCATAGCATCTCGCTATTTATTACTAAACCTGAACTTAAAGCTATTTGATATTACACCTTTATCTCTTTACGCGATTATGATATATTTAGTGGTTATAATACTAACTATATTAACAACCGCTATTTGATGAGGATTCTTCTTCCGAAAAACCACTTGCTTGAAATACTATTCCCAGAAATAGAAGATTACAACCATTTAGATGAAAAGGATCTGTCTTATATTAAGGAAGCATATTCCTTTGGCTCTCATAAGCCGGAAGTTGAGCTAAAAGAAAATGGGATAGCAATTATCTTCAATGAAGACTTCTTACAAAAAAGCCATGAAGATTTTCAGGGGCTTATTAGACTGAGCGAAAACCGGGAATACGATAAAGCGCTTGAAAAAGTAAAGAACCTGTTGGAAGAAAATCCCGCAGTTTCTG
>Ga0136591_1000871_pt1 | contig 11007 bp, 23 predicted proteins | sample AntRauMFilla3767_FD_104929 | JGI IMG/M metagenome (GOLD analysis project Ga0136591, IMG submission 104929) | Saline lake microbial communities from Rauer Islands, Antarctica - Metagenome Filla 3 #767 | ecosystem: Environmental > Aquatic > Non-marine Saline and Alkaline > Saline | place...
CATGGTTCTTGCAGTAAATGGTAGGTGGCGGAGGCTTTTTGGGTTGGCACGTTTTTTGCTTAACTGGGGATATTTGGAAAAAAGTGGCTAAAAGTGGACATTTGTGGCTAAATAAAACAAAATGTCATAAGAAGCCCTGCCTACCTGTTTTTCCTCCAAAACCCACTCCCCACAACCCACCTCAAACAGCATAAAACCCATACCCTTATGCACCAGAGCCTCATTAAATTACATTAAAAACCATTATGTTCTCTACGCTTATAGCATCAAACTGACTAGAAGGACCTGCTTTAAGAGCTTTTATCGTCGTTAAGGTTGAAAACACATTTGTAGTAAGAATAAGACTCTATATATGTTTTCATCTATTCTCCTTGTTGTAAAAAGGTATATTCCTCTAAAAAATCATTTATATTTCCGCAGTCTATGGTATAGTCAACATATTCAACTACTACCTTAATGGAATTTGTGTAAACAACTTTGACCGTTGCAAAAGGTTTTAAATTCGTTTTCCAATATGTTCCAATTACTGGTATTACCTTTGGAGATTTCGGAATCAAATCTTTATTATTTTTCATCTTATATCCTTTGTTAATTGTTAGTCTTCGTTTTCAATAAAATATAGTAAAGACTGTAATCTTTCATCTTGAGCATCATGGACACTAATGCCATCATATCTATAAGCATAAGTAGCAGTTGCAGTGGCGGACAAAGCAGCATTAGCGGCAGCATTAGCGGCATTAGCGGCACGAACAGCATTATAAGCAACATACTCAGCATAATAATCATCATTATAAGCAGCATAATAAGCAGCCTGCTCAGCATAATAAGCGGCTCTATTAGCAGTAGCGGAATACTCATAAGCTGCAAAAGAGCTATCTATAGCCCATAAAACTAATAAATCTGTAGGCACAATGTGCTTTAATAGCCATACTTTATGATCATAACTAATATTTTCACTATTAATAAGCTCTTTTATAGATATATCTGTATAATGCTTATTAAAGTTATCTAGTCCTTCTAAGCAAGGATTATACCTCATTATTAATTCTTTATTGATTCTTATATCTTTAGTTTTCATATATTCTCCTTGGTCATCAAGTCGCATAGTGTTGCTATCTGGATATCCTGACATAAACAACGCCACAAAAATAAATACTAACCCTAGACTTACGGCATACCAACTTATAAAGCTTAATATATTTTTTCCTTTAATCATTTATTCCCCTTCAATAAAGTAGAGTAAAGATTGTAGTCTCTCATTTTTAGCATTAGCAGCAAAAAAAGTAGCATGATAATCCGCTTTAATAGCATAATCAGCCGCTTTAATAGCATAAGCGGCAGCATTAGCAGCATTAATAGCATAATCAGCCGCTTTAGCATAATTAGCGGCAGCATTAGTAGCATAATAATCCGCTTTAGTAGCATGATAAGCAGCATTAGCAGCATAATCAGCCGCATTAGCAGCAGCAGCAATATTAGGATACTCATAAGCTGCAAAAGAGCTGTCTATAGCCCATAAAACTAATAAATCTACAGGCACAATATACTTTAATAGCCATACTTTATGCTCATAACTAATCTTTTTACTATTAATAAGCTTTTTTATTGATATATCAGTATAATACTCATTAAAATTATCTAATCCATCAAGACAAGGCTCATACCTACGTATTAACTTTTCATTAATTCTTATATCTATCGTTTTCATCATTTTATGTTACCCTTTTGGCCTATAACTTTAATTCCATCTACCTTGCCGTCAATATACATAGTACATAACGTAGTGTCATTAAGATAGTCGTGAACTGCTGAAAACACAATTTGCCTACCTTCATACTTGTCTATAACATACTCATAACAAATAGAAAGTCGTTCTTGTGGGGTTATATTAGGTTGATAACCTCCCACTAGGATTAACATAGGAATAAATCCGCCTCCAACAAAACCCATAAATAGCCCTGTTATTAGTCCATAGTTAAATTTTTTGTCTTTTTTAGGCTTCTCTTCTGGTTTAATTTGTATGCATTCGGTAGTTTTGAGCTCAAGGTTTCCTTTGTTATACTCTACTGCTTGCTTGGCGCTTTTAAGTAATAAGTCCCCAAAATTCTTGTTTGTTACCTTAATTTCCTTCTTTTTACCAAAAACAGCTTTAAGCTTTTTCTTATCGTCTTCAGTCAAGGGCTTTTTGATAACTGAGTGGTAAAAGTCTCTCATTTTTTCAGCACCATCAAACTTTGGTCCTTTTTTCTGTTTCTTAACTAATTTCATTTAATAAACCTCTGCTAAAAGTTTAATTTTTTTAAATAATAAGGCTTTTTGTTTTTTTAGAGTAAGGCTTCTAAAGTTTAGATTAAGATCATGATACCTTTGAAGTAGAAGCAACGAGTTAGAGTTTAAAGGCAGTATATCTAGTAAGTCTTTATATTTATGCAGTAAATCCTTTACAATTCCTTCCATCATTTGTGCTTCGTGCCCATCGGGTATAAAGATGCCTACTGCGCATTTTTTACCGTCTTTTGTTAAATACTTGCAGACTCCATGTTCGTTGAAAGCCCTTCCAGTAAAGTTTTTATTAATAGTCTTTTTAATCTTAGAATCTGTCCAGCCATTTAGATATGCCATTTTAATTCTCCTTTTAATTTTTAAAAAACCTTTCCTAAAACATATCCTACCGCTAAACCTATTAAAAGTAAAGCGATAACTGTTATATAGTAGTCAATTAAGTTAATTCTTTCTTGACGTTCTAGTTCTTTTAGGATTTTGTCTAGTTTTGGGTCGTTTATCACTTTGTTTCCTTAGTCTCTAAAGCTTTAAGCCCAGCTTTATTTACATATAATTTTTCAATCTTAATATTTAATGTCTTCACAGGGCTAAATTGTGATCTTTTTTCTATGTTCCAAATTTCAGTCTTGTTGTTATCTTTTATAACATTAGTCATTTGGGTCCCCTTTTTCAGCCTCTGCTTGCCTTATTTTATCAATACTGTTAGAGTTAATATACGTTAAAAACAGAAAGAAAGCTAATAAATAGTACTCTTTTTTTACAAAAGCATCAGCGGCTAATAAAACATTTATTATATTGAACAATATTAAGATAAACTTCATTTTAGCTCCTAACTATAGTCTTAAAAAAGTGCCAGTCTTTCCTGGCTGTCTGCGTTTTATTTATCCTACAATCTGGTCTCATCGCCTGACCAAAAGGCGTCGCTCATTACCTTCCGACACCGAAGTACTTAACTAGACGCATCTAGAAGTTTGGGATTCTTTAAATTTAAAACTTAATTCCTTGTCTCTTCCAATTTCTTATAGCAGTTAATCCTATCACTAACAATATCACACTTTGTAATGATAGTGCATGTTGTGCTGTAAGTAAAGAATAAAGTAACCATAAAATGTCAGCTGTAACAATTAAATATTGGCCTTTTAAAGCTGGTTTTGATATGAAGTAAACTCCTAAGAGAACAAAAACCGTGGCGAAGTAAGAGATGACTTGTATCATTAACTATACTCTATATTAATCATTTTTCTTATCCTCATCTTTATATTTAAAATCCCCAGCTAGAAAAACATCAAGTCTTGCAAGTGCTCCCTCAGGAGTGTTGTCGTATTCTGACCATTTGGAGCTAAATAAAAATGCAAAAACCTCATCAAATTCGTGATCGGTATCATAATTAAAGCTAAACTTTTGACTCACATAGTCGGTCCAGGTCATAGTTTCATTAAATTCGAGTCCCTCAACAAACGGTGCCCAACCCATTAAACATCCTATGGTTCCGCAATTTTCGAGAGAATAGAAACCAGCAATGCTTTTACCACGTTCGTTACTCCTATAATACTCCATGTCAAAAGTTTCTTGCGTAACTACACCTTCATCCATAAGTTTTTTTAAACCGTCTCTAAGTAATTTTAAGTTATCTATGTTCATGTCTAACCCTCCTCGGTTTTTTTAATGTTAAAGTTAATTCCGAAAGCGTACTTATGAAGCTTTTCTAATATTTCTTTAAAAGTCCCTACTGAGTCTACGTTGCAATGAGGACACACCGCTGTTTTGCCTTGGTCAACATACTCCTTTATTTCTTTAGAAGAATATATATTGCAACAAAAAAAACATCCTACTTCTTTATCTGGTAACATTTTAAACTCCTGCCGCTTTTAGTAGGCCGATCAAGTGGTCGTTTTTTATACTTAACCCATCTAAGGTTGTTGGCATTTGACTGTAAGCTGGTTTATAAGCGTAAGGTGCTTTTTCAAGAGTATACCACCTTCTTTCTGCCAACATTATTTGGTAAAATAAAACGTAAGCTGTGGCTTTTTGACTGTATTCTTTAATGTTTATATACCTTTGCAGCTTATGCTCTTTTATTAAAGCTATTACTCTGCGCTCACAGTCTAGCTCTACCCTTTGAGTAGCTTCGATAGAAACAACAAGAGCTTCATATTCTGTTTGCGTAAGTCCTCTATAAGAGTCATCTAAATAGTCATACGTTATTTGAGGGTTTGAACTATTATACTCAGCATAAAAAGGACATTCCTCGATAAACTGTAGAAAATGACAATACTCGTGAAGTAGCGTAGCTATCCAGTCCTTCTTAGATTTCTTAGTGGCTACTACAAGTACTTTTGTTGTATCACAGAAGTAACCAGAACAACCTAAACCGTCTGCTAAAACTTCTTTAGTTGGAGATAGTATTAAAGAAAACCCATTACTTTTTAAGTTTGTTTTGATTATTTTAAGTAGTTTATCAAGCATATATCCCTTTACAAATCAAAGTCATAGACTCTAATTTTATAGTGTTTATTACTCACGCTTGCCAAAGTCACTACGTTACCTACTAAGTTAATTCCTTGCACTGCCTCTGAGTCGTTTCTAGTTCTAATTCCCACTATTATATATTGTTGGCCTTCGTAGGAAACTACTTGTCCTACTTTAATTAAAGTCATTGTAACTTCCCTCTGGTTCCTACTCCATAAACGCTAAAAAAATGAAGTGTTGTGCCGTCTTCTAATAGTTGTGGCTTTCTTCTAGAGCGTTTTACTTCGACTTGTTCCCATTTATACTCTGCGTGAAGATCGTCAGCTAGCTCTTCCGCTGTTTCAAGAAGAATACTTTCAGGACAGTTCATAACATCTACTATCTTTAATGAAGCTAATCTGTAACTTTTGCGCATAATTCCTCCATTTTTTTTAATGTTATCTTAAATCAAACTAAAAGTAAAGCTTAATTCCTGTAGGCAAAAAACTATTGTCTACTTTAATAGGCTCTTTATCCATACTGCAATCTGGAAAGTGAGTTTCCACTTTGCATCTCATAAAGTCAGTCATATACCCACTTTCAAAACGAATATAAGAAGCTATAGAGCATCCTAAAAGCTTTGACATTTTCTTTTGAGTTATTACGTTTTCTATTCTGTAGCTCGTTAAAATGGCTAAAAGACTACGGTCAAAAGGGTCTAAATGGTCTGTGTTTACTTCTTTGTTTTTCCTTGGTACACAATTAGGTTTGTTCTTTATGTCTTTATTAAAAAATCTTGCTTTGAAGTTTATACTATTAATTAACTTATAATGTATATTGTCAGTTTTATGCTCTTTTTTAAGCATTTCTACATGAGCTTCTAGCCTTTCCATGGTTAAAAAGCTTCTAACATGAATTACAGTTGCCATTACTTAACTCCCTTTAAAAAGGTATGATTACCTATTATCTTTTTTTCTGTGTATTTATTAGCCCACACTGGTTCGACTAAATTGTGAGCATAATAATGCAAAAACTTGTTTGGACCTCTTTTTTGGGCTATTTCTTTAGCTTTAACACATTCGATTAGGTCTTTTTCTGTATAAGTTAGAACGTCCATTGAGTATGTAATGTCATTAGTCCAGCTGAACTGCTTAGGTGCTAGTATCACAGCTTCGATAGAAGATGGGTATCTCTTGCTTTCTACTCTGCCGTAAACTGTTCTGTATACTGCTATCTTTCCTTCTAACGACTCTCCACGAGCTTCTTGAAGACAGTTTAGAACTTCTAAGGTAGCTGTGAAGTCGTCTGCAAGACATAAAGAACTACTACTTACTATTAGACTTATTATAAGGGATTTAAACATACTTAACTCCTTGTTATAACTGGTTAATTAGTGATTATGTCCTTCATGGCTGTTTAAATATTGTATATCATGTTTTAAATCTACTCTACTTTTCATTTTAAAGCAAACTTCTTCTAAGAAATCTGGGTTAGACAAAACATTTATTTCATTTAAAGCAGAGTAATTAGTTGTAGTGCCCATTATAGGGTGGCCATTAATGTGTTTTATACCATAAGCATGAGCTAACTCATGTATTAGAACCCAAGCTACGGCTTGATCGTTTTCTAAAGAAAAGAAGTTTAAAAAGTTAATGTCTACAAATATCGAAGACTCTTGTTTAGAACGATCTTCAAAAGTTTTTTGATAAAAACCTACTACTCCAACACCTACCATAGTTGAAAGATTAGCTACTTTATAATCAATGTTATCTTTGATGTGTAAGCCACATGATTGCTCTAAAGCTTGTTCAGCTAAGGCTAAATGGCTTACTAATCTTGGGTCAACACTACCTTGTCCACAAGCTGTTAGACCTAGTAAAGCTATTATTGTTAAGATTTGGTTTTTCATGTTATCTCCTATTTACTTATACTAAACTAATCGGTATATATAGTCAAATAATTAATAAAATAGTGAAATAAATATAAAACTTGTCTTGAAATGAGACAAGTGTTGCTAAATTGTAGTTAAATTATGTTCATCTGACTACCCTTATAGTAGTCTTTTAAGATACCTAAAACTGCAAATGGATCATTATCTCTTGTTCCAAAAAGCCTTTTGGAGTAATCTAAGATCGTAGCAGAATAAGCAGAGTTTTCAGCACTGGCTGTAGTACCAATAGATTGACTTAGGCCATCAATAGATATACTAGAGCTAGCTATACCAGCTCCTAAAACCAAGTTACCGCCTACTGTTAACGCTTGAATAGCTGCTAAAGCGGCTATAGCGTAGTTCATTAAGGTAGGTATTTGTCCATCACAAAAGCCATAATCATAGGTAAAGCGCCAAGCATGAGGCACCATAGAAGCTCGAAGCAGTTCAGGGAAGAATGTACCACTTTGACCAACTTGCAAGCTAGGTGCAATCTTAGCGTTAGCTACTAATCTAACTAAGCCATCATGGGCTTGAAGTCTAACCCAGTTGAGAGGAATAGTCGTTACTGTAGTGGGTTCTCCGTCTTCGTCTCTAAAGTATACTAACTCAAGCTTTTTAACCGCAATACAAGGATAGTTGTCTAATTGAAAGAATCCCCACTCGACATAGTCGTTCATTCTGTAGTCTTTAAGCTCTACATAATTAGTCACTGGAGTGATAGAAATATCTAAATAATGCTCTAACATAGATACAGCGTTATCAATGTAAAGTTTGTAAGTTTGGTCTGATAGCTCTTGGCCAGTCAATGGGTCAGAAATGTTTAGCCCTGTAAGGTAACTAGCTTTAAGCTCTGCTACATTTATTAAGGAAGTAACTTTTTTAGTAAAAGAATTACTTGTCTCTAAACCGTTTTTTCCGCCTTTTACTTTATTTTGTGGCATCTTAACAACATCCTTCGCCAGAAATTACGTCTCTAATCAATGCGCCTCTTAAAACAGCTTTTTTAATAGAAGAACCGTCTCCAAGCTCATCTATTGTTAACTCTATAACTCCGCCCAAAAGGACTTCTGTTTCTAGTTGTGTAAAAGACACAGCTATTAAAGAAAGGTCAAAAGCAGTGATTGAAGTAGCAGTTTTAGTTAAAACATTAGGGGTAGCTGCGGCTTCGTCTGAAGTGATAAATTTTAGGGTAATTATAGCCGCTGGGTCTAGAGGTATAAATCTGATGTCCTCTTCTACGTTTCTAAGCTGAAAATTTAGGGTTAAATTTTCTCCGGGAATAAAACTTTGAGCTTCTGCGGCTCTAAAAGAATTAACGGATACTACGGAAGTAAGGGGTATAAAAGCTATTTTCATATTGAAATTATATCTATTTTTTGATGTTTGTGAATAAGTTTAAGACTGTTATGATAGCGCCACTTATAGCGGCAACATACAAAGCAATGGTTTTAAGGCCATTAAAGAATATCTTAGGTTGTTCTAGGTCGCTAATTCTTTTTTCTAGTTCAGGTAGCTTTAGCTTTTTGATTTCGGCTAACTCTTCAGCTCGAACTCTTTTTTCTTCGTTTAAACGCTCGCTTACTGTGCGAACTCCACTAATGTGTGCTGCTATTAGCTTATTTTGCTCAAAATCTTCTTGTTTTATAATCTTTAGATCGGCTTTTACTTCGTCTAGCTCTTCTTTTATATAATCCACAGTAGTTTCTACGGAAGCTGAACGTTCGGATATTTCCGTTAGTTTATCGTAAATTCCTTGTAAAAAGCTATCATTTTGAGACATCAAAGAAAATTATATCATAAAAGCTTTACTTTTGATTTCAAATGCGTTAAGGTTTTATAGAGCCCAAATCGGAGGAATATAATGAGATTATGTAAAAAATTAGTGTTTTTAATGTTTGCTTTAGGGCTTACAGCTTGTCCAGATACGAATGTAGTTCGTTTAGAAGTAGCTTCTTGTACTACTGAGTTTACTGAAACTGGCTATAAGCTTATGTGTCCTGAAATGGCTACAATCGAGATCAACAACGGCATAGACGGAACCAATGGGACTAATGGGACCAATGGCTTAGATGGAGCTACTGTAACTACTACGAATTTACTTGCTGGGTCAGTTTGTCCAGCTGGAGGAATTATTATTACCGTCATATACAATCAGTTACTGGGTCAAAACAACGATACTAGAGTTATTTGTAATGGAGTCAATGGTCAAAGTCCTTCGGTTTTAAAAGGTCTTATGTGTGATGCTTATGACACAAGAGAGGCTGATAGAAAAAAGGATTTGTTTGATATTATCAAATTAGGCACTAGAAAGTTTTCTCTGGTTATTGATCAATTAGATACTCCCAATAGCCCCTCAAACTTAGGTTATGCTAAATTTACTCCTGCACAACAAAACTTAGTAGGTCTGACTGATTACGCTTTAGACTGTACTACTTTTGTAAATATTCCAGAGTCGGCAGAATATACTATCTCAATAACAAGTGATGATGGAGCTATGGTTTATTTTAACAATAACTTAAACGCTACTATTGATAATGGAGGCTTAACCGCACCTAGAACTAGAAGATTTACTGGTCTGTTTCTTAAAGGTCAAAATAAGTTAAACGTAACATACTTCCAAGGTCCTCATAGTCGGATTGCTTTAACTTTAGAGTGGAGTAGTGCTAAAATCCCTAATCAAGTTATTCCTAATAGTTCACTTTTTGTAGGAGGGTATTAATATGAAAACGTTACTTAAATATTCGTTAATAACATTTTTGCTCTTAAACGTTACTAACGCTTTTGCTGGAGCAAATGAAGACTCTTGTGAGCCTAGAATTATTTATGTAGATCGTATTGTAGAAGTAGAAAAAGAAGTCTATTTCTTTCACGAGAAGACTGTAAAGGTAGATGTGACTAAGAAAAACAGAGTTTCAGTGCTCGCTGGGTATGGTCCTACTGATAACATCGGCTACACTATTTTAAGTCCTACTGTAGTAGAAGTACAAGACGAGAATAGAGCTTCTTTAGGGGTTCAGTATATGAGAGATTTGGGACGCTTTAACGTCTTAATTCAAACAAATACTAATAAGTCTTCAGCTATCGGCTTAGGTATTAATTTTTAAGATGATAAGATATAAACATTTTAGTACTAACTTAAAAGATACCCTTTCGTTTAAGGGTATCTACATAATAGGCGAAGGTCCTTCATCTAAAAACTTATCTCCTGAAGTGGCTTTTGTTGGTACTAAGTCTTTTGATAGACTTATTAGGATATTAAAGTTAGCAAACATTAAAATATCTGAGGTTTGTATGATAAACTTAGATAGACTTCCTGAATTAATATATCTTATGTCAGAAAGCCCTTTTGATCCTTTTATAATTTGTTGTGGTAATAAGGTAGATAAGGGTATGAGGAAATTAAGAGTAGATTGGACCGTCAAGGTAAATCATCCTAGCCCTAGAAATCTTTATTGGAACTCTGCCGACTCAGAAAAAGCTACGGCAGAGTTTATTAAATCAAGAATACCTAAAAACTTACTTCAGTCCTAAAAATTTAGCTACCGTTAGAAGACTAGCGGTAAGCTTAAGTCTAACTCCTATACTGTTTGGAGTAGTTATAGAAGCTTCTGTAGTGTTCCAAACTTCAGCTGGAACCGCATCTATTTCTGCAATTATATCCGTTTGAGCCGTAGTAAGTTCCGAAGTTTTGGCTAACCCATCCTGAATAATGGAAACTGGATGTACTAATACTGCTCTTATAACTATTGTATCATTAGCCGCTGGAGTGTTAGGTAAAGGAACATCTAGAGTTATTGTGCGTGTAGCCCCAACATACTCTAGTATTGTTCTAGCCGCTCCTGCCGAAGCCCCACTTGCAATGAATATAACTTGCCTATTGTAGATAGAGTCTATTGCAGAGCCATCACTTATTGTAAATACTGTATCAGTAGGTGTACCAGTTATTTGAGCTAATTGAGTTACAAGCCCTCCTGTTCTAAGCTCAAATCCAGTAGAATCAGTGGTTAAATGTTCAGCTATAGGCTCGTCCCATACTGCGTCTGGAATAGCATTTATTTCTGTAATTATATCTGTTTGAGCTGTAGTAATTTGTGCTGGAGTAGACCTAGTAGAAGTAGCAACATCTATTCGATCAAGTTCGGTAGTCAACTCAGTTCTAACAGCACTAGCTACAGTTCCTGCACTTGGAGCTGAAGCTCCGTTTAAAGTAGCTCCAGTAGAACCAGCTGTTAAATGTCCAGCTATCGGCTCGTCCCATACTGCGTCTGGAATAGCATTTATTTCTGTAATTATATCTGTTTGAGCTGTAGTAATTTGTGCTGGAGTAGACCTAGTAGAAGTAG
>Ga0136591_1000876_pt1 | contig 10934 bp, 2 predicted proteins | sample AntRauMFilla3767_FD_104929 | JGI IMG/M metagenome (GOLD analysis project Ga0136591, IMG submission 104929) | Saline lake microbial communities from Rauer Islands, Antarctica - Metagenome Filla 3 #767 | ecosystem: Environmental > Aquatic > Non-marine Saline and Alkaline > Saline | place...
ACAACGAAGCCTACCTAGGTTCTATGTATTACGATACGCTGACTGGTCGAATTCAATGTTACGAAGAAGGTGGATGGGGTACTTGTGGTTCGCCACCTGACAATATTGTCAACTTGAATCCTGAGTATGCAGGCTCTGTTCTGAATGGCGGCGGTGTCGGTACCATGACAGCTGACTTCTGTGCGAATGAGTCTGGTGTCTTGGACATCAACTCATCACTCTGTGGTGCTGGCGAAGCTCTGAACTATTACCGATGGACATCACCACAAGCTACTGAGCAAACCTATAGTATTTATGTAACCTACCAGCTTCCTTCGACATTCGATGGATTCTCCAATGACGACACCGTTCAGTTGACAGCCCGCCGTGATAACAGTAATGCAGAAGTTAGCTATGAGATGTTCCGTAGTCAAGCTGGTGAAATTACTCGCTGTGGTACTGGCGAGACGCAAGTGACCACTGCGGATAACAGCTGGCAGACCGTTGGCATAAACGGCAACGAGGCAACTGGCTGTGGCTTTGACGCCGCCTCTGCTAACAGCTACGTCATCTTTAAAATAAACCTCAAGGCAGACAGTAATGCAAACGCCTACACTAGTACGCTGAGCTTCACCACAACTGGTCGTTAGGATATGTCGCTTATGTCTGAAAGTGCTACAATATATCTGAATAACGAGACATAAACACAGGGAAGTGTACTCATTGCAATGATCGCTCGATTTCAAAAATACAGGAAACAGGTAGGGAGACGTATTGTGAAGCGTTTCCAACCGGTGCGTTATTCTCTCAAGAGCTGGACGATGGCGTTCCGTTCTTTTTATCGCAAACATGAGCTACCAATGCGCGTCACCTCAGGTTTGTTGGCAGGCTTGTTCTTGGTAGTCCTCGGGATTGAGGTTCAGCAATACCGTCTACGATCGACTGACTACGATATATCTGCGTACGAGGGAACATTACTCGATCAGCCAATGACGAGTTATGCAAATAAGCTGCAGTTTGATGCTGAGCAAGCAACGTTGGCTTATAACGATAATTACCAGCCAAACGTAGACGTGACCGGGCAAGTTCATTCACCAAAGATTACCGCGTATTTCTACCAAGATCCCCAAGATGGTGTGCGCGTTATCGATCCAGTGAATAATGTTGGCATAACCATGAAGCCACTCTTTGAGACGGGCGCACCACAAAAGAATATTAATCGAGTTGTCTATCCGCTTGCTGGCAACATTGGCGCCAAGGTCTATACGCTGCAAGCTAACAGCATCAAGGAAGACATAATATTGCGTGAGTATCAGTCTAGTGAAATGTCGTTTTCCTATGAGCTGGAGTTAGAGGATGGCCTGGAGGCACGCTTAGAACCTGATGGGTCACTTGGCATCTACGGTATTAACTCGAGTTTTCTTGGTGATGTGGCGACTGGTTCGGCTGAGGACGAGCAGTTGCTTGAGGAGTTTCGTAACAACGCCGAGAAAAGCCAGCTTTTATTCCGGGTACCAGCACCGTTTATTGTCGAAGAAGGACAGCAGCGTAGCCAGGCAAATGCCTGGTTCCGCCTAAAAGAATCGGTGTTAACTGTCCACGCAGATGATCTTGATAAAGCAAATTACCCCTTGAGCATTGACCCAAGTGTTTATGTAGAGACTGCTGCTAAATTGATGCGCGGTAATAATGAATCTAATATTGACTTTGACGTAGATAATGAATTGATCCAAAAAGGAAGTACCACTGGAGCGCGGTTTGATGAATGGCTAGACACTATGTTTTTACAAGAGGGTAGAAATTCAGCTGGAGTGGCGGTTACTGGTGGGTTTGTCTATGTGGTTGGTGGCGCCTCAGCTGGTGTTGGTGGCGGCGGCCCGACGGCGGCGACGTTTGATACCGCCGGCTCATTTACCTACGATATACCTGTAGATGTTAATGAGATTACTATACAAGCCTGGGGCGGCGGCGGTGGTGGCGGTGGCGCTAGCTCTGACCGAATCGGCGGTGACGGCGGCGGCGGTGGCTTTGCATCATCGACAATAAGCGTAACACCATCGGAAACACTTGATATATATGTCGGCGGCGACGGTCAGGGAGGTACTGGTAGCACGGGTGGCACTGCCTCTGGTGACGGCGGCGGCGGCGGCGGGTATAGCGGTGCTTTTCGCAGCGGAACTCCTTTGATAGTGGCTGGCGGCGGCGCTGGCGGTGGTGGTGGCAACGGCGATAGCGGCGGTGCGCGCCAGCCTGGTGAGCCCGGTGGACCTGGTGGCGGTACAACTGGTATAGACGGTAGTAATAGTGGCAGCACAACTGGCGGTGGTGGCGGTACGCAGTCAGCTGGTGGTGCTGGCGGTACGAGTGGCGGTAGTACGGGAGCATCTTTACAGGGCGGTGACGGCGGTTCACCTGACGGTGGCGCTGGCGGCGCAGGCGGGACTAATGGCGGTGGCGATGGTGGTCAGCAGGAAAACAAGGGCGGCCCTAATAAGCGTCCAGCTGGCGGCGGCGGCGGTGCTGGCTATTACGGCGGCGGCGGCGGCGGCGGTCGTGATGATCGCTATGACGGCGGCGCGGGCGGCGGCGGCGGCTCTTCCTATACGACTGGAACGCTGGAGACAAATGTGGCCGGAAGTGGGCAAAACCCTGGTAATGCTGGTAATGATGAACGAAATGGTGCTGCAGAAGGTGGTGCTGGTGGTGGCGCAGGTGAAGATGGTACAGATGGCACCGATGGACTTGTCTTGATAGGTTTTGCAACTGGTGAGGCAGGCGACACTGTTCACGAAACAGTTTATTGGGCAGAATTTAATCCAGAAAATAACGAAATACAGAGCCCCAACCCGGGTGATGGGACATGTGTAAACTGGTGCAGTAGCTCTGTTTATGATTTACCAGAGAAACGGGAAGGCTTGTCATTAGTAGCCTATAACGGTTTTTTATACGCTTTTGGTGGATATGACGTTGACAGAAACCGGCAAGATACTGTTTATATTGCCAAGCTTGGTGCGAACGGCGAGCCAAGCTTGTGGCATCCGACAGATGGTAATCCAAATAATTGGGATTATTGGTACGAGGACACATCGCTGAGCAGTGAACTGGTCCATACAGGTGTAACAGCATACAACAATCGAATGTATCGATTGGGTGGTCAAACTGACAGCGACACTGGCGGTGTCAGCACCGTTGAATATGCAGATATAAATCCAACCGGTACGCTCGGCACCTGGACAACCACCGGTATGTCTGTATTGCCCTCAGACAGGTATAGCCATAGCGTACATGCCTATAATGACCGGCTATATGTTATTGGCGGTAACAGTAATGGCACGCTGCAAAATACAGTGCATTATTCTCGCTTAAATAATGACGGCACAATGAATAACTGGGTACAGACAGAAAGCTTTGATACGGCTCGTATGGCGGTTGGCGGTAGCTTCACGACCGTATGGGGTGGCTATATTTACTTGTCTGGTGGCTGTTCAGCTACGAACGTCAACGATTATTGCACGGGTATACAAGATGATGTCCAGCTTGCTAGCATAAACGCAGACGGTAGTATTACAGACTGGAACACAATTCTTGGGCTGACAAATCAACGCATTGGTCACAGTATGGTGGCTTGGCGTAATGCGATATATGGCATAGGCGGCTGTTCAGTTCAAGATCCTGACAATGGGCTATGTACCAGTATTATTTCAGTTAATGACCTCGGTATTATCAATCAAGACGGAGACGCTAGTACAGTAAGTAACTCTGTCCCGCCGGGTACTGCTCCGTGCTCTGGTACTGATCCATTTGACTGTGATATACCCCCAGAAGGTGATGGCAACGGTGAGGGCGGTCGGATGGCTGGAGGTGCACTGGTGAATAACGGATATATATACCACATCGGCGGATGCTATTTGGTCGGCGGATCGAACATTTGCAATACAGGAAATAACGGCAGGTCGGCAAGTACGATATCTTATGCACAGATTGCGCCAAACGGAACATTAATACAGCCAGATAATTGTACAGGCACTAACACACAGTACGCTGGTAGCTGGTGTGTTGATAACGATAACCGTATTAATAGCGGCGATGGTTTGGCTGGCTTTGCGCATACCGTATTTAACAACACAATTTATGTAATAGGTGGAACGACTGGTGCTGATTGGCAAGATAATGTATGGCGCGTCGAGCTTAATGCTGATGGATCACTCAACACGTGGCAATCACAGTCATTTACTGATACCGGTTTAGGCGACAACAAAGGCTATCAATACGCGTTTACTCGCGCAAACCCAGATACGGCCGGGACGTTTCCGGGCAACCTATATGTGCTCGGTGGCTGTAGAGGGGATACAGCCGGGTCGACAGGGCTGGAGTGCACCACGTTCTTTACTGAGGTGTATAAGTGCAAGATTGATACGAGTGGAGCGCTCGGTACAAGCAGTGATACTTGTACAACCACCGGACAATTACAACTTGATTCTGAACCAGGAACTGCTGGGAGCCAAGGGCTGGGCACTATGGCTGGAACCGTCTATGCAAATTACGTTTACCTGATTGGTGGACAAAGCCCAAATGAGACGGAACGCGGCCAGGTCATGTACGCTCAAATAGATAACAGTAATAATATTGTCGCAGCCAGCGGGAGTGACTGGACTACTTCGCCATACGAGCTTGATCCGGTACGTAAACGTGGTGTGGCATTCGGCTACAATGGTTATTTATATGCGTTGGCTGGTAATAACGAAGACGATGATTCGCTAAATGATCTACTATTCGCCAAGATAGATGTAAGTGACGGTAGCATCAATCCATTCAACACTTCACTTGTAACAGTTAATCCACGCTGGGACCTACGCTCAGTTGTTAATAACGGCTTTGTTTATGCGCTTGGGGGGTGTTCTGACGGTGTACCGCCAGCAACTTGTAACTCTATGACTGGCATCGTTCAGACTTTTCAACTGTATAACAACTGGACTGGTGAGCCGGCTGAGTATTCATCTGGTGCAAATACATTCGCGACTGACAGACTCGGCGGCGGCGCTACTGTATTAGACGGGTATATTTATGTAGCAGGAGGTTGCACGAGCACAACTGATTGTAGTGTAGTAACTGACAGCGTTCAGTATGCAGAACTAAACCCAGACGGGAGTGTTGGTACTTGGTCGGCGACCACAGCAGATTTAACAGCTGGGCGGGCGTATGGTCAACTTGAAGCAGTTGGCGACACACTCTATTTTATAGGCGGACAGAACGCTAGTGATACTGCACAATCAAGTATTTATTACGCTCAACCTGGTTCTGCGGGAGACGTGTCCTCGTGGTCAACTGCCACGAACAGCTTGCCAGCTGCCCGGACTGAGGTAAGCGCCACTAGCTGGAACGGTCGTCTATATGTAGCTGGTGGCCGTAGCGGATCAACCTATTATGATACGGTGTATTACAGCCCAGATCTATCAGCAGGTGGTGATATTAGTTCAGCGTGGTCAACAACTGAGGCGTTGGTTACTGAACGAGCTGGCCACACCCTTATATCTTATGCGAATAACCTCTATTTGCTCGGTGGGTATGATGGGGCTAATTACCTCAATGACGTGCAGTATGCTCAAATTAATTCCAATGGCACCATTGGCACCTGGGCAAACACTACAAGTTTGCCACAACGGATTCGCAATGGTGATGGTTTTGCGGCCAACGGTTACATGTACATGTTTGGTGGGCGTTCAGATGATACAGTATGTACAACTAATACGTACGTGGCGCCAATCAGCGCTAATACCACAATTGCTACTGGCAATGATCCAACTGGAATTGGGGAGTGGTATCAAACCAATCAAGCCTTTGGTGGCGAGCGCTATGGTGTCGCAGCTACATACGACGATGGTCGCGCCTACTTACTAGGTGGCGGCTGCGGTTCTACGATTAGCTATACCGGGACAGATCGTGTTACCTACAGTTCACTACAGTCACAACCGCAGATTGCCCGATATTCACGTATGATTGATACCGATACAGACGTGTTTCCGACAAATTGGTTAATAAACGGGCTTGATAATGACATTGGCGCCCGATGGTTTATGCGCTATCGGTCCTCAACTGCCGCCACTGGTGCTTGGGGCCAAGAAACCAACTTTGGCCGTGTGGTTCTGGGCCAGCCGGAGGAATATACACCACTTGATGGCAGTGGTACTGATACAGAGTTTGCTCGTTATTTCTACTTCAGTCTGAATATAGACAGTTCCCAGGCCTATGGGTACCCAGATGACGTTACAAGGGGGCCGACGATTACGGATATTTCTCTGTTCTTTACATCTGATCCGGGTAAGCGGTTGCGCCACGGCAAGACATTCACTGGTGGTGAGCTACAACCGCTGAACACGCCGTTCTAGAGTTATTCTGGCTATTCGTTGTGCGAGCTATGGCATAATAGGAGTAGCTATGGATAATAATCACGAGGACGACATATGGTCACGCTTGCGTAAACCGCAGCAGAGTACTGGTACGCAATCAAGGCAAAAACAGTCGAAATCTACACCGAAGAAGGTAGCTCGCAAGAAGTCCGTTGGATCTTCTCAGCAAAAGCGACGCCAGCGAGTTCGGTCGCAAGAGAAATCTACCACCAAAGCCACTCTACAAGCAGAACCAAATCCGAGCCAAAATTCTGCTCGCAGCCCAAGCGTCAGACGGAAGATAAACGTTAGTAAAAAGCCAACGTTGATAGCAGTTGGTGCAATTATGACGGTGAGCGCGATCGGGTTCGGCGTATACCTCGGAATGTCATCTGATGAAGCCTTGCTTCCACCGCAGTCACTTGGTATAAGCAACGAGCTACAAAACGGCCTAGAGACTCCCCAGCCGGTAGAGGAGGTGTCATTCAGGCCATTTTATCCGGAAGATTTTGAGGATAGAGGTATAGCGTTTACGCAGCAACGAAGGGGAGACACTGAATACGTGACCTATACGGATACGCTTGATGGAACAAACTTCACGGTAACGCAGCAGCTTGTCAGTGAAGAGTTGGCTCAAGGAGGCGACCAACAGGTCGAAAACCTAGCTCGGGCCCTTCCGGTGCCAGCAGAAAGTGTCTTACAGATTGATGATACAACGATTTTTGTTGGCGTGTCTGAGCAAAACCGTCAAACTTTACTATTCACCAAAGAAAACGTACTTATCTTTATTAATACAGAAGGGTTAATTGATGAAGCGACTTGGGTCGGTTACGTCTCAAGTCTTATCAACGAATCATAGCGCTAGTACTATACGGCTAGCTATATAGTACCCCATCAACAATAGTGCAATATAGTTAACGCGCTAAGTATATTCAAAGAATCACCAAGGGGTTGTGGCCAACAGGGCACAACCCCTTGGTGATTAGCCGTATTTCTTGTACAATAAAGGGGATCTTACAAAAACAAAAAGATCAAAACAAAAATAGCACAGATGTGTCTTTGGCGAGATAGACCTTGTGCTACACAAGTACCAAAAACAAGTACTTGACTGACTAAACAAAAACAAAAAGGCTTTGACTGAACGTGTATACGGCTAAATGGCTGAATCACATTGTGCGACATACAGTTCGCACACTTATCACACCCCATACCCTCTATCGAATAGGGGTTGGGGTATTTTTGGTTTTGGCATTTATCTTCATCTCGCTATATACATATACGCGCGTAGGCGGGCACGAGCACGTCAGCGCACAGGCGAGCGAAACAATTAACTTCCAGGCTCGGCTGCTGACTAGTAGTGGTAGCATTGTTCCAGACGGTGACTATTCAGTCGAATTTCAACTCTACGATCAAGAAAGCAATGGTACTTCACAGTGGAGCGAGACACAAACAGTCAGCGTGAAGGCGGGCTACTTGAGTGCATATCTCGGCGACAGCGTGAGCTTTCCTGGTGCGATCGACTGGAGCCAACAGCAATGGTTGACCATGAACGTCGAAAGCGATGGTGAAATGTCGCCACGTATTCGCCTGACTGCCGTGCCCTTTGCCTTTCGGGCAAGTTTAGCTACTGAAGCTCTGCAGGCCGATGGCATAACCAGCGGTATAGATATCCTTGAGGCAGATGATTTATTGCAAACTGCTCCAGCGTCTATCCAGGAAATTAGCAGTAGCGATGCCGGACTACGCCTTAACCAGACAAGTACTGGCGGTTTAGTACAGCTGCAAGGGGATGGTTCTAATCGGTTCGTGGTTGATAAGGCTGGTACGGTGACGATAAGTGGCGGCCTGCAGCTTGGATCAACAGCAACGACTAATGCCGGCATGATCCGGTGGACAGGTACGGACTTTGAGGGTTATGACGGTGCAAGCTGGGTCTCGTTGATGGCAACTGGCGGCGGCTCAGGTCTTGAGTTTGTGCAGGACGGTAATAACTTTGGAGAAACGGCGGTGCTCGGTACAACAGATGGGTTCGGGCTTAATCTCATAACCAACGGGGTAACTAGATTATCTATAGCTAATAGCGGTGAAGTAACCGTTAGCGATGGCTTAAGCGTTACTTCTGGTGGTGTCAGCGCTGATTCATTTACTGGATCAGGCGCTGGGTTAACTGACCTTGATGCTGGGGCGATTGCGACAGGAACACTAGATGATGGGCGATTGAGCACAAATATAGCTCGCCTAGATGGCGTACAAACCTTTAGCGGACTCACAACATTTAGTAGTGGTGCAGTGATAGGCAACACAGCGTCAACTGCCTCTGGAACGTTACGCTGGACCGGTACTGATTTTGAAGGCTATGACGGCAGTGAATGGGTGTCGTTTACCCAAGGAGCTGGCATTGCTGAGTTAGCGCTTGGGATGTTCTCTGCTTATGATAGCGGTGGTGAAATAGACATAACAACAACATGGGCAGACGTACCACTTGATACTCAGGAACGTGCTGATAATGAGTTTACACACACTGTAGATACTGCGCCAGTAACAATTGAAGAACCAGGTTGGTATGAGATTAGCTATAGTGCTTCAGCTTATACCAACGCAGGAGGAAATTCTCAAGCGACTGTCGCGACGCGGCTACAAGAAGATACAGGTGCTGGTTTTGCAACAATTGCTGGTAGTACAGGGAGTGATTTTCTGGTAAGTGGCGGTAGTGATGCAAACATGTCAGGCTCAGCCATACGTGAATACGTGATTGGTGATGAGATAAAATTACAGATGCAACGATCTGGAGGTGATGCTATTACAATCTCAACTCGTCCAGATAGTGTTCGTCTGACAATTCGCCACATAAAAGCTGCTGAAGCAGGCGGTGGCGGCTCAGGTCTTGAATTTGTGCAGGGCGGTAATGCCTTTGGCGCCACAGCAATTATCGGCACCACTGATACTCAAGGACTCGATATTGTTGCCGACGGATCAGTAGCACTATCATTTAGCTCGGCTGGCCTAGCGACATTCTCTAACCAACTAAGTATTGATAGTGGTGGCATAGACGTTACAGGAAACAGTACTATTGACGGCACATTATCAGGGCTGAGCGGCTTAACAGTTGACTCGGGCGGCGTAGACCTGACGTCTTCTGGTATTACTAATACAGGATCAATCACTGGTGTTGGCGCCAACATAACTGCAAGTAATGGTCTAAGTATTGCAAGCGGGAACGGCAATAATTTAACACTTGCGCCTGACAGCGGCTTACTGGTGTTCGATGCAAGCACCTGGCAACGAACAGCTAGCGGGTCTACCGCAATTGAGCTCAACGATAGCGCTGACACCACTCTAGAAATAAATAATATACAAGCTGGTGTCGCCAATCTAGCAGTACAAGGCAGTGTTACTGCTTCAGCTTTTAGCGGAAGCGGTAGTGGATTGAGCGCGTTAAACGCGAGTAATGTTACTAGTGGAACATTAGTTGATGGCGTATTATCAGGAAACGTTGCGTTATTGAATCAAGCACAATCATTTAGTGACTTGAACACGTTTAGCGGCGGCTTGGTGGTTGGTAATACTGCAAGCACTACTACTGGAGCGATCCGCTGGAACGGGGTTGACTTTGAAGGCTATGATGGCAGTGCGTGGGTATCATTAACTCAAGGCTCAGGTGGCGGTGCAACATTACTTGAGGGAGTATTAGCATTTGGTAAGTCAGCTGCAAATGGTAGCAGTTTATCTATTGATGGCGCCAGCGTGGCACGGAACAGTACTGGTTACTATACCGTGACGCTTGATTCAGCTGCCGCTTCAGATGACTATATAACCCAAATAACGATAGATGACGCCACAACTGGGAATGAGAACATCACTGCTTCGGTTGCAAACCAAACAACAACTTCATTTGATGTATACGTACGGCAAGTCGATAGCGCGGGTAATGGCAGCACATTGGTTGATGCTATCTGGCACTTTATAGCGTTTGATGAAACAGCTAGCGCTGGTGGGGGGAGCGGTTCATCTGGTCTTGAATATGTGCAAAACGGCAATGCATTCGGCGCTACAGCGTTACTTGGTACAACTGACACACAAGGAGTTTCTATTATTACTTATGGTGTCGTTGCCCTGGCGATTGATGCAGTAGGCGACGCAGTTTTCTCAGGAGCATTATCTACCAATGATGATTTGCTTGTGCAAGGTGACGGAGCTTTCCAGGGTGGACTGATAACAATTGGTACAGCCGTGCAGGACGGCGCATTGGCGTTGCATAGTGGTTCAAGTACTGCTCAAATTGAGCCTGCCTCGCTGTCACAAAACAGAACATACACATTACCTGATCAAGACGGCACCATTTGTCTGTCGAGCGGAAACTGTAGTAGCGGTGATTTTGTAGAAAATGGTGGTAATACAACAGCAGGAACTCTCATAATCGGAACAGAAACGGCACAAGACATCACCTTGAAAACCAGTGACGTGAATCGACTCACTATTGATACGAGCGGCAACGTTGATTTGCTCACCGGCGGCCTACAAACACTTGGTACAACTCGGCTTACGAGTGGCGGGGCGCTGCAAAACATC
>Ga0136591_1000881_pt1 | contig 10892 bp, 15 predicted proteins | sample AntRauMFilla3767_FD_104929 | JGI IMG/M metagenome (GOLD analysis project Ga0136591, IMG submission 104929) | Saline lake microbial communities from Rauer Islands, Antarctica - Metagenome Filla 3 #767 | ecosystem: Environmental > Aquatic > Non-marine Saline and Alkaline > Saline | place...
TCGGTACCGTCTGTGAAGACAACCTCAAGCTGTAGCATCAATAAATGTCCAGGCTTTAGATTGCCCTTTCCTACGTCTTCTTTAGTAATTCTACTGACTGATTTGTTTTTAAGTGTCCACATAATGAATATTATTTAAGAATAGTTAAGCTTTTGTAATCATCCCCACCCGTTGTAGAGCGGAGTGAGGACAAAAGCTATGCACTCGTCTGAACGATCTTGATTGTAAATTGAATCGAGTCGCCGTTGCTAAGTGCAATGCCGCTAAAATCTCCTTTAACGAATAGGTTACCGGTTGTTGCCGCATCAAAGAGACCTGCGTTTGTGATGGTCTTCGTACCATCCGCTGTGATGGTAGCAATCACCTGGAAGGTGTCGTTGCTAGCATTTGTGGTCTCTTTGCTTTTTGTACCGCTGACTCGTGACTCTGACGCCTCAGTGAAGAGGGTAGTGTCCGACTCTCCGGCGGTACCGGCTCCGGTTCCCCACCCTACGTAAGTAGGGCTTGTAAAGGAGTCACTGTTGATTGCGGCAATTATTTGCGCTTTACCAGTGTCTGTTAGAACTGTTGCCATAAAGTGATTCCGTTAACCTTATAATTTCTTTCGGCTTATCTCTCCGAGCTCTTCCCGGGTACCGTCTTTGCGGATGACTGTCGCTTCCACGACAACCTCTGCCTTTCCGGTTGATTCACCTTGCGGTTTGTCGTTACTCATCTTGTGAGTAAGTTACTCCGGCTTCTCGAAGGGCGTCTATACGCTCTTCGTTATTGCTGGCATCGCTTAGGTCAACATCGTTGTCCTCTGCGAGTTGGATGTAGTCAGCCATTAGAAGGCCATCTAGTCCATCATCTTCCGGGGTGTCTGAGAAGGCCTCTTCATCGGTGTCCTCCTCTCCCCCTTCGTCACCAGCATCACTGGTGTCTCGGTCAATCTGCTTTTCCTTGATCCCGAGCTCTTCTTCTTTTGCTTTGATGCGTGCTTCACGAGCTTCAAGGTCTTCCATGAGATCTTCTCTCTCTTTGGTAGGGTCCTTGTCTACTCTGATGAAGATGTCACGTTCGAACTCTGACCGAGCTTCAAGCTCCTCCTGGAGCTCCTCGTCATCAGTCTCAAACACTCCACCATCAAAGTGTACAGAGCGTCCGGGTACAGTCTGGAATCGGCCGTTGACTTCCTTTTCGTAGGCAGACTCAAGCACGATTCGTAGCTGATTGTACTTCGACACATATGTAGCTTTTTTCTTAGCCATGGATGTTATTGGTTAGTAGGGTGAGTAATAAACTTTAGAGTGATCCCATTGACATAATGGCGTGTCGCTCTTCGTTCTCGATCTGAAGACCACATTCTGAGAGGTACTCCTCTTTCACCTGGTCTTCGTCATTGTTCTGTCGGTTCGTTAGAAGGCTCGTGTCACGACCAGTTAGGTAGCGGTACGATAGCGCTTCGAAGTCAAGACCGATTGCGTAGTTTCCGTACAGGCTTCCCTTGAGCAGGTCATGCTTGATGATGTTCAAGGTTCCGTGTGCGGATACGTACTTCAGGATGGTAATACCGTAGGTCTTTTCAGACTGAACGATCTGCACCTTACTCTTCGCAAAGCCGTTGATCATCGATACAACGCCCGGTGCGGCTAGTAGGTACTTCTCGGTGTTACCGTATGCGAATAGGTCCTCAAGCCATGCCTCAAACTCAGCTTCGGTATCAACGCTTGCTGTAGCGTAAGTTGTGATGGAATTGATGACACCTTCGGTGAATCGCTCTGGGTGAGTACCGGAGGTTAGTTTCGCTTTCTTCCCATAAATGAATGCACGCTCGATGTCAACGGCGTGTTCCTTACCTTTCTTGCGACGCTGGTAATCCAGGTCGTTCTCCTTGATAAGGGTCTTTGTTGCTTTGGAGGTTTCTGTTACTCCGAATGGAGTACGGAAGATCTGACAGTATCCAACCTTCTCTGTTGGTGCTGTTGACTTCAGCTCCCTTAGACCTGCACCTTCTTCGTTTGCATTTCCGATGATCCATACGGTGTCTGCGGAAATGTCTGTTCCTGATCCGGTGGCACCGCCAAGTTCAGCTCCTACGGTAATTGTGTCCGTAGATACAGCTGTAACCTTGAAAGTCCAATCCTGTTCAAGGATTCGAATCACGTCTCCAACACTAAATCGAGCTCCTTCGCCGGAGGTAACGTCAAACGTTTCTCCACCAGCATCAGGGTCGACAGTCTGTGTAGCCGCTACCGTTGCTTCACGTGAACCGAAGGAATCTTCGAACCACTTGAATTCTGGGTCGGAGGTTTCTGCTTTCTTGAAAGCTTTACCTTTGCCAGAAGCAGGGTCTTTACCTGCGTTTGTCAAGATAGCTAGCATTGGGTATCGCTCTGACTGGAGCAGTGAGATGACATCTTGCATGTCATACTTTCGTGCTACCAGTGAGCTTGTGTCTCGTGTAGACATAATTGGCTAGTTTTAAATTGATAAACTTCGAGTTTTGGATTGCCACCGGGTTATCCTCTGTGAAGGCCCTTTGGTCCGGGGGTCGTTGCCACACCCGTATAAGTGTATTGTAACACGCTCTAGAGGCCGCCTAGTGGTGACTCTGAAGAGCTTCCTCCGGATAGTATTCCCTTCTTGATCTTGTCCTCTTCACTCTCCTTCTCTGATCCGGATGGTTCCTGGCGTTCTACCGCTGTACGTTTCCTCTTCTTCTTGGTCTTCTCTTCCTTCTTCTCTTTCTCCTTATCCTGCACTAAGGCATCAACCTTCTCGCAGGCGTCTTCCAACGGGACATCTTCTCCTTTGCTCGCACCGGCTTCTATAATATTTAGTACTAGGTTTCGGTATTCTTCGCTCTTTTCAAGCATTGGATACTTCTCCTTTGCTTCGCTGATCTCCGTCTTTACCGCATCCTGTACTTGGGTTGCATTTCTATAAATCTCTTGTGCTCGGCTCTTGGCTAGGTTGTCAGACTTTTGGATCATCATCTGTGCGAACTCCTTCGGTGTCATCTTGTCGAAGTCCACGTCCTCCAGTTCCTTTGCTAGGTCCTCAAGGATTTCGTCCTTCTGTTCCTTTGTGGTGCTTTTGTCAATGTCATCCTTTGCCTGTCGGATGTTCTCACCACGCCTTCCGAGCGTCTTTTCTAGTTCGTTGTATGACTGGATGATGTCTTCTCGTGACTTGTTTTTGAACTTTTCTGGTTCCTCGTATTCCACATCATCCTGTTCTCCGGCCGGTGCTTCGGTGTCTTCGTCCGAAATCTCGGCCTCTTCTGGTGCTTCTTCTACCTCCTCCGTTTCTTCTTCGGTGGTAGTTTCCTCTGCACCTTCTTCTTCGAGGTTATCGATCTTTCTGTTGAATCCCATAAATAATGTTGTTAGTTAATTGCTATTTGTCCTGTCGTAGTCCTAGCAGTCGTGCGAAGAATGGACCGATCGTTGGGCTCGGTGTGTTGCTCTCTTCTTGGAGACGTTGGTAGTTCTCCGGGCTACCGAAGTTCTGCCTGATCATCTCCGCATTCCGAGCTCGTTCGTTGTCGAGCCGCTCTTGCGACCTATTGCGGATTCCTTTACCCACGTTTCCGAGGGTTCTGCTTGCCGCACCACCCACAGACTTGGCAATTGCGCCGGGTCCGGGGATGTTGTTTCGTAGGTCTACGAGTCGTTGTAGAAAGTCGTTCATGACTAGCTTTCTCTTATACGATTCTCTGCTCCCTCCTTCTCTTTGAGAATCTGGTTAATAATCTTCTGCACTTCCTTTAGGCCGTTTGCTTCTTGCTTGAGGGCAAGGCTCCGTGTCTGTATTGATTCTATGCTAGTGCCTCCTTCGAGTAGTTCTAGCACGTCTTCTTGTATCGCTTCGGCTTGCTTCTCGAGATACTTCACCTTGCTATCTATCCTCTCTTTTAGGATTGCCCAGCCCGGTGTCTCTAGCATCTCCTTTACTCTTCGGCCTTTCTCAATGCGCTCCTCGTTTCCCATTACGCTAACTGGTCAAGGGAAAGACCTTGCTCTGGTCCTCCTCCCAGGCCTCCTAGCTCATCTGCCGGAGCTTCCATTGGAGCGTCTTGAGGGAGTTCTGCTTCTGCGGCGGCGATCAGGTCCTGGAGCATCTGCTCCCACGTGATTTCACCGTCTTTGTACTGCTCTTTGAGGTCTCCGAAGCTCTCTTCGAGTACCCCAAGGCGTGCTTCCATGTCATCCTCTTCTGTCTCCACCTCCTCTACTTCAATTATCTCTTCCTCTGTGTTGCTTTCGTCTTTTGCCATGGTGATGTTAATTACCGGGTAATGAATTGCCGACTCTTTGCATGAGCCGTCTCAGCAGGCCTTGGCTCGGCTCTTGGCCGGGCATCTCTCCTGCCGGGAGTGCTCCCTGTGGTAGCTCCTCTGCGTCTAGCATTGGAACCTTTTCAGGGATGCTTCTTCCCCCAGGGCCGACTACCTCCTGAGGGCTAGCTTCTGCTTCCTTCTCCTCAGCCTTATCCTGTTCTCTCTCTACCGGAATGAGGACGTCTGCGTACTCCTCCTTGCCGTACTCCTCGAGCATCATCTCCTGCACTGCTCGCTTCTTGCGGTTGTACTTCTTCATTGCGTCCTGGTTTTTAGGGTCCGGCTGGTCATTCTGTACGAAGATTTCGTATAGCTCCATGACTTCACCCTTGCGTTGCTCCCGGGTCTTGTCAGGCTTCGGCTCTATCTCTACTTTAGCATCGATGTTTACCTCCTTGTCATCGCTTGTGAACTCCTTGAACTCTACGTCTTCTCCGAGGATACGCATGGTCTTCTTCTCTGGGAGGAACTCTTTGTTCATGCCGATCAGTATCTCCACCAGCTCTGTTAGAGCTGTCTCCATCTGACGGACGAACTGGCTGAACCGGATGTTTGACTGCATGAGGAGTAGCTCTACCTTTCCTAGCGGCTCTTGTGAGCTCTGTGGCATACCTCTGACGTACTCTGACAGGGCCAGGGATGTCTGTATTTCGTTTCGTAGTACCTCATCCTTCTCTATCCACGACCTACTAATCTCCGGGCCTCTCTCGGTGATTACGTCATCTGTTCGGTTGAGTTGCCATATTGCTCCGGGCTCGTATCGGATGTCATCTTCATTGATTTCAGCGTTCTTGTTTACCTTCCGGACCGGGTCCAGTGTGAAGGTGATGTCGTCCATCGCTTGGTTCCGGCTGTCTGCTATCTCATGGATGGTTGTCTCTACAGGTTCGAGGATGCTCATTGCGTAGGCGCTCCATGGAATCTTGATGCAGGGCATATCGATTATCATTCGTCCTTCGTTGATGTCCTTATATGGATTCTGTTCCTTTCGGATGATCACTTCCCGGTTGGCAATGGTAATAATCTCGTTTGTGTAATGGTCGTAGCATTCCCATAGCTCCACCTGGTGTATCCGGCTCTTCTCATCTGACTGTGACTGTTGGTTGTCAGTTATCTCTCGTTCCCCGGAGTCTATCTGTGACATCTTCAGGGTCTCTATGTCGTACCGTTCTGTTCGTGGGTCATCGGTGATCGCCTGGTTCTCCACGTATTCCATGTTCTCGTATATCTCGTTTCCTTCTCCACGTTCCTTCTCGGCCTTGGTGATCTTCTCCTTCTTTTTAAATATTTGTTTTATCTCCCATCCACTGTCCTTGAGTCTCGGTCCTGCAGTTGGGTCGAAGTATAATAGCCAGTTGTCCAGTACGTCTATGTCCGGTCCTCCTCCGTCTTCTGCGTCTACCCAGTAAGGGTGTAGGTATCCATTGCCGTAGTTGAAGGCGGCGTGGATCCAGTCTATCTTCTTGTCATTGAGTTGCATCTCCTGAAAGTCGTAGTTGACGAGGTTATCCCACTTCTCCAATGACTTGTTGTCTATGTCTTCTTCCTTGGTTGGGAATATCCGGGTGCGCATCTCGGATGCTGACAGCCGGGGCTTGATGGTTTCTATAATCTCGAAGCCGATCGGAGGCATGATGTTCGTATGGTATGCATAGTTTGACTTTCTTTTGTAGGCTCGGTATAGCTCCCACATTCTCAGCCATTTATTCTCATGCGGCTCTCTGAATCTCTCCGATTGTTTGAAGCGTTTCTTCCACTTTTCAACGAGCTTGGCTTCCTCATTGCTAGGACTCCATTGCTTAGTATCTACGCTTTCGTCTTCTTGAGTATCAATTTTAGACATATGTTTATTGTAACATCTTTTAGTTGCCCTCGTATACATTCTTCCTGTGCATAGCTACCCACCAGTAGACGAGTGCATGGACGAGGTCGTTCTTGCCGGTGGATGCCCACTCTCTCCGGGTCTCTCCGAGTTTTGTCTCTATGGTCCGGGCGTACATTGTTTCCATGTGCTTGATGAGCATCTGGATGTTCTCGTCTCCTCGGCCATAGTTATAGCGCACCTTTCCGTTCTTGTGCCACGCTACTATCGCATCGATTGCTCTCTCCCGGTCGGTGAGTACCTTGATCTCTTCTGCGAACGTGTCCGGGCCTTTACTTGTGAAGCCTTTGTCGTTGTAACGTACTATCTTTGCCTTCTTCGGGTCCGGCTTATACCAATTCATGAATATCTTGTATGGGAACTTCTTGGCAAATTCCAGCACATCGTTTGGCTTGAATCCGGCATCTATTACTCCATAGCGTACATCGTATATCTCCACGAGCTCTGCCAGTCTTTCCCACTTAGTCTTCCGGGGCTTGTCGGGTATTCGGGCAATAACGAATATCGCTTCTTCATTACCTATTATCACATACAGTTCATTTCCTTGCACGTCAACACCCATGCAGGAGTTTGTCTCTGCCACCTCCTTGCCGGTGAGTAGGTTCTTCAGTACCAGGCTGGCCGGTATCTGTGTATCGGCATTCATGTACGGCATGCCCATCTTGAAGTTGTAGAAGTAGTCGAGCTCTCCATTCTCCTCTGCTTCTTCGTACTCCTCAATGACGTCTCCGGCCGTCTTCCAGGGCACGATCATCTGGTTGAGCCAGTATCCTGACATGTTCCGGTCCGGGTACTTTGCCTTCCACTCTCCTTGGCGGACCGTCTTCTTGTCTATTGGCTTCCCACACTTGAGGCAGACGTATCGTTTGTTGACGAAGTCTACCGAGTCTGGCCATAGGAAGTGTTGCTCTGCTTTGCAGGCCGGGCAGTTGAATCGCCAGTGTTTCTGGTCGCTCTTGTTCCATTGATAGTCCACCCCGAAGTTTGGGATTGTCGGTGTTGATATGAACCACTCTTGGCCCATTGACTCTGCTCCCTCAAGCCGGGAATGGTAGTTCTTGATGTTGTCCATGTTCGACCGATCGTACTCATCGTATATATTCCGGTCGGATGTAAGCATGATTGACTCTCTCTCGCTGTGAGTACCTTTATAGAAAAGGAATGACTTCCCGAACTGCTTCTGGCCTACGCTGTCAGCGTCCTTGGAGCTTATCTTTTGGGATAGGCATTCGTTGTTTTTAATTATTTGGTTCGTCTTTGAGGGTACGAACTTGTTTACGTCTTCTCCGGTCGGTAGCGTATGGATCTGGTTTATCCCCTGGTACCGAGCTGAGTGCAGTGACCGGAGAATTGCCCAGGTGGACACTCCGATCTGTGCCGGCTTTCGTACCACTATCTTGTCAGCTTTGTCGAGGTATAGGTCCAGCAGAAAGAAGTGATTGTCGAAGGTTATCTCCTTTCCGTTCTCGTTGACGATGTTCTCCGTGTTTATCCAGTACACGGTGTCGAGGGCTGTCAGGTCGTCATGTGCTTCGTCATTCATCTTTGCCTTGTAGCTTACTGCGTAGCGCCTCGTGATACGCAGACTGTGCGGCTAGTACGGCCGGGTCGTCTGGTATTCGTTGCTCTTGGCTCTTTATTTCGCCGCTGTGCTCTATTGGCTGGGTTGCCTTACCCATTGTCCTATCGAGGTATTCCTTCGCCGCAGTAATGTTCTTGCACTTCACAGCCTCATCCCAGAGCATGTCTAGGACGAACACGTAGCGCTTCTTCTCTATCACCTGGCGTTTGTTGGTGGATTTATTGATTTCTACTACCTCCACCACCTTCTCTGCGTGGTAGATAGCTTCGTCTCTGATCTTGTCCATCAGTTGCGTTGCTTTGTCCTTGCTTCCTTTAGGTCTCCCGGCTTCCTCTCGTGCACCACCATGCGAATTTGAATTCTCCGGGTAGAGATTCAAGTTTTCAAGTTTTTCCATGATCTCCTTCTTCTGCTTTCCGTCGGTATCTACACCGACTTCTTCTGCATAGTTTGTCCATTCTAATTTACGCCACTTCGATATCGGCCTCTGTTCTCTCTCATCTGATTTCGAAGGGCTCTTCTGTGAGTTATCCTTCTTAGGCATAGAATTGTTTGGTTAGTTGCTATGCTCTTATTGTAACATTGCCGGTATCGACAACGCAATAATGCTTAGCATTACTATTAATATGATTATATATACTCCTCGGTTGTCTTGTTTCATGTCTTATTTATAACACGGAAACCCCGGGGTAGTAACTCCCGGGGCTGTGGGTCCGTGGTTGCTGGGGGTCTACCCTTTTCGGGTAGGAAATATCGGTATACCAATTGCGGTCTCGTCAGTCCGCACCTCTATTGTAGCACTTACCCTTTCTGTGTCTTCCTCTTGAATGTACCGTCTATTAGTTGCTTCCGCCGGGCTTCTAGGCGTTCTCTCTCCTGCTCTAGTTTCTCTATGCGGCGGTTCTTCTTCTTGCCAAGTTCTTTTACCTTATCGTCTATCTGTTTTATTTTCTCCTCTAGGGTTTCCTTGTGTTCCTGAAGCCTTTTATTTCTGCTCTTTGCTTGGTCCTTCACTGCATCTATATTTCTGTTGGCCTTCAGTATTCCCCGATCGGTCTCCATCTGTATCTCCTCGAGTTCCTCCTCGGTTAATTGAATGACTTCTTCTTCGTTAGTGTCGTTTGGCATATTTATATTATATCACGTTCTTGTGCCCTGGTTGAATGATTACCTCTCTTCTTGATCTTAATGAACTCTCTTAGTGACTTGACCGCATTGTCTATGTGCTTCCAGTCGTCCTCGTGCTTGTCGAGCTCTTTCTCTGTCACTTCCGGGTCTTCTCCGGCGTTGAAGCGTCTCCATATCGCATTTAGTTGTGATAGCTCGTAGGTCCTCCGGGCTTCCGGTGAGAACCACCCTAGGATTTTGTCGAGTATGTTCATGATTTTAATATAATATCTGGTAGTCCATTCCCCGTATAGCGTTCATTGCGTTCTGTATGCTGATTGCTTCTCCGTACATCGGTCCTGATAGGTTCTCTGCACATCGCACCAATGTCTTGAAGCGTTTGTTCCGGTCCGGCTCGTTCTCCTTCAGCCATTCGTACTGTCTTCGGTAGGCTTCTACTTCCTGGTTGATACGGAACTCCGTGTCTTGTAGGTATCTCTCCCACCATGCGGCCGGGCCTCCTTCGTACTCTGTATGTTGCTTGACGTGCACTTCCTCGTGTACCAGCAGGTCAGGGTCAATCGGGTATTTGAAGCCTTTGTGCATTGTCTTCCCGTACACCATCACCATTAGGTCTCGCTCCAGGTCCACTCCCCACTTCTCTTGCGCCTTCTTGTAGACTTCTGCCATTGCTCCTTCTTCCGGGATGCCTTCCTGAATGATGTAGTCTGGTCCTTTTCCGTTTATTATCTTATTCATGGTCTAGAAGTTTATTTATTTGTTCATCAATCTGTTGCAGACGATTTTCAATTTCTATAGTACTGCGATAATATTTACCTCTAACAATTTCTAACATACCCATTGTCAGAAGCTCTTTCTCTTTGTTTAGTCCTTTGATTGCTTCTTCCATAATATCTATTTCTTTACGTTGTGGTGCATCTGCTTGTATTACTATGTTGTTACGGTTTTTAGTTTTCATGGTCTATTAGTTGGTTAAGAATCGGTTTGGTTTTATGGCTTCTTTCATACCTGTTATTTTATATTTTAATAATAGTAGTCTGGGTCAGTATTTGCTGTTATGCAGTCAGCAAATATTGGTTCTGGGTATTTTTCTTTTAGGTTTGAGACAATTTCACCAATTTTTAGATTTGCATATTTAATAATATCTTCAGTGGCTTTTTTATACCCTCTACTCGTACTTTTTGGAATTACGATTAAATTCATGCACCTGACCGCGGTGTGTCTTGAAGCCTGCCAGCGTTGTGAAAGCAGCTCCGCATTCTTTACATTTATGTTTTTTTTCATTCATAAAGTGATTTTTGTGGATTAGGTTCGTGAGCTTCAATCCTTGCTTCTGCTATTTTACAGTATTCTGCGTCTAATTCTATTCCGATGAAGTCAAATCCTTCTAGCTTTGCACCAATGCCTGTGGTGCCACTTCCCATAAATGGGTCGAGTACTGTGCCGTCCTTAGGGGTTATCAGTCTACATAGGTATTGCATAAGAGAGATAGGTTTAACTGTTGGGTGGTGGTTGACTTTGTCTGTGTTGCTACGGTTGCGAGGATTATCTCCACCCACTCCATCGTCTATGTTACGGTCTGCACTTCTTTTTGGCTCAAACCCCTCCAACCCTTTATTCCTTTCACTCTTTGAAGCCTTAGCTGTGTAGAAATAGCGAGACTTATCGTCGCCTTTTACTTGCATACCTTCTATGGCTTCTTCACTTCCATCATGCAGGAAATTTGCAGGAAATCTGCCTTGCGTCTGTGTTTTACTGTTATCTGCACTTTCTGGTATATCTGTTCTACCCTCTTTCTCTCTCCATGTTTTCATTTGTGTTCTGGTTTGAGTTATTGTTTCACTTCCAACCCGACACCCATCTATATTTATCCCACCAGTTCCCCATTTAAGGACATTGGCTGCGATTGTTTTTTCGGATAAAGGTTTACGAGCTAGTGTCCAGAACTCTTGCGCTGGTTTTAGAGCTGTACCCCA
>Ga0136591_1000883_pt1 | contig 10885 bp, 11 predicted proteins | sample AntRauMFilla3767_FD_104929 | JGI IMG/M metagenome (GOLD analysis project Ga0136591, IMG submission 104929) | Saline lake microbial communities from Rauer Islands, Antarctica - Metagenome Filla 3 #767 | ecosystem: Environmental > Aquatic > Non-marine Saline and Alkaline > Saline | place...
ATTATTTAGCATGATTCTGCTTATAAAATGTTAGTCTGCAAATTGCTCAAAACGTTCCAGGGCCTTCAGGCTGAATACCTGAGTAATAGCTACCTTTTCACCGGGTTCAAGTCCGCCATTTAGTATGGCATGCTCATCCGTGATGCGTGCTATACTGATCGTTCTTTTTTCATATTCCAGATCTGAAAGTTGAACAAAAACTGTGGCATCGGATTGTTCATACTGAACAGCCGTAATGGGTATGCTGATCGTGTTTTCTTCAGGTTGAGCCTGATATGTTAGCCTTACGCTTTGTCCGACCAGCGGCCAGTTACCTTCCGTGGTGACAATAGAATTTAAAACAACCGATCTGTTGTTCTGATCCAGGGCAGGGTTGATCGTCGTAACTGTTGCATTTATAGAGTGAGCTGAAACACCTTCCCGAGTTGCTCTTTCATTTATGGTAAGTGAAGTCCCCGGCTTTATGAAATTGGCGTCTTCAGGTGCAATGAACCCACGTATCAGTACCTCTTTGTTGTCAATAATATCCAAAAGACGTTGGTAGGCCGTAACTGATTCACCCATCTCAATAAGATGCTCATTGAGCACCCCATCAATAGAGGCATAGATCGTTAACTTGGCATCAGGGTCTGAAGCAAATGGATCCCATCTTTTGGTTTGACTTTCAGTGATCCCAACAGCCTTTAAACGAGCAAGGGCGGCACTTTGTCGGGTCTGGGCGAGTCTCAGGTCAGCCTGTGCCCGTTCCAAATTTCTCAAAGGACTGATCTTATCTTCTGTTAGTACCTGCAGGCGTTCTACTTGTTGCTGTTGATATGTGATCTCGGCAGTCGCTTCCAGATAGGCTGCAACCAGGTTGGCAAATTCCAGACTTTCCAGCTCGAGAAGTGGATCACCTTTGGAGACGCGCTCACCTTCGTGGGCATAAATATCTGAAACCCGTCCATCGATCGGGGCACTTACAACAGATATCCGTTCCGGAGCAGGAAAAACCTCACCCGGCGCCTCAATAGAAAAAGAAACCGGATCAGCCGTTGCCGTATAGACTTGAATATTTAAATTGTCAGCTTGCTCCTGAGTCAGTTTAACACTTTGAACCGCTTGTTCAGACCGTAAGGATGGGGGAGTTCCTGTTTCATCAATAGTTGATGAGTCTGTGTTTTCCGAACATCCGGCGAATGCTATCGATATGGATACGAAAATCAGAACATAAGATTTTAATGGGATTCGGTATGTAAATTTAAAGGGTAGTGCTTTCATAGCAGGTATCTTGTCCTAGTTAAAAATGATGTCAGTTTGCAGGTAACGCTCCAGGTCAATGACGGTTAAATAATAATCCCTAAGGGTTTGATAGTACGTTTCCTGTGTTCTTAGATATGTTCGCTGAGCTTCCAGTAAGGTTAGTAGATCCAATTCACCAAGGCTATATCCCTTTTGTGTCATTTGAACGAGCTCAAGAGATTTGTTTTGAATATTTTCTCGAAACCGTTCGATGTTATTCTTTGCAGATTCATAACTGTGCCAGGTTTGCTCAGCCTGCTTTTTTATGAGTAGCCGGTGATCTTCGTATTTCCACTCTGTGGCATTTTGAATAGCATTGGCTTGCTGAACTTTAGGAGATTGCCGGGCGGTAAACCAAAGTGGAATGCTTACACCAACCTCGAAACCATAAAAATCATAGTTGCTGCCAAAGTCCTGCCGATAATAACTCAGGTTCAGATCAGGTAAATAGGTGCTTTTAGCCAGCTTTTTACCGTAAACTGAGGCCTCCACTTCACGTTCAATTTGCTTTAGCTTGGGATGATCCCGAAGCCGTTCCATTACTTCATCCTGATCGATGTCAACGATCATATAACTAAGGGTGTCTGTGAAACCGATGTCATAAGTTTGTTCTTCAGGATCCAGCCCAATAGTTTGAAAAAGATCATACCTCGCGTTCATTATTTCTTTGAATGTGGTTTCCTGATTGCTGCGTGCTTCCTGAAGTTGAAGATCAGCCTGCATGGCGTCAATTTCAGAGGATTCGCCCATATCAGCCCTGGCCTGTGCAGCTTCTCTTAAATTCTCAAAAAGCAGTACCCTTTCACCCGCAAGGTTTCCGGATTGAAGTGCGTATGCTAGTTGCGTGTAAGCTGTTTTAACATCAGATTTGACCTGATTTTTTAGGTCCTGAAGCTTCAACTCGAGTGATTCGGTGGTGGATCGTTCTTGCCTATTTCTATAAATACCGGTAAGTGGAAATTCTATACTTTGGGAAAGGGACCATCTCTGTTCTGTAAAACCCCCCCCTCTATACCTTCTCTCATATAGCTAATTTCAGGATCGGAAATACCAAAGCTTAATACCTCCTGCTTTTCCTGAGCTCTGACCTGATACTGAAGCTGGTTGATCTGAGGATTTTGACGGTAGGCAATCTCTAGGGCTGTTTGCGCACTCAAGGCCGAAAGATCTGTAGTATCAGAGGAGGAAGGGGAGACCTGAAAAAACATTAAAAACACAAGTAATACAGGCTGGAACATGATGATCTACTTTGAACATTGAATTTCACTTCAAGCTAATCATCAAATCTGTAGAGAAGATGGATTTAGAACAGAATGCTGAATGTCACACCCTGATCCGGATTGTTTTCCGCCTTATAATCACATCCGTGCAATTCGCAGATGCTTTTTACAATAGACAGGCCGAGTCCCGGACTGGAGCTACTGTGCCCGGATAGCTTGTCACCCTTTCTAAAGCGGTCGAATACTTGATCAATCAGATCCTCAGGGATTCCCGGGCCTTCATCACTAACAGAAAGGGTTGTTTTACCCGAATTATTATTGTTAACTGAGATCCAGATCTTACCACCTTCTGGTGAGAATTTGATCGCATTCTGAATGATATTATATATGGCAGAATGAATGAGCTCTTTGTTACCGTCCAGCTTAAATTTTTGACTCAAGTCTTTTTCAATATTCAATTCTTTTATCTCAATAAAATCCTCGAGTTCTTTTAGTACCTGCTCAACTACATCTAAAACCTCAATCTCATCATTCATCTCAAATTGGCTGTTTTCAACCCTGCTAATGAGCAGTAAAGCATTACTGAGCCGGGTGAGCCTTACGGCCGTTTGTTGAATTTCATGTAACCTTTCAACACTGTTAAGGTCAAGGCTATCAGCATCTGAGATCAATTTTTCTGCTTTCTGACGAATAATGGAAAGGGGGGTCAATAGTTCGTGAGAAGCATTCTGAATGAACTTTCTTTGATCATCAAATGAGGATTTGATTTGTGTGAGCATGGTGTTTAAGGCATTATTCAACACACGTATCTCATAGGTGTTAGGCTCAGGAAAGGGTTCACCCACCTGAGATGGGGAGGAAATATGTTCGAGCCTGTCCACTGTATTATAGAAGGGAGCCAGGATTCTGCCAAATGCATATTGGTTAACGACATACAATAGGATAACCCAAATGAACAACGCAGCAAGTACACTCAGCATAACTGTCATGCTAATTTTATCCCACGAAGCTACCTCTTCAAAAATCTTCAATAAATAATGATCACCTTCAACTGAAAGAGTGGTGGTTAGCTTTCGGTAGGATTCAGCTAAATCAGACACATTCTTATAACGAACTGTATCTATGGTCGAAAAGTTATTTGAATGGAGTGAAATGCTTTCATCAAAATCATGAACCTCAACCCACTCATAAGAACCAAGTCCGCCAAGCCTTCTGATCTCATCTAAACTGTTTGGGTCTTCCTCCAGTTGCTGCTGAATATCAAATTTATGCTGAAGAAGATGAAAATCGAGTTCATCAAAAATAGTGGTATTGACGACATAATAAGTCCCTAAACCAGTCACGATCAGCATGAGGAGAGATAGCAAAGAGTTGCTGATCAATATTTTATTGTTAAGCTTCATTGCCCATAATTTTGTATCCAACACCATAAACCGTTTCGATCAGGTCAGGGGCGTTGCAGTCTGTCAGTTTCTTGCGAATGTTTTTCATATGAGAGTTGATGAAATCCAGGGAAAAGCGATCATCGATCTTATTTCCCCAGATATGTTCGGATAGGGCGATCCTTGTCACGGTCTTATTCTTATTGAGGAATAAGTATCGCAGCATTTTGTATTCAGTATCGGTCAGATCTAGGGTTGATTTTTTATAGCTGACCTTCATGTTATCAAGATGAACTGAAATGTCATTAATAGTGATCTCATTATCACTGATCTTGAACTTTCGCCGCAATACAGCATGAATGCGCGCCCTCAACTCTGCCATCGCAAAGGGTTTGGAGAGGTAATCATCGCTACCGAGTTCAAGTCCCTGAACCCGGTCTCCAATTTCACCGCGAGCTGTTAGAATGATTACGGCAGTATCGTCAGATGTTTTACGCTGCTTCTTGATCAGTTTAAGGAGGTCGAGCCCGTCACCACCGGGAAGGCTTAAATCCAACAATACCAGATCGTATTGTTCACTAAGTAGCAGGTCCTCCGCATGTTCAAAGTCCAATGCGGTATCAACAGTAAACTGCTCTTCAAGAAGCTGTTCTTCCAACTCTTCATTCAACAAAATTTCGTCTTCAACCACCAGAGCTCGCATAGATCATGGGTAAATTATTGATCAACAGAGACAAGATAGGGTGGAAAAGTGTATAGAATATGAATCAGATAATTCCCTCTTTCTTTGCCAATTCAAACATGCTTTCGTGAAGATTCTCATTATCCAAATCACCACGCATGCACAACTCCGTAACTTCAAGTCCGTTCAGCATCAACACACAGCCCATCTCGCTGAGTACTGAATCAAATTTACGAGGATCAGCTTTGCTTAATTTGTCAACGTCAATTCCATTCGGGCTAACTTTTTTATTCACTAATATGTAGAAAAGGTCGTCGGGATCATCTCCGAAAGAAAATTCCTCTAATCCGGTGTCTTTAAGATCTGGCATGTTTGTCTAAAAAATCTCGTGCTTTTAATATTTCTGTTATTTTGTCCGTTTCCCGGTTCACTACGCGAACCTGAAACAAACTGATGATGGCTTGTTCGTTCAATATCTGAATCACTTCATCAATAGTATCACACTCTTCCGTTTCGCTCACCAGGTCGTTGATGCCCTGTACAATATAGCGGTATTGCTTGCTGCTTTTTTGTTTTTGGGGTGAACCGGAATCCGGCTGCGGTTCATCAAAATACTCGCGGATCGCTTCTTCAGTTACATACCAACTCACTCCTAATTTGCGCCCCCGGATTCGTCCTTCACGGAGGTAGGTACGCAGCGTCATTTTTGAAATTCCTAGCTGTTCGTGCAGATCATCTACCGAATAGAGGGTAAGATCACCGATCTTCTTAGGCATTACGTCTCTTTATTGAATGATTATTAGTCTACTTTAAGAGCTTATAAACTACGAATAATTTTATATTAGTTACTATTACTTATATAAAAGAAATTAGATTTGGTCGAGGCACCAATCCCGCCGTATATTGAAGGCAGTTAATCAAAAAAACAAGCCCGTAGTTAAATAAACTAACGGGATTTTTTATGCCTTTCAGTTTTTTTGAGTTAATGGTTCTACTCGTCTTCATCAATATTTTTATAAGCCTGAGTAATACGCTGATTCATAAGTCGCCGGTAGTTTGTGAATTCATATTCACTCACAGTAAATTCTGAATGATATTCCCCATCAAAACACTCCACTTTAAGCTTATTAGGCTTATCAGTTTCAGTGATGGTAACTTGTACTTTTCCTAAGCGGTACGAATCTTTTTCTTTCATAGAATTAAATTTTTTCAGAAGGTAAAAAATATTGCTTTCAGCTTTTGAACTTTAACCAGTTTTAAATTCGTTCATTTATAATCCCAGCTTAACTTTTAGTATTTTAAAGCATTCAATTCAGAAAATATTATGCAAAAGAAACACATCATTATAACAGCCGTCAGCATCTTTTTGGGGATATTTGTATATATCTCCCTCAGCAATGTCCAGGCTCCTGTAAATGACAATTCTCCGGAGTGGATCCCCATTCATGAAGCTCAACAGGAAGCGGCGCAAACCGATAAGCTTATCTTTGTGGATGTGTATGAAATTGGGTGTAAGTATTGCAGGGCTATGGATCGTGAAGTATTCCCTGATTCAACAGTTCGACAGGTTATGGATGCCAGGTATATACCGGTACGTATTGATGGTAATTCAACGGAGCCCATTACTTTCAACGGAGAAGAGATCCCATCTATAGATTTTGCGCAAAGCAAAGGCGCCTACGTGTTCCCAACCTCATTGATCCTTGATGCCGAGGGAAACGTTGTTAAGAAAAAAACCGGTTATATGGGTGTAGATGAATTCAGACAGTTTTTATATCAATAACAATAATTAATCAGAGTATACTTATGAGCATTAGAAAAATTGCTACAAATTTAGGGATAATATGTGCCGGCCTGTTGATCATGGTCGGATGTAATGGAGAAGCCGGAGAAGCACAATCTCAGCCGGCTGAGATCTCTGTAGAAGCAGAAAAAGTAGTAGATGGAACGGGCATAGGCTGGGGCATTGCTTTTTTGCCTGATGGTGATATGCTGGTAACGGAAAAGGCTGGAACCTTATTCCGGGTTCAGGATGGTGAAATTGCTGCAGAGATTAAAGATGGAATACCTTCAGATCTGGATGTTAATGGTCAGGGTGGATTTCTTGACATCGAACTTCATCCGAATTATGATGAAAACGGATGGATCTATTTTTCATATTCATCAAGTTCCGGCGAAGGTGAGGGCAGTAACACTGCGATCATGAGAGCTCAACTTGAAAATGATGCCTTAGTTAATTCAGAAGTGCTTTATAAGGCAGAACCAAATACCACTCGCGGACAGCATTATGGAAGCCGTATTGTATTCGATAATAATGGCTACATGTTTTTTTCAATAGGTGACAGGGGTAATCGTGATGTATTGCCACAAGATATCACCCGGGATGGAGGAAAGATCTATCGACTGAATGATGATGGAAGTATTCCTTCCGATAATCCTTTTGTTGGCGAAGACGGAGCTAAAGAGGCTGCATATTCATATGGCCACAGAAACCCTCAGGGAATGTCTCTGAACCCTGAAACAGGGGTTGTCTGGGCGAATGAGCATGGTCCCCGTGGCGGAGATGAAGTAAATATTGTAGAAGCCGGCAATAATTACGGATGGCCGGAGATCAGTTTTGGCATTAATTATAATGGAACATCTTTTACGGATGATACCGCAAGAGCAGGCATGGAACAGCCGATCTTATATTGGGATCCTTCCATTGCACCGGCCGGTATGACTTTCGTTACCAGTGACAAATATCCAGCATGGGAAGGCGACCTTTTGGTAGCTTCTCTGAAGTTCTCTTACATCGCTCATTTAGATGTTGAAGGCAATGATATTCTTTCCGAAACCAAATTGGTTGAAGGTGTTGGAAGAATTCGTGCGATCGAAGAAGCCCCTGACGGTTATATCTATTTTACCGCAGAAGGTGACGGCGTATATCGATTGGTCCCAACCGAAAATTGATCGTTGTAGAATGAGCTTTGCATAGTGCAACTCAATTATTTTAATTTTTTTTGTAAGGAATTGAGTTTTCGATGCTCTAACTGTTATGGAGCATCGAAATTCATATCAATTTCCATTTAGCAGATATCCGGGAGTCAGAATTGCATTAGCGCTGATTGCTGGAATTCTGCTTTTTTATTTTTATGAGCCCTCCCTATTTGTCATTGTGTGTTTTCTCAGCATTCTGCTCATCCTTTTTACGCTTGTAGAATGGAGAAATGCCAAGAGTATTAACAAGCTTCTGCCCAATGTAAGCTCCACCGTTTTTCTCATAGTGATCATCGTTTTTGGAATGTTCAGGATGGCTTTAGATTCAAAAAAGGGAACCTCAAAGACTATAGAACTCCTTGAGCTTTTGTCTTGGGAAGAAGTGGAAATGACCGGTTCAATACATTCTATTTCAAAAACCAGTACAGGTAAGATCCGGTGGGATGTATGGGTTAATGAGACTCGAATCGGGAATATTTCATCTCCCCGGAAGTATAAAGCAAGAGTGCTAGCTGATGAACTGTATCTGCAACCAACATTAGGAGATGAGATTTCATTTACGGGAACCATTATTCCAATTTCAGAAAAAAGAAATCCGCATGATTTTAATTACAAAGCCTATCTGAGATCTCAGGACATATCTGTGCAGGTAAAAGCTGAAGATCTGATTAAGATCACCCCAAATGAAAAAATATTAGCATGGGTTTGGTGGCGAGAAAAAGCACTTGATCTGGTTGAAAAGAATTTTGATGCTGAAACAGCACCCATTGCAAAAGCATTATTGGTGGGGTATAAACAAGATCTGGATTCTGAATCAAAGTCAGCATTTGCCCGCTCCGGGTTATCCCATATTATGGCTGTATCAGGATTACATGTGGGCTTTATTGTAGCACCGTTCTGGGTTATCATTCCCTATTTCTGGACCAAAAAACGAGGTAGTATCATTGGTCTTGGGCTTTTGATCCTGCTTTTAGTCATTTATGCAGGAATCACCGGTTTCTCACCGTCGGTGATGCGGGCCTCAGTAATGGCGGGGTTTCTAAGTTTTGGGAAGTTATTTCACAGACAAAACAACTCTATCAATTTGACGGCTGTTGCGGCCGTTTGTCTTTTGATCTACAATCCGGAACAGTTGTTTGAAATTGGATTTCAGCTTTCGTTCTCAGCCGTCCTGATCATTTTATTGATCCTGCCGGTAATTCAAAAAACACTACCATACTGGCTTCAGATTCGGTGGTATGGAAAACCGTTAATGGTCGTTATTGTTTCTATAGTTGTGCAGTTCGGGCTGTATCCTTTGCAGGTGCATTATTTTGGAGAGATCTCTTTAGTAAGTCCAATAGCTAATGCTCTCTTTGTGCCCTTACTGGGAATTGTCGTTCCTCTTTCATTGATTGCATTGTTGGCAACTGCAATACTGCCAATTGCCGGTTTTGTACTCAATTATCCATCACTTCTTTTTCTTGGGTGGATGAATGACTTTGTAACCATGGCTGCAAAATGGGACTGGGCCTGGACCACAGCTTCCATTGGAAGCAATCTTATTTTTATTGGGTGGCTATTCTTGATCTTTATGATCTCAGCCTGGCAGATACCGGCCCTGAAATGGAAAATGGGTATTGGAGTGCTGGCAACGCTCTGCCTGATGCTATCGTTGAGCGTGGGTAAGAAAATTCAACCTGCAAAACTCACGGTCACCTTTTTTGATGTGGGGCAGGGAGATGCTGCTTTGCTTCAAACTCCTTCCGGAAAAAACGTAATTATTGATGCCGGCGTGTGGTCGCCCTCATATAACAGTGGAAAGTCTGTAATACTTCCGCACCTGAAAGCAGCAGGTATCGAAAAACTTGATGCGGTATTTCTTAGCCATCCACATGCAGACCATATTGGAGGAATTATAGACCTGATGGAGGGCATCAAAATAGATATAATTTATAATTCAGGCTATGAGTACGATTCAAATTTATATCAGTCTTATTTAGCATTGGCCAACAAAAAAGCGATACCTATAAAAACATTGATAGCAGGAGATACTGTTGGCTTAGATCCTGCAATGCTTATCCTGGCAATGGGTCCGGAGGGAAAAAGGTATAATTCAGACCCAAATGAACATTCTTTGGTTTTGAATGTGGTCTATGGAAGATCAGAATTCCTGTTTACGGGAGATGCCGGTATTCATCAGGAACAACGATTGGTAGAGGCTTATGGAGGACTGCTGGATACGGATCTTTTGAAAGTAGGTCACCACGGCAGCCGAACAAGTTCAGGTATTCAATTTTTAGCTGAAGTTACCCCGGAGCTGGCGATCATTTCATTGGCTGAAAGTAATCGGTTTCGGCATCCACACAAAGAGGCTCTGGGTCGACTCGGGAGTACCGAGGCTGATCTACTTTTTACCAGCTTGGAACGGGCAATTATTTTGGAGTCTGATGGAGCACAAATTAAACGAATTCCTTGGTAACAACACCTGAAGTTCTTCGAGTCCATTATAAAGGTATTAGTAATGATCTTTTCTTATGTTGATGATCAACCCAGAACTTCAACAGGTTTATAATGAAAGACGCCGTTCTAATACTCGTTTTACTCTTTGGATTTAGTAGCCTTCTCTTTGCCCAGCAACTTGAGCATAAAAATTATGCATTGATAAATGGACACGTTGTAGACCATATGGAGGAAGAAATTTTTGAGAACACTATGATCCTGATTTCAGAGGGTAAAATAGAACAGATATTGCCTGACGAAAACGAAGCCCCGAATGGTTATGAGGTGATAGACCTGGATGGAAAATATATTCTTTCAGGATTCATGGATGCCCACACACATTTAAATTCACTTCAGACCGCTGAAAGAGCTTTACACTCAGGAGTGACAACGGTGAGAAGTTCAAGCGTTCCCTATTTTCAGGACGTGGCTATCAAAAACCTGGTGGACAATAACTATATCGCCGGCCCTGATATGATACCGGCAGGAATTTTTGTAACACCTGATTTAGGGGAATCTATTTTAGCTGATCCTGAGTTGGCACCACTTTTTGACGGTGTTACTACGGAAGAAGCTTTGCGCAAGTTAGTTAAGGTCAATGTGGACCGCGGCGCAATGTTCATCAAAACGAGAGGCACAGAGAGAGCGGGACTTCCGGATACTGATCCCCGGAAACAAACCTATTCACAAGATCAGCTAAAAATTGTGGTGGATGAAGCTGCAAAATATGGCGTTCCAATTCAAATTCACGGTCATGGAGATGAAGGCTCATATGCCGCAGTGGCCGCAGGAGCAAGAAGTATAGAGCACGGCACATATTTAAGCGAAAGAACCCTCAGGTTGATGGTAGAAAAAGGAAC
>Ga0136591_1000895_pt1 | contig 10726 bp, 12 predicted proteins | sample AntRauMFilla3767_FD_104929 | JGI IMG/M metagenome (GOLD analysis project Ga0136591, IMG submission 104929) | Saline lake microbial communities from Rauer Islands, Antarctica - Metagenome Filla 3 #767 | ecosystem: Environmental > Aquatic > Non-marine Saline and Alkaline > Saline | place...
GCCGACGAAAGTAACTCCACGGCCGGGAAGCGGCTTGCTACGGTTGGCCTGGAGAATACAGCGGAGAACCGCCGGCGCTACCGTGAGCTCTTTTTACATACCGAAGGAATCGGTGAGTATCTCTCGGGCGTGATTCTTTATACCGAGACGCTCGAACAAGTCAGTGATGACGGCGTTGCCTTTCCGCAGCTTCTTGAAGAAAAAGGGATAATTCCCGGGGTTAAAGTTGATCTCGGCACGGTGCCACTTGCAGGCTTTGACGGGGAAGTGGTGACGGAGGGCTTGGATGGGCTCGGTGAGCGCCTGGAGCGTTACAAAGATAGTGGCGCAAAGTTTACCAAGTGGCGGGCGGTGATTACCATCAGTGATTGCACACCGACACCGGAGGCGATCCACGCTAATGCCGTTGATCTTGCCCGTTACGCTCGGATTGCCCAGGATCACGGCTACGTGCCGATTGTCGAGCCGGAGGTTATCTATGCCGGGGACCACTCCTTTGAGGAGGCCGAGGAAGTTACCAAGAAAGTCCTGACAGAAGTCTGCTATCAAATGGATCGCTTTCGGGTCGACTGCCAGGCGGCCATTGTAAAAAGCTCGATGGTGTTACCCGGGAAGGACAGCGGTCAGGCAGTTGATGATAAAGCCGTGGCGCAGGCGACGGTGCGGGTTTTGAAAGAAGCGATATCGTCGGAGATGGCCGGTGTCGTGTTTCTCTCTGGTGGGCAGGAACCGGATGAGGCCACCCGGCACTTGAATGCTATTGCCAAGCTCGAGCCACTGCCGTTTGAGGTCGCTTTCTCGTATGCTCGGGCGATTCAGCAGCCGGTGCTTGACGCGTGGGGAGGAGATGATGACAACCTCTCGGCTGCCCGCGCAGAGTTTATTAATCGCCTAAAGCAAGACACAGCCGCTGATCGTGGTGAGCTAGCTGATTAATTTCAAGCTATGGCTGAAGAAAAAGATACAACAGAAAAGATCGATCACAGCGACGAAGGCTACTTGAAGCATCTGGAGCACCGGATTGGTGACATTTTTCACAATATTCCCGAATCAGTTCACGATGCCTTTGCCCGCCATCGCCGAACCGCCTTTGAGCAGCATCCCTTCTTTTTCTCTACACTCGGACTCCTCGGCTTAGTAGCGACCTGGCAGGGCTTTGCTGATGTGCTGGAACGTATTAATTTCTTCGATCTTTACCCCGGCAGCCTCCTGATCATAGGGCTTATTATTCTGCTTTTAACCGGACGGTTGTACCGACAATTGGATCGTTAATATATAATTTATGGCCGATAGTCAAAACAATTCTCAAGCTCAAGCTAATAATAAAGAACCGGACGATCGACCGCGTCTGCGTGAGCGTCTCGGCAGTATCCAGCACACCGCCTTCGAGCGGTTTCCGCTCGTGTTTACCCTGCTGGGCACCTTTGGTTTGGTGGCGACCCTGTACGGTTTTGAAGGTGTCCTAGACGGTATCGATGTATTTGCCGAGAATCCGCTCCTCATGCTTATTTTCGGCGTCCTTCTTTTAGTCGGCACTGGCTCGCTTTATCGCCAGCTCAATAGCCGGGAGTAATGGGTAATATTTACTGTTATGCCTACAGAGAATTTACAATCAGGCCAATCATCGGTGGCTACCATTATAGTAGTAATGGCGTTTTTTCTCGGTGGCCATATTTTACTGTCGTACGCAGGTTTGGTTCCCAGCGAGGTCAGTCAGTTTAACCAGCGGGTGATGAGCGAGGTGAAAAATTTTGATCAGCTGTCGTATCAGCGAACAAGAAAACCGGTTCTACCGCGCTCATCGCTTTCGGCCAGTCAGGAAAATGAAGTGGTTGGAGAAGAGCCGAAGCAAATCACCATCGAAAAGATTGGCGTCTCCTCAGAAATATCAACTCCAGACACGGCTGATGTTCCGACCTTGGACGCGGCTTTAAAGAAAGGGGTGGTTCATTATCCGGGCTCAGGGGGCATCGGTGGCTCACGACGAATGTTTCTGTTTGGTCATTCCAGTCGGCTGCCGGTGGTCCAAAATGAAGCATATCAGGCCTTTAATGGTCTTAATAAGCTGGAGGCCGGTGATGAGATTACGGTCACCGGCGGTGGGGAGGAGCTTACGTACCGTGTTTCTCGTGTTGAAATCGCTGATAAGGACGAGGCCCTCGTTTCGCTTGAATCTGGGCCGGGTCAGCTGACCCTCTCAACCTGCACGACGTTCGGTGCTCGGCAGAATCGTGTGGTGGTTCGGGCCGAGTTGATAACTAATCTATCGCTAAATTAAGCTGTGGTATACTAAGAGTAATTACAAGCTAGCTGGCTTTTTAATGAACCCACTAAAAAATACTACAACCCTATTTACAGCCCTATTTTTAGTATTGGTGGCGGTGGCTCTACCGCAATTTGCAGCGGCGCAGTCTGCCGGAAATCAGTGTAGTAATCCTGATTTTCAGATTACCTCCGATGACCAGGTGTATGCCTTGGATGGGGAATCATTTTCCTACTACGTTGTGACCGAGAATGACACGGCTTACGAGCTATCCTCCAGTCTTCCGGCCGGCCTTAGTTTTCGGGGTGGACAGATTCTCGGTACCCCACAAGCAACCGGGGATTTTCAGATTAACTTCGTGGCCTCTAACGATTGTGGCTCAACCACCCAAAGTATCACCCTCACAGTGGTTGATTCCGGTAGTGCGGTAGCCCAAACCAACGGCTCGGCCTCTCAAGCAGCCGGGGCTGGTAGTGTGGGGCTCAATGAAATTCCAGAGACCGGTGTCGTGGCCGACACCGCCTTGACCGTTGGCTTCTACCTCCTGGCTCTCTTACTACTGGCCGGATGGATGTCTCGGCGATTATTTACACCAGCCGCAGTCAGCTCTTCAGCTGACACTGGCCCTGACTATGCTGACTTGATTCCGTCGCTTTCAACCCGAATTTACCCGCACCAGAATAAGCAACCACCAACTCGCCGACGGTTTGGCGATGGTATGCGTCGCTAAGCTATTGATTAATCAACGCTAGATTACTTACCTAACTTTATAAGTACTATGTCTAAGCAGGCCTGGATAGGAATTGGAGTTGTCGTCGTGGCTGCTATTCTTGGCGGCGTACTTTTGACCACGAGTGATAAAAGCAGTAGCAACGTCGATGGTGCTGCTACCTCCAGTAGTAGCTTCTCTCCAGAGCTGATTACTGCCGCCCATCAGTATAATGAGGATGAAGACCTGCACATCGTCGCCGGTGAAACTGATGTGCCAACGGCGTGTCATCTACTAAGCACTGATGTTACCGTTGCTGAATCAGATCCTGAGCAGGTGACAATCAACTTCACCAGCAGTCTCGAAGACCCGGAGGCAGTCTGCGCGCAGGTGATCACCGGCCGGCGCTTCAAGACAACCTTTCAGGCGAGCGAAGCTGCCGAGATTGACGCCACTTACAACGGTCAGGCAGTTGAGCTGAACCTGCAAGAGGTGGGGCCTGATGAGAATCTGGAGGAGTTTGAGGTTTATACGAAAGGGTAAAGAGACAATAAATCATCATCATGGAATCAGTTGCCCAGATGAACATCTTCTTTTTTGTAACCACGCTGGTCGTGGTGGTGGTTGGTGTACTGGCGGCTGTTTTCTTGGTGTACGCCATTCGGTTTGTTCGCGATGCTCACATTATTGCTGAGATTATCCGCGAAGAAGCGGTCGACATTATTGACGACATTGATGTATTTCGTCGCGGGGTCAAGGACAAGGCTGAGCGATTAAGTGGGTTACTCGGCGTAATCACTACCGCTCGCTTTATCAAGCGAGTCTTAGCACCGCGGGAAGACAAAGATTAATAATTATTTTAATTACATACATTATGAGTGAGGAAACAGACAAGAAATCACACACTGGATTAATAGCCGGTATTAGTGCAGCTTTGGCGGCCGGAGCTGTCTACTTTTATGGGCCCAATAGCGATAAGCACCGAGAGGAGCTTCACGGCTGGATGGTGAAGACCAAAGGTGAAGTTCTAGAGGAACTCGAAGGTCTTGAGGAGGTGTCTCGCGAGAAGTACGATGATATTGTTGACGCCGCCGTTACTAAGTTTGCTGCCCAGAAAGTTGAAAAAGAAGCCAAAATCAAAAGTTTGCGCGAAGAATTAAAGGGTGAGTGGGAGGCAATTAAAGCGCTAGCTGAAGAAAAAGGAGGAGAATTGCGTGAATCAGCTGCAAAAAAGATTTCTCAGAAAGGAGAGGAGCCGGCATCCGACATCGAGCCGGATGAGAAGTAGACGCAAGATTTTATACTGATATAGTAGTTATAAGGGACCGCTTCAAGCGGGTATTACTGTAGTTAATCAAAATATACTCTTATGTCTGACATTAGCAAACATTGCCAAGAACTACTCGATGAGTATCGCATCCTTCGCCGCCGTTTGGAGGAGGATGAGTTTACAAACCCTGACCTTGATGATGCACCGACAAATGAGGATGAGCAGGCCGATCGCTTAGAAGAATTAAAGGAAGAACTTGAGGATAACTGTGATCTAGAACTTCCTGAGGAGGATGATGCCGACATTGATCTTCCGGATCACGCCGGAGGAACACCGAGTGAACCCATGGACTTCGATGCTGAGTAAAAAATTGATCTATTATTAGCTTCTAGATATTCACTATGGCCGGAATGGAAATACAGCACAAAGGGGTCAGTGGTGTCGATGATGCGACTCTAAAAACTCACATTGCCCGGCTATCATCTTATCGTGATGAGCTAAAGGGAGTTGTGAAAGCCGGAAAGTATACCTCTCCGGAGGCTGCTTTAGTGCTGCCCAGTGATACCAATTTGCACAAAAAAGTTACGGATATAACTGCTGCATTTAGCAGTAAATCAGAAATTAGTGACGTGATTGTAATCGGTATGGGTGGCTCGATCCGGGGCACCCAGGCGGTCTATGATCTACTAGTGAGGGATGACAATCCAACACTTCATGCCATTGATACAGTCTCAGCTGATCACATATCGTCGGTAGTAGAAGCCGTTACCGGCCAGGCTGTCTCAATCAATAACTTGGTCATTTGTGTTGTTAGTAAATCAGGACACACCAACGAAACCATCGCTAATACTAATATTTTAATTGAGAAATTAAGCCAGCACTTCGAGCGCCAGGATGTACTTGATCAGGTCGCAGTTATTACTCAACCGGGCAGTGATCTAGATGCATTGGCAGCAGAGCTCGGTACTGTTCAGCTACCAATTCCGGAGCAGATTAGTGGCCGCTTCAGTGTACTCTCAGCGGTCGGCCTCTTGCCGCTATCGCTGTGTGGGTTTGATACTGCCACGCTTTTGTCGGGAGCTGGCTCTATGCGTGAGGCCGCTTTGTCTGGCCGGCCTACTAGTGATCCGGCGGCGGCACTGGCAGCAATTATTTATACACACCTGAAGGAAAATACCCGCATTCTCAATCATTTTTTCTTTACGCATCAGGCAGATAGTGTCGGGCGTTGGGTCAAGCAATTATATGCCGAAAGTCTAGGTAAGCGTACCAATCGCCGCGGCGAGCCAGTATTCTCTGGTGTCTATCCGGTTACTACCATCGGGCCGGATGATCTTCATGCAGATTACCAGCTGCAGCTGGGCGGTCCTAAAAACTTCTTTACTATTTTTGTGCGCGAGCGTGATCCGGCCGGTGATTTCAAACTGACTATCAATGATCAGGGCCTACTGCCGGAAAGCCTCTCTGAGCTTCGCGGCCGCACGCTCGGTGAGCTACACCAAGCCCTGGCTTCGGGAGTAATGGAGACATTCAGAGCTGACAATCGCTTCTTTGTTGAGATTACTGTGCCCCAGTTTAATCTCGAACGGATCGGCCAGTTGATCCTCTTAGAGGAGCTGGTGGTAATGTATCTTGGTCACCTGTTGGAGATCAATACCTTTAATCAGCCGCAGGTGGAGAAGTACAAAAAGCTGGCTAAAACTAGCCTTAAAGAAAAATAACTATGTATATCGTTATTGATATTGGTGGAACCAAAACACGAGTAGCGCAGGTGCGTGATCTCAGTGAGCCAGTCGAAGTGATTGATAAATTCCCGACAGCTCGCAGTGCTAAGACCGGAATGGCGTCAGTGATTAGCTGTATTAAAGATAATGTCGACGAAGAAATCAAAGCAGTAGCTATAGCCATCGCCGGGGCAGTTGATGAAGAAAAGCGACTTTTAGCCGGACCAAATCTACCGGGTTGGGTTGGCGAGCCGTTGGCTGAGGGCTTCAGTGAGCTACTGCCGATATCTGATGTTGTCGTGGCTAACGATACGGCCATTGGTGGGCTCGGAGAAGCGGTAGCCGGGGCTGGTACAGCTAACGGTATTACTGCTTACTTTACGGTTGGTACCGGAGTTGGTGGGGCTCGGATTGTTGACGGTAAGATTGATCGATCAGCTGCTGGATTTGAGCCCGGTCATCAGGTGGTCGATATAAGCGACTGGCTTGATCAATCCGGCGACATTCCTGCTGAAGGCCATATTCCCGGCCATCTTGAGTACTATCTTTCGGGAGCTAACATCAAGCGCGTAACGGGCCAGGATCCTGTGGATGTTACGGACGAGGCCCTGTGGTCAGAGTTTCAAGACCGTCTCGTGGCAGCACTCAATAACATCATCGTTATGTGGTCACCGAATGTAATTGTTATGGGCGGCTCCATGATCATTCGCAATGAATACCTCTCCTTTGCCTACATGCAAAAGGAGTTAGAAAAAAAGGTGAAGATATTTCCGGTAGTACCAACGTTGCATCGCGCGCAACTGCAGGATAATGCCGGCCTGGTTGGAGCTCGTGAGCTTCTGCGCCAGCACCTAAGCTAAATTTTCCTCTTAATTTTACGAGATCCAAGATGGCAATCGTTATGTCAGATACCTTTTATTTACAATCAGAATTTCAACCAGCCGGTGATCAACCGCAGGCCATTGAATCTCTTACTGCCGGTCTGGCAGCCGGAGAGAAGGACATCACTCTTCTGGGCGTGACTGGTTCTGGCAAGACCTTTACGGTCGCTAATGTTATCAATGAAATCCAGCAGCCGACTTTGGTAATTGCCCACAATAAAACCCTGGCGGCGCAGCTGACTCAGGAGTATCGTGATTTTTTCCCTGATGCTGCGGTTCATTACTTTGTTTCTTACTACGATTACTACCAGCCGGAAGCTTACGTGGCTGGAAGTGATACCTACATTGAAAAAGAAGCTCAGATCAATGATGAAATTGACCGTCTGCGCCATGCTTCGACGCAGGCGCTTTTAACCCGAGAGGACGTGATTGTGGTGGCCTCCGTCTCCTGCATTTATGGCCTCGGATCACCTGAGCGCTACGAGGAGGTTAATCAACGTATCGAGGTTGGGGAGAAAATGAGCCGTCAAGACCTAGCCCGGACCTTGGTTGACATGCACTTCCGGCGCAATGATACCGCTCCAAAACCGGGTAGCTTCCGAGCAGTAGGAAATACTATTGAGGTGGTACCGGTTAATGAGGAGGTGATGTACCGAGTAGAGTTTCTGGCCGGCGCAGTAACCCAAATTGAGAAGATCAATATCACCACCCGAGAAATCATAGCTACGATTGAAAATTTCTTTTTATTCCCAGCCGAGCACTTTATCTCGACCGAGGCAGAAATTAAGCGTGCCTTAGCTTCCATTGATGCTGAGCTAACGGAGCGCTTAGCTGAGCTAAAAGATCAAGGAAAGCTCCTGGAGGCTGATCGCCTGAAGCGCCGGACTCGTCATGACCTAGCCTTGATTCGTGAGGTTGGCTACTGCAACGGAATCGAGAATTACGCTCGGCATTTCTCTGGCGCAGCGCCCGGAACAGCGCCCGATACGCTCCTGTCCTACTTTCCGCGTGATGAGGCCGGTAATCCGGAATTTTTGACCATCATTGATGAGTCGCACGTCACGGTGCCACAAATTGGTGGAATGTACGCCGGTGACCGAGCTCGCAAAGAAAATCTCGTCCGGCACGGATTTCGCCTCCCGAGTGCGCTCGATAACCGGCCGCTGAAGTTTTCTGAGTTTGAGGATCGGGTTGGGCAGGTTATCTATACCTCAGCTACACCGAGCGACTATGAAGAAAAGGAGAGTGATCGAGTAGTAGAGCAGATCATTCGTCCGACCGGTCTGGTTGATCCTAAAATTGATATTCGGCCGGTGGTTGAAGACGGTGAGTACCCCGGACAGGTGAAGGATATTATCGCTGAGGCTGAGACGGTGATCGAGAAAGACCAGCGCATTATTATCACTACGCTGACAAAAAAAATGGCCGAGGATCTCTCGGCTTACCTGACTGAGGCTGATGTTAAGGCTGAGTATTTGCATAGCGAAATTGACACCATGGAACGCATCGAGATTCTGCGCGATTTTCGTAAAGGTGTTTTTGATGTTGTTGTTGGGGTTAACCTTCTGCGTGAAGGGTTAGATCTTCCGGAGGTATCACTGATCGGTATTCTTGATGCTGACAAAGAAGGCTTTCTGCGTAGTGAGACCTCTTTGATCCAGACGATGGGGCGAGCGTCGCGTAACGTTGATGGTCGGGTAATTCTTTATGCCGAGAAAGTGACTGGTTCGATGCAGCGAGCCATCGATGAGACCGAGCGTCGGCGCGAAATCCAGCTGGCTTATAATAAAGAGCATGGCATTACGCCAAAAACTATTGAGAAAAAGGTCGGTTCAATCACTGACACGATGTTTACTGCTCACGATAAAGCTGTCGATACGCTCATTGGAGTTGACAAAAAAGCTTTTGATGCTGATCCTGAGGGCTTTATCCAAGAGAAACAACGTGAAATGAATGAAGCGGTAAAGGAGCTTGAGTTTGAAACGGCCGCTATAATTAGAGATGAAATAGTGGCTTTAAAGAAAATGCTGGCAGCTGATGAATAGTCCGAATTCAGGTAAGTTTATTCAGCGCGCGTTCATTACTGGGGTACAATGTAGTTAGACTGGTGTAACAAATCTACACTGTGGAAACTAAAGAGCAGTATAAAAATCGTGTCGCTCACCTGGAGGATGATTTACATAATCTGGAGGCGTACATGGAAGATTTCACCTCCTTTCTTCCGGTGGCAGTCTGTATTGCCAGCACGGATAGTGTAATCGTCGATACAAATGAAGCCTTTAGTAAATTTGTTGGGCATGAGAATAAGGAAGCGATTGGCATGAAGCTCGATGAAATATTTACTGATCCAGCAAAATTTAGAAAATTACGTCAGGCCGTTGATGAAGGTCCAGGCAGCCCTCAAAGCACGAGATTAACTCTGCAAAAAAAGTCTGGCGATGAGCAGTCGGTGCGCCTAACAATCGGCATTCGTCGCGATATCGACAGTGAAAATTCTGGTTACTTTATCGGCATAGCTCCGGTTCCTGAAAGTCAGCCAAGTGCACCACCGGCTCCAACTGCAATTGAAACAGATTTGGCCAAAAAAACCGCTCAATTAGAAGGTGAATTAAGTAATGAACAGAAAAAAGAACTGCACCAACAGCAGAAAAACCAGGCGATCTTGAATGGCCTTCAAAATGCGATCATTGTTTTGGACAAAGACAATAATATCGATACAGTGAATGATCATGCGGCCGAGATACTTTCTGTTGATCAGGGCGAGGTGTGTGGTCAATCTCTTGACATGTTGCGCGAGCGTGATGACCTACAGGCGCTAATTACCAGAATTGATAGCGGTAGCAGTGATGAGTCTGACAAGTTTAAGATTGGCGAGCAGGCGTTTGATATTAGCACTCAGCCAATTACAACAGCCGACGGGACGACGTATCAACTAATCACCCTCCACGATGTGTCTCGAGATGAGTTTATCGAGGAGATGAAGATGACGTTTGTAACGGTTGCTGCCCATCAAATTCGTACACCCTTAGCAGCTATTCGTTGGTCGCTGGAAATTTTGGTTCAGCAGCTAGAGGATGAGGAGCAAAAGCAGATCGCCCGACGCGGTTATCGTAGCGCTCAGAATATCTTAGAAATTGTTAATGAAATTCTTAATCTCGATCGCCTTGAGTCGGGGCAGGACGGCTACTCTTTTGCGCCGATTGATATCATAGAGCTTCTGGATGGCTACGTTGAGGAGGTCGAGGCTAATAATCGCATCATTGAGCAGGCAGACATTATTTACAATCGTCCAGTTGATCCACTGCCAAAGGTAAGAGCTGACCGCGAGAAGTTGCGAATTGTCTTGAGAAATCTGATTGATAATGCCTTGAAGTATACTGATAGTGACGGTAGTATTGAGATAGAGTCATCCGTTCATGTCAGTAATGATTACAGCAATGACATGATACAGATTTCTATCTCTGATAGCGGTATCGGCATACCGGCCGCCGATCAGGATAAAATCTTTTCTAAATTTTACCGAGCTGACAATGCCACTTCAGTCAAAACAGAAGGGACCGGTATTGGCCTCTACATCAGTAAGCAAATTGTTGACCTGCATGATGGTACAATATGGTTTGAGTCAGAAGAGGGTTCCGGCACGACATTTTTTATTCGCCTGCCAATTGCATAAATACAAGACTAAGAAATTACCATGACTAACGAACGTACATTACTACTGGTTGAAGACGACAGTTTTTTAATTGAGATTTTGGTTAAGAAGTTTAAGGACGATGATTATAGGGTAATTCACGCCAGCAATGGTAATGACGCGCTTCGTAAGGCCCATGATGAGGATCCAGACATTATTCTACTCGATATTATTCTCCCGGGTATGAA
>Ga0136591_1000896_pt1 | contig 10722 bp, 10 predicted proteins | sample AntRauMFilla3767_FD_104929 | JGI IMG/M metagenome (GOLD analysis project Ga0136591, IMG submission 104929) | Saline lake microbial communities from Rauer Islands, Antarctica - Metagenome Filla 3 #767 | ecosystem: Environmental > Aquatic > Non-marine Saline and Alkaline > Saline | place...
CATCAACCGGAAAGAGGCTGCGCGCTATGGACTTACTACCGGCGATGTTCAGGACGTTATACAATCGGCCATCGGTGGTATGAATGTAACAGAGACGGTGGAAGGTCGCGAGCGATATCCGGTGAACGTACGATATGCCCGCGAGCACCGTGAGAATATAACCGATCTTGAGCGGATTTTAATCCCTACCCCGTCAGGAGCACAAATTCCCATTGACTATGTGGTCGACCTTGAATTCAAGAAAGATGCACCGGTCATTAAAACCGAAAACGCTCGTTATTCCAGTTGGATTTATGTGGACCTGACCACCTCTGATCTCGGCTCGTACGTAAACCAGGCCCGCGAAACGGTTGCCCAGGAATTAGACCTTCCCCAAGGCTATAGTCTTGCCTGGAGTGGGCAATATGAATACATGGAACGCGCCAAAAAGCGTCTGCAAATCGTCGTACCAATTACCCTGCTGATCATCTTTCTGTTACTCTACTTTAACTTTAAAAACCTGCAAGAGAGCCTAATTGTATTACTTACGTTGCCCTTTTCCTTGGTCGGATCATTCTGGTTGCTCTACTTGCTGGATTATAATTTAAGTGTAGCGGTAGGGGTGGGAGCGATAGCCCTGGCCGGCGTTGCGGCTGAAATCGGGGTGATTATGCTTACTTATCTCGATAACGCCTATAACGACCGCAAATACCATGACAGGATGAATAACCTGGGTGATTTAAAAGAGGCCATTTTGGAAGGCTCAGCCCAGCGTATTCGCCCGATATTTATGACGGTGTGTGCCATTACCGGCGGTTTGCTCCCCATCATGTGGGGCATGGGTACCGGGGCAACAGTCATGAAGCGTATTGCTGCACCGATGGTGGGTGGGATGATTTCGGCTACAGCCCTCAGTTTAATTGTGATACCGGTCATCTATTACCTCTGGAAAAGCCGGGAAATAAAGCGCCTACCGAAAACGACTAGTGAAAACCAACAAATAACCAATTAAAAAAAACGAACCAGACCTGTCGGATTTTGAATATCTGACAGGTATTATAAAAAGGTGACTATTATGAATGAAATCAAAGCATTTATTCGAAAACGAAAAGCTGAAGAAGTCATAGACGGATTGGAAGCAAAAGGTTTCTGCTGTATGACCCTAATTGATGTTATGGGGCTCGGCCGAATGTCTGATCCCGAGAAAGCTCAACTGTCGATAAGCATTGCCGAACGATTTACCCATATTGTTAAGCTTGTTGTTGTATGCAGTGAAAACGATACCGACCAGATAATCGAGATTATCCGTAAAAAGGCACGAAGTGGTCAGCCAGGTGATGGGATTATTTATGTAACACCAGTCACTAACTCTATCCATATACGATCGGGAGATTCCGGTAGTGGCTTTTTGCAACATGAACGCCGAGATAAAACACTTTAAAGAATTAATTTCAAAATTCTATAATCCACAAACCGATGGAAAAAACAATTATTTATCTAAGTATAATTCTCTTATCCAGTTTAGCTGTATGGGCTTTTGCTAAAAGGTCAAATCAAATAAATGAAGCAGTTAATAAAGATCTCCCTGAAGTGGTTATGTATAAAAACCCTCAATGTATCTGTTGTGATAGATGGGCCAGTTACCTGAGAAAACAGGGTTATCCAGTTTCTGTGAACATTTCAAGTGAAATGATTTCAATTAAAGAGACGAACAACGTGCCTTTAAATCTTGCATCATGCCATACTGCATTTATCGATGATTATGTTGTTGAAGGCCATGTGCCGGCAGAAGATATCAATAAAATGCTTAAGGAGAGACCTGATGCAGTAGGTATTGCAGCACCTGGTATGCCAGCAGCTTCGCCGGGTATGGATATTGACACAGATGAGTCTTATGAAGTAAGGCTTTTTGACAAAGAAGGTAATTCCTCATTATTTGCAACTCATTAATGGAATAGATTTTAGATCTTGAGAAAACTCTACGTAACGATATTTATTATCAGTACTTTTTTGTTGAGTTGTTCAGGAAAGTCTGAAAAACATTCAGAGCCTGTAACAGAAGGCCGTTGGTTTACAGAAAAGCAATTTCGGTTAGGTAAACAAGTGTTTACATCACAATGTGCAAGTTGCCATGGTGAAAAAGCTGAAGGAATTGTTCAAGATTGGAAACAGCGGAATCCAGATGGATCATTTCCGCCACCACCGCTCGACGGTTCAGCTCATGCATGGCATCACCCCCTGGAAGTATTGGTTCAGCAAGTCAACGAAGGTGGGATAAAACTTGGCGGCACTATGCCAGCTTTTGGAGATACCCTTAGTGATGAAGAGGTAATCGCAGTAATTGCCTACTTCCAAAGCTACTGGGATGAACAAACCTATAATCGCTGGGTAAAGATGAATGCAGATTATTAATTCATCTCAGACAAACTTAATCTGATTTTTGTTTACTCAAAACCTCCGTTATTTGTACGGACAATGGGTTAAAGTGTAAAATATCAGATAAAGAAAGCTATTTTTTCAAGATTGATAAGAAATGGAGTAAGAAAATTCCTTTAAAATTTGACTCTCGACCATGGTACAGGGCTTATATTACAGATCAGAAATATTTTGTAATAAACAAGGAGCTAATATGCCATTAAAAAAAGGAGAAATTTACCAATGTCCCGATGATAGTTGCGGCTGCGAAGTGACCGTTACCAAGGGTGCACCCAGTGATTGCTCGGGCACGCAAAACCCGACCTGTTGCTGTGGTAAAACCATGGTAAAGAAAAATTAAGATTAAAACATCCGGGAAATTCTTTCCGGATGTTTTACATAAATGGGTTTGTATGATTGAGGATATGGAGGAAAAGTACGAAGGCCAAGTCACGTACAAAATTGGTGAAATAGCCAGCCGTGCGAATGTCAACAAAGAAACGGTTCGTTACTATGAAAAACGGGAGCTACTCCCAAAACCCGATCGGCGGCGATCCGGTTATCGTATTTTTACCCAGCGACATATAGATCAGATCCGATTTATCAAACGAGCCCAGGAGCTGGGTTTTACCCTCAGTGAAATTCAGGAACTATTGGAACTTCGTATAAATGAAGACACTACCTGCTCTGAAATTAAAAGTGAAGCCCAAGAAAAATTTCGGGATGTTACCAAAAAAATCCATGATCTGCAGCGGATTAAAAATACGCTACTGGAGTTGATCGATTCCTGTGTTGGTGATGGCCCGAAAGGCGAATGTCCTATCCTGGACACGTTGGAGGGAGACAGAAAACAAGCTTACGGCGATAAATGTAAAGTGACTGTCCTGGATTATTCACGAAATGGTAAGAATTATGAGGTAATGCTTACCAAAAAAATACTTCGGGGATTTGAATAGGTAAGGATAAAGCTATCTATCTCATCAATACTATAGTTAGAATTTTAATTTAAATAGAGAGAAAACTATGGATACCATACATTTTTTAAAACGTAATACTTTAATGTATTCTATTGGACTATTGGCTTTAAGCGTTGTATTAGTACAATGTTCTGATTCCAATGGCGTAGATGCTCCCACAGAAGTCGCCCTAACAAGTTCATCGTCCGCTACCGAGCAAATGACGGCAAGCGGTTCTTCCAGTTCAGAGGCAGGGGCTGTTTATGAGGTATTACCAGTACCAGCGGTCATGAATCCCAATATGAGCCCCACTCCATTCTCCGATAATATCTCATCAACCCCCGGATCTTATTCGGTCAATGTGAATGACGCGTCGGAAAATGATTCTCCATCATCTGGCGATGAAGTAACTTCTATCGAGATAAGATTTAGCGGTAGTAATGGTACTAAATATCTCATAGATAATGTGAATGTCATTCACAAGGAAGAGGGAAGTGGGGATCATCCCTTTTTTGGTGGGGTCGGCCTAAATAAAACGATGCATGGTGATACTGGCATTGGTACTAACTTAATGCCTAAGATGTTATCCTATATCACTTTTTGGGGAATTACTGATTTGAAAAATGCCGAAACCGGTGAAGTTATTGCCCAGGATCGGTTAATTCACTTTATGACGGCTACACGCGTGCGAGATGAAAACTTAATGATGATAGCTTCGGCAGAAGTGGATTCTTCCGATTACAATTTTCGCAAAGCAGAGACTCATATCATACTACCTCCTCTTGATACAGAAGGCAATATGAGTCCAGTTCCAGGAACCGCGCACGGTTTTCTCCATATGATGTTTGAAGAGGTAAATCTTGAACAACTCAGCCGCGACCGCTCCTTAGCTTATGAAATACTCCCGGGTCCTGCTGTTATTAATCCCCAGATGAGTCCCACACCGTTTTCCAATCGGGTGGCTTTGGGTGCCGGTGCGTATTCACTGTCGGTTCTCGATGTTAACGACGAGGATTCACCACAATCGGAAGATGCAGTTGAAGATGTATCCATTCAATATGAACGTCTTGACGGCACAGGGTTTATCATTGATAACATCATTATAATCCACAAAGAACAGGGGGCAGGTGACCATACCTTTTTTGGTGGTGTTGGCTTTGACAAGACAATGCACGGAAATAGCGGCATCGGCACGAATCTAATGCCAAAACTTACAGCTAATATCACCCTATGGGGTATAGCCGATCTTAAAAATATACAAGGAGATGTCTTGGACACCGACAGGCTTATTCACATCATGATAGGTTCTCGTGTACGGAAGGATGATCTGACATTGATAACGGCTGTTGAAACGAACGAGTCTGATCCTAGTTCTTTAGAAACCCATATTATCCTACCTCCGCAAGATACACAAGGAAACCTATCTCCTGTTGTAGGAACAAAACACGGGTTTTTACACCTGATGTTTGAAAACGTCTCGCTGACTGATAATTAAGTAATAAGTCGTCATTTATGGACTTGAAAAAAGCCTCAAGTTCATTTGAGGCTTTACCTTTTGTAGTTCAATTATTTAAGTATTTGCCTAAAGCTGTGTTCAAGTGATAAGTGCAACAGCCGACAAAGATCAAGAATCAATAAATAATGAGCAAGCATGAATGTATTCGTGAGGTCGCCGACCTGAATCAGATCAACCGGTGTATTGAATCTCTGAATGAAGTAGAAGGATCCATTGACCGATTGACCGGCATCCTTAAACTAACAGCTAATGATGTTCGCCTAAAAATACTTTATCTGCTCAGCAAGGAAGAACAGCTTTGTCCATGTGATTTAGGCGATATTCTTGATATGAGTATTCCTGCTATTTCCCAGCATTTACGAAAGCTAAAAGATGGCGGGATTGTGAAAACCAAGCGGGACGGACAAGTTATCTTTTACTCCCTGAATGCTCAGTTCGAAAGTGTACTACTACTTAACCTCGAACAAATCAAAAACAATAATCTTTTAAGAGTATTAGCCGCATGAAAAATAAAAACTCAAATAACTCCGATCCGAAATGAATAGGAGCCGGATTATTAACTGCCTTTGTGGCCTCGCTGTGCTGTATCACTCCGGTAGCTGCTTTTATGGCTGGCATTGGGCGAGTGAGTTCCACGTTTTCCTGGGTTGAGCCTTTTCGTCCTTGGCTAATAGGTATTACTGTACTGTTGCTCGGTTTTGCCTGATTCCAAAAACTTAAGCCCCAATGGGACCCGGAATGTGCTTGCGAAGTGAATTCTTCCTTTTGGAAGTCTAAACGCTTTTTAGGGATCGTAACCGTGCTTACCGCTGTTCTGTTGGCCTTTACCTACTATTCGGACGCATTCTTTCCAAATCAGGAGCAAAGTACCATCGTTTATGTACAGAAAAGTCAGGTTGAAACCATTACTGTGGATATAGAAGGGATGACCTGCGCGGGATGTGAAGCTACGGTTAAAAATGCAGCCAACAGTGTGGAGGGGGTATTGGAGACTCATGCTTCGTATGATACAAGAAAAGCAACGGTTAAATTCGACAGGAGTAAAGCTACAAAGGAAGCAATTTTTGATGCCATAAATAGAACCGGATTTACTGTTAAAACCCAAGCTAATAAGGGAAAAAAATGAGTACAATTACCTTAGAAACTACCATAACTTGCCCTAATTGCGGTCATGAGTCTGCCGAAACCATGCCTACCGATTCCTGTCAATTCTTTTGGCAATGACCTAGTTGTGATGAAGTAGTAAAACCAAACCAAGGGGATTGCTGCGGGTTTTGCTCTTATGGGGATAATCCATGCCCATCTATTCAGAAAAACCGGCACCAATAAGATCAAGTTTGTCGGGGGCGATGCCGTCCACTTTCCATCCCCAAAGTAGTGACAGGACAATATATATACCCGCCGTATGCAGTGAGCACCCGGCCAAAATGAGTCGGTTGAAGAGTCGGAAGGAAACCATAAAGAACAAGTAATATCATATCTCTTAATTTAGATTTATTCTATATAAGTTTTGCTTCATCCAAAATCTCTCCTTAATTTAGAATTAATCTAAATTAAAATTACCCCCAAAACTTTTAATCTCCATTCCTAAAACGATGAAGATAATCATCCTTCTATTGGCAGCAGTATGCTTCAGCATTTCCTCAGTTACTGCTCAAACCACTAAAACAGATTCTGTTGCTACCTATGACAAAGTGATATATAAAAGAATTAATGTAGTAGGGGCGCCATCATGGATCGAAAAGACTCCTGGTTCAGCCACATATGTTGATAACTACGAACTCCAAAAATTTGATTACAGTGATATCAGCCGGGTATTGAGGTCTGTAGCCGGGGTAAACATTCAGGAAGAAGATGGTTTTGGATTACGGCCTAATATCGGTCTTCGAGGAACCGGTGTTTCCCGTAGTGCAAAAATCACGATTATGGAAGATGGAATTTTATCCGCCCCGGCTCCTTATGCCGCGCCGGCAGCTTATTATTTTCCGACGGTTGGCAGAATGAGTGCTATTGAAGTCCGTAAAGGCTCCTCTCAGATAAAATATGGCCCTTTTACAACAGGGGGAGCATTAAACCTTATCTCCACTCGCATTCCATATGAGCTTTCAGGAAATGCCGAAATAAGCGCTGGTGAATTGAACACCCGTAATATTCACGCCAACATTGGAAACACCTATAAAAACTTTGGGTTCCTTCTTGAAACCTTCCAACAAGAAAATGACGGTTTTAAAAAATTGGATTACGGTGATAACACCGGCTATGACATCCGAGATTTTGTTGGGAAATTTATGATTCGAACGAATACTACAGCAAAGATTTTTCAAAAAGCGGAATTCAAGATTGGATATCGCGATGAAATATCTAATGAAACCTATCTTGGTTTAACTGAAGCAGATTTTAAAGCTACACCATATCGGCGTTATGCGGGATCTCAGAAAGATGTTATGGATACCGACCATCAGCAATATTCATTTCGGCATTTCATTCAATTCAGTGAAAAACTCGATATCATCACAACTATTTACAGAAATGAATTTAACCGGAACTGGTACAAACTGGATAAAGTGACCGGTGTAAATATTGGATCCCTGCTTGAAAATCCCCAAAACCATCAGGATGCATACAATGTTGTAACCGGTCAGAATAACAGCACGGATGATGCTCTTTCAGTTAAAGCCAACAACCGATCCTATTATTCGCAGGGCATACAATCCCAATTTGGTTCCAATATGAAAATTGCAGGATTTGAAAACAGCTTGGAATTGGGAATTCGATTTCATTATGATGAAATGGATCGGTTCCAGTGGGTGGATGGATATCGCATTGAGAATGAAGCCATGATTTTGACAAGCACCGGAACTCCCGGTACTGAAAGCAACCGAATTGAATCGGCTAAGGCTCTTGCCCTTTATCTTCAGGATAAAATCAGGGTAAATAAAAAACTTACTCTAACACCTGGGGTTCGATATGAAAATATCAGGCTGAAACGGGAAAACTGGGGTACTGATGATCCGGAAAGAACCGGAGTTCCTAGTATTAACGAAGTGACTTTAGATGTTTTCATGCCTGGGGTTGGGGCAAGTTATACTTTATCAAAGTTTGTTGACTTTTTTGGAGGTATTCACAAAGGGTTTGCCCCTCCCGGTGCAGGTGTAAATGCCGATACTGATTCTGAAAGCAGTATCAATTATGAAATTGGATCCCGGTTCAATAAGGAGCGAATTTACCTGGAATTGGTTGCTTTCTTTAACGACTACAGCAACCTGATTGGTTCCGATTTAGCTGCCGGCGGCGGAACCGGCAGTACCGACCAATTTAACGCCGGCGAAGTGAATACAACTGGCCTGGAATTATCATCACGTTTCTTAATCAATGATCAATCAGCCAGTGTTCAAATTCCATTATCAGTTAATTACACTTTTACTCAGGCAAAATTTCAAAATACATTCAGCAGTAGTTTTGGTGCCTGGGGTGATGTGGACAAGGGAGATGAACTGCCGTATTTGCCAAAACACCAGCTGAATGCATCGGTTAGTGTAGAATATGAGAGACTGGAAACTAATATTTCATTTTCCGCCGGCTCTAAAATGCGGACGGTTGCAGGTCAGGGTTCCTTACAAAATAGTGAAAGCACTGATGCCTATTTCCTCATCGACTTAAATGCAGGATATCGGGTTAGTGATTTTGCAAAGGTGTTTATGAACATAAAAAACCTAACCAATCAAACCTATATAGTTGCGCGCCGGCCAGCAGGATTACGTCCCGGTCTACCAAGATATATACTTGGCGGGTTGCAGCTTAGTTTTTAAACCAATTCTGTTAAAACTTTTACCCCAGGCCTGTCGGAAATGGCAGGTTTTTTTAATACTAAATCCTCAGTTAAAAATGTAATTATTGTATTGAAATCATGTTCCAACATAGCAATTAAGATTTGACGACGAATATCGTATAGAGCATTTAAATGAAGTTTCATCATAATTTTAAGTCGGTATATATATATATATAACTTTTATGTATTAAGCGTTTTTTTCCTCTAAGATTCTATTATAGAATATCCATTTTGTTTTTTAAACGACTAACAGTCAAGTGTGTATATTTCTCCGTTACTTTTTGACTTGAGTGTCCAGCCATATAGCTTGCCTCAGCTGTATGGAACCCCTTTTCAATCCAGGTAGTAACCGCTTGGTGTCTCATTCCATGTAGTGTCCGGGTGGTAGGAATGCCAGCTTCCTTGCAATAGCGCTTGAATTCACGGTACACTCGCATTCCACGAACGGGTTTACCTTTTGTATTTCCCCCGGTATAGATAAACACGTAATCACTTGAACTTATTTTTCCACGAACTTCTAAATAGCTATCCAATTCCTCTTTTAATTCATAAATGATCGGAATTAGGCGTTCTTTTCGGCCTTTGGTAGGAGGCAATGAAATATAGCTTAGCTCACCATCCTCATAGATCAGGTTTTCACCCTTCAGGCCGGAATAGGAAAGCTCTGGATCATAAGCTGCTTCGTGTTTACGAAGTCCACCATAAAAGTACAATGCAACAATGGGCTTAAACCAGTGCTGAACCAAATCAGGATCAAATTCAGGTAAGTTTTTCTTACGCTCCAATTCTTCATCGAATTTCTTGAAAAGAATTCCAAGTTCTTCCTCAGAAATCATTTTAGGCCGGGTATTTTCTCTAATTCTTGGCAAATCTTCTTTCAACATAGGGAAGTAGTCCTTCTCAACGATCTTTTTTTTCAAAAGGAACTTCCACCAAGACCGAAAGTGTCTGAAATAGTAGTGCCGTGTAGCAGAGGTAATGCCTTTTTTGAAGATCACATTTTCAAAATGATAGGCAAGAACATTTGTTGGATGTTCATCTGCTAACTCATTTAATTCCACAAAATGATCTAAAGCTCTTTGGTAGGCTCCAATGGTAGCCGGTGAAAGATGGGATTTAGATTTATAGAATAGCTCAATGGACTCACTTACCGTATTACAATGAACAGTTTCTTTGCGTGTGTTCATTTGAAGAGCTTTTTTTGGGTCAAAGCCTTTGGCAAATGGATTGATTTTGCCATATGACTCCAACTTCTCTATCTCTTTCAGCATTTTTTCAGCTACATCTTTATGTCTTGTACCCAATGCTTTTCGTGTGGATTTGACCTTTCCATTAATGGATGTTCGCCAATTAATGGAATAGTACTTGCCCCGTTTAGTTAGAAATGCCATAGTAGTTTCCTTTTGTTAGTTGAGAGTTAGAAGCGACTCTCAAAAAGCCTGAACTACTTACTTTTTCATGTACACCATGATGTACACCAAGAATGGGAATTCAGAGGAACGAACTGCACACTTTTGTTCCTTTCCATTCGATTACAAAAGTAAGTAAATGAGCTTTTTTTTAACTGAGGGGGGTAAATAAGGGGTTTTTTAATCCCCGGAAACGCTTAATCAATAAATGGGCCTGGCAAGACTTGAACTTGCGACCTCTCGATTATGAGTCGACTGCTCTAACCAACTGAGCTACGGGCCCTCATTCACTTTTTACTTTCACTCTAAAGAGTGAGGCGCCAAAGATAAATATCTTATCCTTCAGAATCGAATGTTATTAACAGTAATTTTTCCCCATTCCCAAAACCTAAAGTCATCCTGAGGGTACCCCCGAAGGATCTTGCCTATTCATACCTGGTTGCCCAAATTTCGCGAAGCCCTGAAAGGCCTCGCTTGTGTACCGGAAGGCAATGTTGCTTGACGTCGGTCCTCGGTCTCCCGTCAAAAAAAATCCCCTAACTTGCGCAAGCGTCACGCTTGTGCGGTGGCGAATAAGACCCAAAAGCCCCAAATCTACAACCCCTCTTTGTTTCTCCC
>Ga0136591_1000901_pt1 | contig 10668 bp, 9 predicted proteins | sample AntRauMFilla3767_FD_104929 | JGI IMG/M metagenome (GOLD analysis project Ga0136591, IMG submission 104929) | Saline lake microbial communities from Rauer Islands, Antarctica - Metagenome Filla 3 #767 | ecosystem: Environmental > Aquatic > Non-marine Saline and Alkaline > Saline | place...
CGCGCCGACGACGTACTCCTCGTGGAACTTGTTCGGTGTCGTCACCAGCACCGCGTCGACCTCCGCGTAGAGGTCGGCCTGTCGTTCGTAGACGGTCGCGTCGTACTCGGCGGCGAATCGGCCACGCGCGTCGGGGTCGACGTCCAGTCCGGCGGCGATGGAGTCGCCATAGCCAGCCTTCTGGAGGCGGTCACAGTGGAGTCGGGCGATGTTCCCGAGACCGATAACACCCAGCTTGATTGTATGTTCCTCGTTCATTATGTTGGGAAAGGAACCGGAGACGGATATTACTCCGGTTAGTAGAGCTGCTGTTCGCGCTCCTCGCGCTCTTGCTCACGTTCGCGTTCGGCCGCCTCGGCCTGTCTACCGCGGCGATATTTGACGATTCCGGGGATAATCTTGTTCTTCAGATCAAGCGCGAACGACGCGATGCCGTACGCCCAGAAGAAGAATAGCACGAGTATCCCACCCCAGTAGACCGTGGCTACGAGTGTCGAGGCCATGGTCAGTCGTCGGACTCCGCCTCGCTCTCGGCCACGCCGTCGCTGTTCCACGCCGGGGCGAGGGTGTGGGTGATAGCCTCGCCCGATTCGGTGTCGAACAGGTGGACCTTCGCCCGGTCGACGACCACCTGGATGTCCTCGTCCTCTTCGATGTCGGAGTCCGGGTCGATGCTCATCAGCAGCTGGTCGTTGGTGGCCTGTTCCTGTGACATCGAGGTCTCGCCCTTGCCCAGCAGCATGTAGGCGAATATCTCGTCGCCCATCGGTTCGAGGATGTCCGTTCGGGCCTCGATGAGCGCCGACGCGTCGGCGACTTCCTCACGGAGCTCGCCGGGGTAGATGTCCTCGGGCCGGACGCCGATAGTGACGCTGTCACCGACGCCGATACCCTCGGCGCTCGACGGGTCGAAATCGAGCGAGAAGTTCTTGGTCTCGATAGCGTCGGCCTCGACGGTCCCCTCGACGAAGTTCATCGACGGCGAGCCGATGAAGCCGGCGACAAAGAGGTTGTCGGGCTCGTTGTAGCAGGTCAGTGGCGGGTCTATCTGCTGGAGACTGCCGCTGTTGAGGACGGCGATGCGGTCCGAGAGGGTCATCGCCTCCTCCTGGTCGTGGGTGACGTAGATGATAGTCGTGTCCAGTTCCTTGTGGAGGCGCTGGAGCTCCGTCCGCATATGGACCTTGAGCTTGGCGTCTAAGTTCGCCAGCGGCTCGTCCATGAGGAAGACGTCCGGCTCCCGAACGATGGCGCGGGCGATGGCGACGCGCTGTCGCTGGCCACCGGACATCTCCTCGGGCATCCGCCCGAGCATCCCCTCTAGCTGGACGATGTCGGCCGCGCGCTCGACGCGTCGGTCGATTTCGTCCTGCGGGTAGTCCCGCAGTCGCAGCCCGAAGGAGATGTTGTCGTAGACGTCCATGTGCGGAAAGAGTGCGATGTTCTGGAACACCATCGCGATGCCCCTGTCCTTCGGGGGGAGGTTCGTGACGTCGCGGTCGCCGATGTGGACCGTCCCCTCGGTGGGGATGGTCAGGCCGGCGATGGTCTCCATCGTGGTCGACTTCCCACAGCCGGAGGGGCCGACGAAGCAGATGAACTCCCCGTGGTCGATATCTAAGTTCATGTCGTCGACCGCGGTGACTACCTCACCCTGGTCGTCGTAGCGTTTCGTGACGTGGTCGAGTTTGAGTTTTGCCATTCTGTTACTCCTTGAGTGCGCCGGAGGTCAGTCCGCTGACGATGCGTTCCTGGGCGACGATGACGAGTATCACGACCGGCAGGACGCCGACGATGCTCGCGGCCGCCATGAGGTTGTACTGCGTGGTGTACTGAGTCTGGTAGCTGAGGATACCGCCGACGATGGGCGACCACCGCGCCGCTTCGGGGGAGGTCGCCATGATCGAGCTGAAGAAGTACTCGTTGTAGACGGAGATGAAGGTCAACACGGCGGCCGTGGCCACACCGGGGGCCGACAGCGGCATGATAACCCGGAACAGCGCGCCCAGGCGGGTCGTCCCCTCGACGCGTGCGGCGTCCTCTAACCCGTCGGGAATCTGGCCGTAGAACGTCGTGAGGATGAAGATAGACAGCGGCATGAACAGCGCACTGAACGGCAACACCATCGAGCCCGGCGTGTTCAGCAGGCGCGGCGGCGTGAACAGCGGGACGTCGGTAAACGGCAGCGTTATCGGCGCGTTCCCGGCAAAGGCCTGGAACAGCGGGATGACAAAGGCGGCCGGCGGGAAGTAACTGATAGCCAGGATACCGAGCATCAGGAACACCCGGCCCGGGAACCGCAGTCGGCCGAAGACGTAGCCGGCCAGGCTCGCGACGACGATGACGATGACCGTCGTCGTCACGGCCAGCGCGAAGCTGTTCAGCATGTAGAGGTGGAACGGGACCTGTTCGAAGACGGTGATGAACGCCTGCGGGTTGAATCCCTTCGGGACCGGTAGCGGGAACGTCGTACTGACGCCGAAGAGGTTTATCGACGGCAGGAAGCTCCCCGCGAGCAGTCGCCCGGACGGCGTCACGGCCAGTACCAGCAGCCAGTAGAAGGGGAACAGCGTCGTCACGAGGAAGAAGGCCATCGCGACGTAGAACAGCGCTCTGTACACCCGTTCGGGGTTCTGGATGGCGGACTGGGTCCACCGTGCCAGGGGCCCCCGACTTTCCGATTCGTTGTCAGTTGCTGTAGCCATGTCAGATCGCGTCCTCCCCTTGCCACGCGATGAGCCCCATCACGGCGACGCCGATGATGGCGGCAGTGACGAAGGCGATAGCGGCGGCGGTTCCCTCGCGCGTGTTGAACGTCGAGACGACCATACAGGACAGCGACGGGACGACGGCACAGCTCGACACGGTGTCGATGATACCGTAGACCCGCATCGCCTGCACGGAGCGGAACAGCACGGCGACGCCGATGGTCGGCAGGATGAGCGGGAACGTGATGAGCTTGAACTGCTGCCACTTGCTCGCGCCGGCGACCTTCGCCACGTCGTACAGCCCGCGGTCGATGCTCTGCAGTCCGGCGAGGATGAGCAGGGCCATAAAGGCCGAGGTCTTCCAGATGTCGGCGACGATGATGATGAACGTCGCGCTCGCGGTGTCGTTCAGCGTGTTCGTCGGTGCCAGCAGGCCCAGGTCGGCCAGTGGCGGCGTCGCGAAGCCGACGTTCGAGTTGAACATCAGGAAGAACATCATCCCCTGGATGACGATCGGCACCGCCCACGGGATGATGATGGCCGCACGGACCCATCGGCGCCCGTAGAAGTCCTGGTCGAGGATGAGCGCCTGTCCGAGCCCGAGTATCGTCTCGAAGGCGACGCTCACCACGGCGAAGATAATCGTAACCACGAGCGCGCTGTTCAGCAGGGCGCTGGTCGAGACGTTCTGCGGGAGGAACGTCGTCCCGCCCGGGAGGAACCGGTTTTTCCCGCCCGTGAACAGCTGGACGTAGTTGTCGATACCGACGAAACTCCGGCTCGTCAGGTCGAGCGACGTCGCGTACAGCGACAGCTCGAAGGTCCGGAGCAGCGGATAGAGCGCGACGACACCCAGGAGGACGAAGACCGGCCCGAGCAACAGGTAGGCGTACTGGGTGTCGCTCAGGTTCTCCATCCATCGCATCGCGTCGACGAGCACGCCCGAGCGACGCGACTCGCGTCCTGTCTCGGTGCTCATCCGCGTGACCCTCTGTAACTAATCGTTACCATAATAATTAATTGTGGGTTTTTCGCTTGAATCTGTCGACGCTTACTGGGACTCGGTGTCTTCGAGGTCGCTCTGGAGGGTCGCCATCGCGTCGGCGGAGGAGACCTCCTGGTTGACGGCGCGGTTGGCCTGCTGGGCGATGTTGGTCGACTGGTCGCTCCAGACGGCAGTCACCGGGCGGGCCATCGTGTTGTTACCGGCGACCTGCAGCGTGTCCATGTAGCGGCCGACGACGTCGACGTTCTGGGCGTCACTGGAGTTGAACAGCTCCGGCCGCGGCGGGAGCCACCCCTGGATGGACAGCAGTTCGAGCTGGAAGTCCGGCTCCATCGCGGCGCGGATGACTGCGGTGACGTCCTCCTGGTTCTCGATGTTGGGGTTGACCGTCATGTGCCAGCCACCGAGGGCCGACGTGGTGCCACCGGTGCCGGGCTGGTTGGCGTTGCTCTCGGAGACAGCGTACGGCATCGGCATCGCGCCGAGGTTCTCGCCCAGTGCAGGGTCCTCCGTCTCGTCCGGGTTCCGGCCGGTGAGCGCGAGCGAGTAGGGCCAGTTGCGGTGGAAGACGGAGTTACCTTCCGCGAACGGCGCGCGGGAGGCCTCTTCGATCCAGCCGAGGATGTTGGTCGGGGTAAAGCCCCCACCGTAGCTGCTGAACTGGTCTTCGGCGTTCTCGTCGTGGACGAACTTCCGCATCATGTTCAGCGCGCTGATGGTCTCTGGTTCGTTGACCGTGACGGGTCGGTCCCCGATGGGGCCAAAGAGGTTCTCGCGACCGCCGAAGTAGGCGCCGCCCCACGAGGACATGACCTCGTTGAACGTACAGCAGGCGGTCCCCTCGTAGATGTCCCACTGGGTGGTGAACCCGTAGTCCGTGTCTGAGTTGTCGTTGACGTCTTCGGCGATGTTCGACCACTCCTCCCACGTCATCGGCTCCGTAGCCCAGTTCTCGGAGTCGGGGTTGTAGCCGGCTTCCTCGACGAGGTCCTTGCGGTACTGCATCGTCGGGAAGTCCGGGAACACCGGGACGCCGAACAGGTCACCGCTGCTGGGGTCACGTGTCGTGTCGGTGAAGGCGCTGAAGTAGTTGTCGTTGATGTCGCTGATGAGTTCCTCTGGCAGCGCCTCCGAGAGGTTCTGGAGCTGGCCGCGCTGGATGAAGATGTTCGTCCAGCCGTTGTCCATCAGGAACATATCGGGGTCGGTCTCCCCGGCGTTCAGCAGGCGGTTGTAGTTCGACCGGGCCGCCCCGGTGTCCTGGTCTCGGGGGACGAACTCGATCGTGATGTCCTCCGAGAGCCCGTTGTCGTAGAGGGCCTGCTTGATGGCGTCGCCGTTGTTCTGGACCGCCACCGGGTCGAAGCCCCAGGTGACCGTCCGCCCCGGACCGCTCCGGCTGCCACCGAGGAGGTCGGCACAGCCGGCCAACCCTGCGGTCAGTCCCGAGACCCCGGCAGCCTGAACGAACCGTCGTCGCGATACTCCTGACGAGCGAGCGTCGTGTGTGTCATCCTGCGCCATGTCTATTCCCTCCTGACGGGGGGTGCTACTTAAACATTGTCCATAATTTACCACAGTCGTTGTTAATGCCTGCTACATACCGGTACAACAGCTATTGTTACTGATAAATACTGATTGAAGTCAACGTTCGTTATATAAACGCCCCGATTCGTTGGCGCTGCTACACCTCATAGGAATTCTTAAACGCGCAAACTGAGTTACTGTTTATTTGAGACTTCTACCGGGCCGTCTGCGCGGGTTCGAGACCGGTGAACTGGCCTCGTCGCTCGGACGGTGTCGCGGTCGGAGAACACGGTGTGGTCCCGTACCCGTCTCCGGGCACGAGACAGCGCGGACCGACTAGTCGTAGCGGACGTCCGTGATCGTGACCTCGGTGGCCTCGATAGTTTCGAGCACGGCCCCCCAGCCGCCGATGTCGTACTCCTCGCCGTCGACGTCGAGCGTGAGGCTGATGCGGCCCGCGAGCTGTGCCAGCGGGACCGGCTCCTGTCGGCCCATCGAGCTCCCCGTGTAGTCGATGTCGACGACCCGCCCGGTCAGGTCGACCGGTTCGTTCGTCTCGGTCTCGTACCCCTGGACACGCGCCTCGACGGTCGCGCCCTTCGACAGGATCGGCTCGAGGTCACGGACCGCGTGGCGCAGGTCCACGTATGTCGTCGGCGTCTCCGGCGTCCGAACCGTGTACACCGTCTCCCATATCTCCCAGAGACAGGTGAGGAAGAACCAGTGGAACAGATACGTGTGCGTGCGGTCGTTCACGAGCACGCCGTACTCGTTGACGGACTGCTGATGGGGCGCAAAGCAGGTCCAGCGACGGTCGACCAGTACCAGAAACGGTGACGGGATGTCCCGATGGCGGGCTTCGGTACAGGTCCCCTCGACCTCCGGCGCATCGGGGATGTCGTCACCCGGCTCGGTACAGATGCTGAGTTTGATGTTGACGCCGCGGTCGTGGGCCGCCGCCAGCTCCTCACGCAGCGCGCGGAACTGTTGGGTGTCGACCCCGAGCTGTATCTGCTGTTCGGCCGAGGCGATGAGCTCTTTGGCCCGCTTGAGCACCGTGTCGAACCGCTTGACGATGCTCACGTCGTGGTCGGCCATCTCCGGTTCGTTCCACCGCTCTTCGATATCCGAGGCGGCGTCGAGATACTTCGTCGACTGCGACCGGAGGTTCTCGAGGACGCCCTGGGGGTCGTGGGCCCGCGCCGTGAGCGAGTCCTGCTGGAAGGTCTCGATGTAGCCCTTCGACTCGAGGTCCCGTAACACGTCGTAGATACGCGGGTCGGGCACCTCGGAGGCGTCGGCGATATCCGTCGCCGAGGCCGTTCCCAGCCCCAGCAAGGCGACGTAGGCCTCCGCCTGATACGGGGAGAGCCCGGCGTCCTCCAGTACTTCGGTCAGTTCGTCGTCGTCCATTGGTCTCCGTGCTGCTTTGTCGTTCGATATCTGTCTCTTGGTTCCATTTTTCACACCCCTTGCAGTTGTGTTTGAGACGTCATTGTGGGTACTTCCATACTTCGGTACGCCACAGAGCGTCGTGCCCGGGGGCGACCGCTGGCCGGTCGAATCCGTGCGATTCAATAACAATGCCCGTTGTAAAATACTATTGCATGAGAGGTAACCGTTTCCAGCCGCGAACGGGAGCGTGCAAAGCGGCGGGAGCAGACAGATGAACTGGGACGAGATCCGCCGACCGGCCCACACCGGCGCGAACCGGTGCTGGCCGTGTACGACGGTGAACCTCGGCGTCGTCGGGTTGTTCGCGCTGTGGCTCTACCGCCGGGACCGGCGGGTCGCGAGCCTGGCGGCGGCAGTTATCGGCATCGCCGCCGTCGCGGTCCGCGGGTACGTGGTGCCGTACACGCCGCGGTTCGCGCCGCGGCTGGTCGCGGCGCTGCCGATTCCGGCGGCTCTCTTCGGGAAAGACGACGGCGCCGAACTCCCGGAAAACGCCTCCCTGACCGGGGCCGAACTCGACGGGACGACGGTGCTGCGGGAGCTCGCAGCGGCCGGTGCCGTCGAGGCGGAGGGAGAGATGATACGCCCGACTGCGGCCGTCGACAGCGCCTGGCGCGACGAGATGGACCGGCTGTCGGGCGAGCCACTCGACGCGCTCGCCCGGGACGCGGCGGGGACCGTTCCCACCCTGTCGACCGCCGAACCGTACGTCGACGGCGACAGCGAGTGGGTCGTCGTGGACGGCGGGCTCGTCGCCCGTCCCGTCGTCGTCGCGGAACTCGCGGCGTATCTGGCCCTGGACGGGACTGTCACGGACCAGCGAGTCCGGCTCGCGGGCGCCCGCGCGCTCCGAATGTTCCTGGACGACTGCCCCGCCTGTGGGACGGCGCTGACCGAGTCGTCGGGCGTCTCCTGCTGTGGCGGCTACACCGACCACCAGACGGCACCAGAGGACGTGCTGGTCTGTCCGAACTGCGAACAGCGCCTGTTCACGATGCCGAACTGAGCGCCCGACGGCCATACTGGTAGCTGTACGTTGGTAACGATATTCGCCACCCCGAGGTGGCGAATTACTTCAGTTTGTTACAGCCACCAGTATCAGTCCACCTGTCGCCGTGCCCGCTCGGCCGCCGTGGTCGACCGTGAACGCGGCACAAAGGCGTTGCCTATTAAGTCCCACCGGACAGATATCCGACCATGAAGAACATCGACGACCTCGTCGAGAGTGCAGCGGACCTCGCCGAGCGGGGCCTCTCCAAGGGTGAGATCGCCGACGAACTGAACGTCTCCCGAGAGACCGCGAGCTGGCTGGTCGAGCGCAGCGGTACCGGCACGGCACCGAAGGAAGTCCCCAAGAGCGGGCCCCACGACATCCACGTCGACTGGTCCGCGCTCGGTCGCGACAGCAGCCGCCTCCACCACATCGGCTGTGCGATGGCCGACCTGCTCTCGAAGCAGGGCGAGGACGTCGACCTCACTATCGGCATCGAGAAGGCCGGCGCGCCGCTTGCGACGACCGTCGCTCGCGAACTCGACACCGACCTCGGGACCTACGCCCCCTCGAAACACCAGTGGGACGACGACGAGAGCGAGGCCTCCGACGGCTCCTTCTCGCGGAACTTCGCCCAGATTCGGGACCGGGACTGCTACGTCGTCGACGACACCATCACCAGCGGCAACACGATGACCGAGACCGTCGAGGCCATCCAGCAACAGGGCGGTAACCCCGTCGCCTGCGTCGTGCTGGCCGACAAGCGCGGCATCGAGGATATCAACGGCGTCCCGGTGTACTCGCTGCTACAGGTCATCCGGGTCGGCACCGACGAGTCCTCGGACTGAGGGCGACGGCGGGGTCGGTCCGGCTGAACGGGGTTTTCGACGCTACTCGAGCCGGTAGATACGGGCCTCGTAGGGCTCGTGGTCACTCGTGGGCGCAATCGCGTCCCGGTCGTAGTTCGACAGCAGCAGGTCGGCCCCGTCGACCGTCGTCGGGATGTCGACCGATTCCGTCCTATCAGAGAAGTTCAGCACGGAGAGCATCCGCTCGCTGACGGCACCCTCGGGGTGTTCTAGCGTCTGCGTGTAGGCCGCGAGCCGCTCGTGGTCGGGATGGAGGTCCTCGTAGTCACCGTAGACGAACGCGTCGTACTGTGAGCGCAAGTCGATGAGCGACCGGTAGTACTCCGTGACGGAGTCGTCCTCACGGGCGGCGGCGACGTTGACCCGCTCGTAGTTGTTGTTGACCTGGAGCCAGGGTTCGCCGTCGGTGAAGCCGGCGTGGTCGCTATCGTCCCACTGCATCGGCGTCCGGGCGTTGTCCCGCGAGCGATAGCCCACGATATCTGCGACCTCCTCGAAGCTGTCGTACTGGTCAGAATCCAGCAGCTCTCGGGTGGTCCGCCGGGCGTCGACGTCGGCCAGGCTCTCCACGTCGTCCCACTGGGCGTTCGTCATGCCCAGCTCCTGGCCCTGGTAGACGTAGGGCGTCCCGGAGCGGGTCAGCATGAAGGTACCCAGCAGCGTCGCCGACTCGCGGCGGTACTCCTCGGGGTCGCCGTAGCGTGAGACCACGCGGGGCTGGTCGTGGTTCTCCCAGTAGAGGGCGTTCCAGCCCTCGTCGGCGAGCCCGTCGTGCCACCGCCGGGTAATCTCCTTGAGCTCCGGCAGGTCCCAGTCGCCGACGGACCACCGCTGGTCGCCCTCGTAGTCCAGCTTCGTGTGCTGGAAGTGAAACGCCATATCCAGCGGGCCGTCCGAACCGGCGTACTCGCGGGCCGTCTCGACGGTCAGCTGTGGCATCTCGCCGACGGTCAGGACGTCGTAGTTCGAGAGGACCCGCTCGTCCATCGCTTCCAGATAGTCGAGCATCCGCGGCCCGTCGACGAACTGTTCGGCGCCGACCCACTCGGCGTCGGGGTCGCCGTCGGGGAGGCCGGGTGCCTTCGAGAGCAGGTTGATGACGTCCATCCGGAAGCCGTCGATGCCCTTCTCCAGCCACCACTCCATCGTGTCGAAGATGTCCCGGCGCACCGCCGGATTCCGCCAGTTCAGGTCGGGCTGGGACTCGTCGTAGAGATGGAGGTAGTACGCGTCGCGTACTTCGTCGTACGCCCACGCGGAGCCGCCGAAGAACGATTCCCAGTTGTTGGGCGGTCCATCACCCCGGGCCTCGCGCCAGATGTAGTAGTCCTCGTATTCGGGGTCGCCCCGGCGCGAGCGCTGGAACCACTCGTGGTCGACGGAGGTGTGGTTGACAACGAGGTCCATCACGAGTCGCATATCCCGCTCGTGGACCTGTGCGAGCAGTTCCTCCCAGTCGGCCATCGTCCCGTACTCGTGGTGGATAGCGCGGTAGTCGCTGATGTCGTAGCCGTTGTCCCGCTGTGGGGACTCGTACACCGGGTTCAGCCAGATGACGTCGGCACCCAGGTCCGCGACGTGGTCCAGCCGGTCGATGATGCCGGGGATGTCACCGATACCGTCGCCGTCGCTGTCGGCGAAGCTGCGGGGGTATATCTGGTAGACGACCGACTCTTTCCACCACTTTCGCTGCGCTGGTGGGACGGGGTGACTGGTCTGTTGTGGTGTGTCGGTCATGCGTTACTCCAGTTCGTAGACGCGCGCTTCGTAGGGGCGCAGCGTCAGCGTTGCCTCGGTGTCCGCCGGTGCGTCGTAGTTCGATAGCAGCAGGTCGGTGGTCCGCGCGGCGTCCTCTATGGCCACAGTCGTCTCGCTGTCGTCGACGTTGAGAGTCACGAGGACGGCGTCCCCGTCGAGTTCCATCCGGTAGGCCCACACGGATTCGTGGTCCGGGAGCAGAAGGTTATACGCACCGTATATCAGTTCCTCGTGCGTTTCTCGCAGTTCGACGAGTGTCCGGTAGTAGTGCAGTATCGACGCCTCGTCGGCCTCGGCGGCGGCGACGTTGACCGTTTCGTGGTCGGGGTTGACCGCGAGCCACGGGTCGCCGTC
>Ga0136591_1000902_pt1 | contig 10659 bp, 14 predicted proteins | sample AntRauMFilla3767_FD_104929 | JGI IMG/M metagenome (GOLD analysis project Ga0136591, IMG submission 104929) | Saline lake microbial communities from Rauer Islands, Antarctica - Metagenome Filla 3 #767 | ecosystem: Environmental > Aquatic > Non-marine Saline and Alkaline > Saline | place...
GAATCAGTGTCGCCGTAGATTACAGCCTTACCTGTGTGATCATACTCACCTGTGATTACTTTGTTTACTTCAGCTGACATGTGTTTAACAATTTGTCTGCCAGTAAGTGTAGTTGACTGGCCAATGCGCTTGTCAAAGAAACGACAGCCTGGGTTCAAAATAGCACCATACAGTGAGTTCAAGTTAATCTTCTTAACCAACTGTCGCTTATCCCAAAACGCCTTTTCTGTTGCGTTGCCTGCTTCTTCAGCTTTCTTCTTCATTGCTTGCAGCTCTTTACGCTCTGCATACCAACGCTTCAAGATACCTGGAATAACGCCTTCAAACTCTGTTGTAAAGATTGTGCCGTTTGCACTCAGTGTCCATGGCATCTGGCTGTCGAAGATAAGCTGGTATATCTCAGCGCCACTGAGTACATCTGATCGGCCGTCCTCCCAATCCACATTAATAGCAAAGTCTTTACGCTTGGCTATTACTGCTTCGTACTCTAGTGAACCGAAGTGTCCTTCCCATGCACCTGCAAACGATTTCTTTTTAAGAGTCATTTCTTCGTGGATCATAGCATCGGTTGCGTCTGGACGCAGTTGACCAATGATAGTCTCTGGACCCATGTTAAGTGAGCGGATAACACTAGGATATAGTGAATTTAAGTCCATTGAACCTATCCACTTGTGCAGGCCTTTCTTAGGAAACGCGACATACGCGCCTGCTGCTTGAGTTGCGTTCTCGTCATACTTTGAACGGTTAGGTACCTGTAGGCCTCTGTGGTGAGCTTCGTTGATAATTGCTTGCTCTGTCAGTGCAACAGCACCCATAGTAGTCTGCAGAAGTACGGTATTAGAATGTGCAAGTTCGTTACTCAAGTCAATGAACTTCAGCTTCTTGTCTAGTTTATCTAGTAGCGCGGTGTCCTGAATGTTGTATTCAATAAACAACTTGAAGTCATTATTGTACAACTGATCCAATGTACCTTCGTACTGAGTCTTGCGTTCGTTAACTTCGATTTCGCCAATAGCGTCAAGTCTGTAACTGTGGCGTTCTTCGTATGTAAACTTACGATATAGCTGTAGGCTGTCTAGGTGCACACGACCTACCAGATCAAATGTTTCAGCAGTCTTGCCAAAACGCTCAAACTCTCTACGCTTAGGTAACTGATCCCATAAGCAGAAACGGCGTGTGTCGTTCTTGCTAAGGACTCTTGCCACACGGTTTACAGTGTAAGGTATGTCGTAGCCCTCGCTGTTCCAACCGCTTAGTATGTCGCTGTCTTCGATAACGTCCAGGAACGTGTCTAACATGTCTGCTTCTTTTTCAAACAGAACGACACCTGGGATATCTTTGATCAGCTCTTGTGCTTCGTCCATTGTTAAAGTCTTTGGCGGCACAGCTAAACAGATCATCGTTTCTAGCCACTGCAAGTATATAGAGATACTTGTGATGCCCATAAACGGATCTGATGGATCTGCGAAGCCTCTATCTGGGTCAAAGTCTGTCTCGATGTCAAAGAATGCAATGTTTAGCTTAGGAGCATCTTGATTGAGGAAGTTTTCTGAAAGGCACTGAAAGATAGGATTTACATCCGACTCAAACATTTTCTTGCCTTTGTTGATTGCTACTTCTTTACGAAACTCTTTTGTGTTCTTACAAACGATTCTTTGTAACGGATCACCAAAGATACTTTTGTGTTTGCCTCGTGGGTCTTCGTGATAGAAAGTGTACTTGACTGGAAATTCTTGGAATTTGCGGGCACCTTCAACTCGTTCAACGACTTTGATGGTGTCTGCGTCGCGATCAAATATCGCGTCGACATATGACATATTAGTTGACCTCCTCGTTTCTAATTTTTGCGACGTTTTCGTTTTGGTGTTCTTCGATAATGCATTGTCTAATGCATCCGTTTGGGTGAGGACAACTTTCGCACTGTTCGACCTGATGATCGGCGTCGAACCAGTCTTCGATTTCTGGTGGGTTCATTTTTTCTCCTTGCGTTATTAGTGGCCAACGTTGCCGTCTACATGTTCGTAAAGTGAACGATTCTATAGTTACTTATTGTGGTGAATGTTTAAGCATGTACATTGTGATACGAGAGTCGTCAGTAACCAACAAGTCTCCCGGGTAGATCATTTTCTCACTGTAACCTCGAAAGGATCCAGGTTGAATGACTTGTACAGTAACCATCTTAGGATGCAGCTTTTTAACTACTCCTATCTTTAGTGATCGGTTACCGTCGGGCACAATTACTGTGCATTCTTCTGTTAAGCCTCGACCAAGTATGTCTTTATGTTCTGGTATGACTGGCATTACAATAAAAGTCCTAATATGTATATAACTGTTAGTCCTGCGTTCAATACCACAAGACTCTTCTCTCTCCACAGCAACCCTATGGTCACCCATAGTGTATTGCTGCCTATGAACGCAAATATATACCAAGGGTATACATTAAAAGCAGCTAAAGTGGCTGCAATCAATAAACATCCTGTGCTTATCCATGCCAACCACTGGTAAGGTTTTTTCTCTGGGTTCTTATCCATTCAGTACCATCCCATTGCTCTGCCGAAGCCGAAAACATGCAAGCAGGCAATGTACGTTGTGTATATCAGCGGCCATATTATCTGCCTGCGCTTCCATGCAAGTATGCTGGTAACTGCTCCAACAAAACTAATAGGATATATCAATTCCATTGGAGGGTGGTCAGCAGTGACACTTATCCATGTCATGCTAATAAAGATACAAATCGTGGAGATCATTTCGTAGTAAAACGATCTCCGGTCAGTGCGATAGCTCTGAACCCAGAAGTCTTTTATCTTAGACCAAAAGGTCACTTACTTGTCTACACCGACTGTAGTGACAATAGTTTCGAGGTCATCAAACTCGTCGTAGTGCTTCTCCCAATCGCGGTTCTTAGCAATTTTAATCGCCTTGTTGATTAGAGCAGGTTTAACGTCGAGTTCTTCTGCTGTTGCCTTTACTGTATCCTTTAGGCCTTCTCTGAGATCTTCAATCTCCTGTAGTACGGTAACGCCTTCTTGTACTAGCTTTTCTAACTTTGCTTTTTCTTCTGGCCCGTAGGTGCGATCACTCATAGCTTCTCCTTATTGTGCTTTAAGTTGTTGTTTAGTATATAGTTTTTTTGAAATAGTGTCAACTGTTAACTGGAAAATACTTTTCGGTTGTCAAATGCTCTGTGCCATCCGAAGAACTGTGCTTTGTAATCTGATTGGTCGTCGCTTGACAGATCTTTCCACTTGTGCTTACACGCAAGTAGGTCCTTGACACCTTGTTCCCAGTCAGTAGAGTCGATGATGTGTTCTAGTTTGGTTTTTGCTGCAATAGCTTCGTTAACGTCTGTGAAGTCCTGCTCGATGTGTATCACTTCCATACAGATGTCATGATCAACAAAGTCTAATGAAAAGTCAATACCCCATTTAGGACGTATGCTTAGCAGCTTGTTGAGGATCGGTCGTTCCTGAGCAGCCTTTTGTATGTTTGCCCTAGCTTCGCCAGCAAACGCCCATCGACTTAATAGCATACAATGATCCAACACTAGGCCAAACTCTGAGTTTTCTAGATCTTCGTACCACGGTTTTACTGGTGCGATATGGAATTGTATTTCTCTGTTTAGAGGAACCCAGTTTTCGATATAATGGTAGTGTTCTAACGGGGATGGGACTTCGTAGCCGTCTTTGTCGAAGTCTTTGAACGGTAGAGTATAGAGTAGTTCTTCTTGGATCGGTGCAGTTAGGTAAGGGTTCGTTTCAAATTCTTGTTCGATCTTAACTAACTGCATCCTGTATCCTTATCTACGGCTGTTCAGCTTCCTTAGAAGTTCTGACTTGATTGACTCTTTAGCACCTTCGTTTACAGGCTGTTTGTAGCCCTTTAGGCTTTCGTCGAACTGTTCGTATTGACTAGTAGGATTAGCAAGGCCCATAAGCCTGTCGAACTTTTCTTTAAGTTCCGGAGTGCGTTCAATTCTGCTGAGTGCGGTTACGTGTCTTGATAACGATTTCTCAAGATGTGGCGGCAAAGTCCTTGCGCTTTCGCCTATCGACTCTTTCTTGTTTTCGGCTCTCTGCATAAAACGCTTGAACTCTTTTCCGAGTTCTTTGTCGTTTGATATCTTAATTAACGCTGTCTCGTACTTTGCAAGTAACTTAGATAACTCGGGCGACAACTGACTGTTAGAAGAGTTACTCTTAGTCTTAGAGCTGTCTTTACCTTTGTCGTCCTTCTTTTTGTTATTGCCGAGCGCGCCGGTAACAGCCTTGACGTTGTTGTAATCCTTTTTCCCCGCAGCCCAGTCTTTTTTCATCTGGTCCGTTCTAGGACCTTCTTCGATACTTTCGTCGTCGTTTTCAGTACTGCCAACTAGTTTGCCGCGTGTTACGTTTTTCTGTTCTCCGCTTTTAGAAGGCGAAGATTTAGAAACTTTGTCAGTTCCTTTTAGTTGCCCACTTTTACCTTTCTTATATCCTTCGGTAATGCCCGCAAGTGCAGCTAATTCTGCTGCTTCACCGGTTACAGGCTGCTTGTTAGACGGTTCTATGCCCGCAAGTGCAGCCAGCTGAGCAGCTTCGTCTGACGGTGCTTCTCTTTTAGGACTAGGAGCACTTTCGCCGATGTGTACTCTTTCTTCTCTTTGTGGCGGTGGAGCACTGCCTGATACGGCAGCTTCTAGTGCTGCTCGTTCTGCTACAGGATCAGTTGGTTCGATTTCGAATAGCTTTTTCTGTAATTGATGATAATCCATGTTATACTTTACCTGGGTCGTCGTCTGTTTCTGTGAAGCCTACGCCGTTTGCTTTTAAGAACTTTTTGAAGTCTTCACGTTCTTCGTCGCTGTAAAATGCCACCATTGCGTTGTCACCTATCTTGTTATAGGTGGGATCAGTTGCACGATACTCTTTCATTAAAGTGCCAAAGTCATAAGGTGACATTTCAACACTTAATACCTTTGGTTGAGTAATTAGCGTTTCAACTAGCTGCATGTAATCGCGCATATTCTTATGCTGCATACCTTTCTACCTTATTACTGTTTTTTCGGTGCTGCGTCTGGGTTTGGTGAAATAGTAATCTGCTTTCCGTCTAACTTGTCTCGAAGTTTTAGTCCCACACTGTTAGCGTGTTTTCTTCCGTTAAACTCGACAGGCTTTCCGCCTTTCTTCCAAACTTTTCCGTCAATGAATATGTACCAAGCACCGTCTTCTCTAGCTTGCTTCTTAGCTTTTTGCTTATCAATAAATGCCTGGTCGCCGTTGTCGTCAATGCCGCGATCTCTAGCACTAGGCTTGCCACCTGGACGATCTTGTCCGCCAGTGAACGTTCCATAAGAATCGTAGTCACTGCTGGCTTCGTCAACGTGATCTGGTTTACCTTTGTGCTTTGTGCCTGCATAGTCTTCGAGGTCTGACTTGCTCATGCTCATCATTTCTGCTGCGGCCGAGCCTTCTTTAGGGTTTGTACCTTCGCGTTTGTGTTTTAGAGCAATGCCTGCTGCTCGCTGTTGCGATTTTGATTTTGCTTTTTCAGTGAGCTGGTTACGCAACTTGCGCACATACGGATCTGAAGTTTCTTTCATCTTGCCGTACTTTTTCTGTTCACCTTCGCCTACAGCAATTTCACCTGCTTCTGCGCCTAATTCGCCGCCTTGTTCTACATTAATTTTGTATTCAAGGTCATGATAAACCGCGCCCATGTAGTCGCTTGCTTTGGTAATTTTTGCAGCTTGCCATGCTTCGATGCCGTTTGGATCAGTGACCTGTTTCATCATCTCGTGCAGTTTGATAGCGTAGCTAGCGATCTTATACAATTGCGAACGAGCCATTTGTAGCTCGTGATCAGCTTCAGCAGATGCGGCCATATCTGTTAAGCCTTCGTTTGTTTTCTTTTTATTAGTTGACATGTCTTTATCGAACTCCTGTTAGAAGTATTTATCGTTTTACTGTTTTGCCACCTACTACATTTGTGTCTGTGTCTAGTGCATTTTTCATTGTACCGTCTGGGTTATATGCAGACGAGCGTTTCTTCTTTTTCTTAGTAGGAGGATTTGCAATTGATGCGACAGCGCCTGCTGAAGTTGCTCCTGCTGATGCTGATTCTAAAATTTCGTGCATTTTCATTTGCCATTTGTCCTCATTGACTGTACAGGCTTACCGTCTTTGTCTACTTTGTTGCCAAACTTTGCAGCCTGTGTTTTAATTTCGTCAGTGTCGACATCCGGTGTGGTATTTACACCTTTTACAACTCTGCCCACTGCTTCTGTGATTTCGTGCATCTTCATTATTTACGCCCTCTAAAACCACTACCGGTCATATAAGGCAACGAGAACCAAAGTTCGAACCACTCTGGGTCGCCTGGCTTGATTCCCATTTCTTTCTCTTTTTGCTTTGTCTCTGCGGCAGCGTAACTGATGTTTTCAGGAGTATACTCTTGCGGTCCTTTGTACTCGTTTACGCCTGCTAACTTCTTGATGTATTCGAGATCGTCCATAGATTATACCCACTTAGAACTTGGATCCCATGCTTGGCATGACCAATATCCTGCTGTTGTTTTGTCTTTCTTTGAACTGCAATTATGTCTAGACTTAAAGTTTTCTCTAGACTCTTTGTCGTCGCGCTGTATAGGCATGTCAGGGTCGCCAAATGTAACTTTTACTACGTTACCTTTGTCGTTTTTAACATACACTTTGAATGCATGGTCTTCGCCGCTTACTCTTATAGGACTGTCAAGCTCTACAGTTCGACCGTCGTATTCTGCTTCGTTAACGCTCTTTTGTGGCTGTGGTTCTTTGTCTTTAACGCCCATGCCGTTACGAACTGCTGTATAGAGCTTTTCTGCTAGTCGCTTGTCTGGAACACCTTGTACAAACGCTTCAAAGTTGCCTGTTGCCGCTGCTTCGCGCATCTTACTGGCGCTCATGCCTTCAGCGCCGTCTTTGTCTGGGTCTCGTGCTCCTGCATTTGCTACTTTGATCGACTCGAAGTTATACTCTTTGCCATTGTACTTCTGTAGAAGTTCTGTGAAACTTTCTACACGATCGGATCCTGCTACATAGATGATATGCTTGTAGCCCATTTGCTCCAGCTTTTGCATTGCTTGAATAATAGTGCGAACACTCTGATCACCTACAGTAACTCCAGGGAAGAACTTTTGTGCAAACTTTAGTTTAGTGGGGAAGTCGAGAGGATCAGTTTTTGGCTTTTGAGTTTGGCTTAGAAAAAGAAACGGGTCACCGCCTAGACTTTTAATCTTTTCTACTAGTTTCTGGTGCCCAATAGTCGGTGGATTTAAACGGCCAAAGGCAAATACTGCGGTTTCTTGCGGAGCTTCGAATAATTCTCTCAGTAGCATTAGTAGTCTCCCTGCTCAATGTTTTGAGTTTCTTCGTCCCTTATGCGATTTATTAAATTAGAACGACTTTCGTCAGTAAACATTTTCTTAGTTGAGGGAGGTAAATCAAATTTCTTAGCGTATACTTCTACAGCTTTTTCAATTACAGGACGCAGAGCTTTTTCGAAGTCAACGTTTTTGTTGTTTGACATCGCATCAGCAATCTTTGACATCATAGGAAAGTAAACTCTGCGATAAAACATCGGGTCGTTTTTCATAAACACGAAAAGGTCTTCTACAACGTCAAAAGGTAGCTCCTCGGTTTCCTCAGTTGACACTTCGATATCAAAGTTGTCGTAGCCCATTTCAAACAATCTGTCAGCTAGCGTTTCAGCAAACTCGTCTGACTCTTGTTCTGATAACTGACGATGCAACTGAACACGCAATACCTGCTCGTTGCTATCTGTTTCAAATAGTACGTACTGGGTTTCGTCTTCTAATAGACCTACCTTAGCTGAGTTTAGAACACTTTCTACTAAATGATCTTCTAGTTCGTATTCACTCGTTATAATACTTACAAAATGTTCCATGCGCTACCTTAATGATTAAGCAAAATTCTGTTTACAACACCGTCGCTATAAACAATCTTGGCCCTAATCCACACGTAGTTTCCGGTAAAGTTTGTAATATTACTTTTGGTAGTTCGGTTTTCTCCGTCTAGGGGATAGGATTGTTCGTAAACTGAGAACCAGTCTGAGTCGACTGGTTCTGTGGCAAGTGTTGCTTGGATAGTTACAGTGCCAGCAAACGCTGTTACTGCATACTGAACAGTATGAATACCGTCGCTGCGACCATAAAAACCGTCGCCTTTAAACTTTTCGCCGACAACGGTTTCTGTCGAGCTATCGCCCGAATGTGAGGTTTGACTGAGTATTAATTCACTGTTTGATGACATACAGTTATTTATCTTGATCATCAACGTAAACTAACTTGTCGATCCTCCCCACTCTTTTAAGCATTAACTCAACAAGATTTAGTATTTTCTCGTCACGAACGTAAAAATAATAACCCTGCACATAAGACCCGCGTTTAAGTCTTTCTAGCACTGTACTAGATGCTTTTATTTTATCTGGGTTAGCTATAGCCCAGTCAGCTAGTCCGAGATCAACCTGTCTACAACCAGGCAACGTAACTTTGTATTCGTATTCTGGCGGCGCGTTCACGATTATAGTGTACGGTTGGTACCTGTTTTCAATTCCAACTTTCGGCTGCCAAAGTTCTTTTGGGTTATTTGCTGCATGTTTTATTTTCCGTAAAAACGAGATTTCGTTACTATAGATACACAAGTAAGTACTTTCGACACGCAACTTAAACTCAACTGGGGCAGAAGAAAGATGATTATATAAACGTTTGAGTTCAAGGAATGTTTCGTGCGAAACACTGAATAGCCTAGAACCGTTTCTAACCATTAACTCCTTTTCATAACTGTCGTACTGTGATTGAAGGTTATCAATCACGCGCCTTGCATAACCTCCGTGAAAATTACGAAATATAAATGCTATAGGATTAACTATAACCAGCTTATTTAAAAACTGGTTATAGAATAATCTCTTTGTCTCAAACGTTTTCAACTGTTTTGTCCTTAGCAGTTGACAACACGATCTTTGAGTCTTGAGCATCGATAGTCAAGTGACCACCGTCTTTCAATTCGCCAAACAGCAACTCTCTTGACAAAGGACGCTTAATGTCTCTGTCAATTACTCGCTGTAGTGGCCTAGCACCCATCTTTGGATCGAAGCCTTTGTCTACTAAGTAGTCCAATGCCTCGTCGGTGATGTCAATCGTAACACCTTTCGAGTCAACCATATTTTTCAGTTCAACAAGGAACTTGCCAACAATCTTGAGCATAACTGGCTTGCCGAGCTTGCTAAACTTGATTGTACCGTCCAGTCGATTACGGAACTCTGGAGCAAAGAACTCATTAAACGCTGTTTCGTCGTATGTGTCCTCTTCCTCTTCGCCACCGAAGCCAATAGAGTTTCTCTCGGCATCCTTAGCACCTAGGTTAGTAGTAAGGATCAGTACACAATTGCGAGCATCTGCTTCCTTGCCGTTGGAGCCAGTTACTTTACCGTTGTCCATAATCTGCAACAAGATCTGACTCACGTCCGGGTGTGCCTTTTCGATTTCGTCTAGTAACAACACGCAGTTTGGATTCTCTTGCAGCTTGGTGATCAAGATGCCTGCGTTGTCGTCGAACCCTACGTAGCCAGGAGGTGAACCGATTAGCTTGCTCACTGAGTGTTTCTCTTGGAATTCACTCATGTCAATGCGTACAAGCTCAACACCTAGTTGTGAAGATAACTGTTTGGCTGTTTCTGTCTTACCAGTGCCAGTTGGGCCCATGAACACAAAGCTGCCGATTGGCTTATCTTCTGGCTTCAGGCCTGCTTGTGCTACAAGGATCTTGTCAACGATGTCTTCGATTGCTTGGTCCTGGCCGTATACCTTGGATTTCAAGTTCTTTTCAAGGTTAATAAGGCTTTCAGTTTCTTTTTCAGCTACGTTTTCAACAGGCAAGTTGACCATTTTTGCAAGTTCGAACTGAATCTCGTCTTCGCCAACTTTTCTTTCAATGCCTTCTGGCTTCAAGTTGAAACGCGAACATGCAACGTCAATCAAGTCGATTGCTTTGTCAGGCAGCTTTTTGTCTGGCTGATACTTCACACTCAGGCCTACTGATGCAATAATTGCTTCATCAGTGATTTCAGTTGAGTGGAATTCTTCGTAGTACCTTTTAAGGCCCTGTAGAATATCAATTGTAACTTCGGTGCTTGGCTCATCAACTGTTACACGCTGGAATCGGCGCATAAGTGCACGATCTTTTTCAAAGTGCTTGCGATATTCTTCCCACGTAGTCGATGCTACTACCTTGAGTTTACCTTTCGACAGTGCTGGCTTGAGCATGTTAGCCAAGTCATTGGACTTGTCCGAGCCACCGGCGCCTGCGCCATTCATCATGTGAGCTTCGTCAACAAACATGATAGTTTTGCCTTTCTTAGACAGCCCTTCTAGCACCAACTTGAGGCGTTCTTCAAAGTCGCCGCGGTACTTCGACCCAGCCAACATTGCTGAAATATCCAAGTTATACACTTCGTATTCTTGTAAGAAAGGAGGCACATTGCCTTGTTCGATATTAAACGCCAGGCCTTCTGCGATTGCGGTATTGTGTGTCACAACATAATTATCCGTAATATACAGATGGCTAGCGTGGTCTATCATAATACATTTAGCATCAGCTACTCGACTAAATTCAATTTTATCTAACCC
>Ga0136591_1000903_pt1 | contig 10658 bp, 7 predicted proteins | sample AntRauMFilla3767_FD_104929 | JGI IMG/M metagenome (GOLD analysis project Ga0136591, IMG submission 104929) | Saline lake microbial communities from Rauer Islands, Antarctica - Metagenome Filla 3 #767 | ecosystem: Environmental > Aquatic > Non-marine Saline and Alkaline > Saline | place...
TGTGGAAATAATCCTTCCTCTAGGCCAGTAATAAATACGTGGGTAAACTCCAGACCTTTCGCTGCATGGATAGTCATCAAGCGCACTGCGTTTTGTTCGGCTTTTTCTTTGAGCTCATCCTGGTCACTTTGTAGTGCCGCTGTCTCCAACATCAATTCAACCGCTTCGCTTGGTTCGGTGTCATTAAATCGGCTTGCTAGGGTAACCAGTTCGCGCAAGTTTTCGATGCGTTCGAGTGCCTCTTCCGTCCCCTCTTCCTTCAGTGAATCTTCAATGCCACTGCGCTTCATGATGAACTTAATGCTTTCCGAGAGTGGTTTCTCGACCGCAGTTTTTGCGATATCCATCATAATGTCATCAAATACTTTTACCTTAGCCGCTGCACCCGCATTGAGGTCAGCTCGGTTGCCTTCGATTACTTTGAGCATCGTGACTTTGCCGATGCCACGGGTTGGGGTGTTTATGACTCGGCTCAAGTCCGCGTTGCTGCTGGGGTTGAGGGCTAGACGCAAATATGAGAGCACGTCTTTTACTTCTTTCCGTTCAAAGAATTTTAATCCCAACAGCTGGTACGGCACTTCGAAATTTAAGAACGCTTCTTCGAGCGATCGTGATTGAAAGTTTGTTCGATACAGTACGGCAATAGAAGATGGGTCGGCGCCATCTTTGATGAGTTCTTGAGCGGTAAGTGCGATGTATTCCGCTTCGTCGTAACCGGTCATGGCTGCGTAGAGCGTAATCTTCTCCCCGGTCTCGTTGCTGGTAAAGACATTCTTGTCGACGCGGTTTTGGTTCTTCTTAATAATTTCATTGGAAGCTGCGATGATAGTACCGGTCGAACGATAATTTTCTTCGAGCAATATTGTGGTTGCTCGCGGGAAGTGTCGTTCAAACTGCAAGACATTCTTGATGTCGGCACCGCGCCAAGAGTAGATGTTTTGGTCGATGTCCCCTACTACACATATATTGTGCACATCTCCGGCCAAGAGTTCCGCAATACGAAATTGCACTTTGTTGGTGTCTTGGTACTCATCAACATGAATATATTTATAGCGTTTGGTGAGGGTTTCCCGGACTGGTGGATGGTCTTCAAGTAAACGAAGTGTCTTGGCGAGTAAATCGTCAAAATCAAGCGCTTGCTCGTTTACGAGTATCGCTTCATATTTTTCCCACACTTCTGCCGCCACTTGCTCCGGATAGGAGTTCGCAGCGTCTTTAAAATCGAGCAACGTCATCGCGTCTCCTTTGGCGCGAGAAATAATCGACAGCATTTTTCTCGGCTCAAATTCTTTTGGATTGTAGTTCGCTTTTTCAATTGCTTGTTTCACCGCCTTCTGGCTATCGCTGCGATCATAAATAACAAAGTGCCGGCGCAACCCCAAGGTTTGGTGAAACTCACGAAGTAACCGCACGCCTAACGAGTGGAACGTAGTAACGACGGGTTGACTATCAATCACTGCCCGGTCAGAAGGGGGGTATTTTTCTGTGAGCTGAGTGACCCGTTCGCGCATTTCTTTGGCTGCTTTGTTCGTAAAAGTTACGGCAAGAATATTATGTGGCGCTGTGCCTTGGTGAATAAGATGCACAATACGGTGGGTAATGACTCGGGTCTTTCCTGAACCAGCTCCAGCCAGCACCATCAGTGGTCCGTCGATATGTAACACTGCTTGCTTTTGTGGTTCGTTCAGACTTTCGAGGTATGGGATGTTTTCTGACATGTGTGGCACATAATAGCATGGCGAGTTTTGAGTCAAAAATTGCAGCTCAAGTACTACGGACAACCGGAGTATCTTTTAGCAAATACGGAAGGGGTATATGAGGGATAAAAAACTTTAGTACACGAAACAAGGTAGGTCAATAGGTAATATACGGCTATAGTACTCTGTATTTTGCGTAATACAATAGTTTGCGTGAAAAGTGTATTTCGTCAATTGTGTTGTGTCGATGCTCTAGTAGAATACTCCTCGTACCCAAATTGGTGCGTCAGGAGGTAATACAACCCTCCACTTCTGATTTATTTCTGTTCACGAAAGCACTGCGGCGAGGCCATAAACACAGACGTATAAAACCTACTACACAAGAGGCCGACGAAAACTCTGGGAGACCAGGCAGTCAGCTACCTATACAGACACCGATAGCCCGGTCAAAGAAAATGGCTTGGCTCTTAAGTGAGGGATTGCTTGCTACGCTCGCAATCGCTATTCCTTTGTCTGCGCACGCCGGAATACTGACACATTTTTTTCATACTGAAGAAGTCGCAGCTGTCACCCCAATTGAATTAGTTAGTTATTCAGCTACTGATACGCCGTTATTAACTGCGCTGCAAAACCCCAACCCAATGGGGGCACGTGGCGGATCCGAGGTGCAGGTAAAAGATGACGTACTGGTTTCATCTGGTCCGGTCGGAGCCGATGTAATGGCTGAGCAAAAAACCTACACGGGAGAAATTCGGGTGTATACGGTTCGCGAGGGCGATTCCCTTTCACAGGTAGCCGAAATGTTTGATGTGACAACTAATACCATAATGTGGGCCAATGACCTCAATCAAGCGAATGAAATCCAACCAGGAGACTCACTGGTGATTTTGCCAGTAGCGGGAGTGAGTCATGTGGTGAAAAGCGGTGATACGTTGAGTACCATTGCAAAAAAATATGATGCTGACGCAGAAGAGATTCTCGCGTTTAATCAGATGTTCGAAGATGACGAGCTCTCTGTTGGTTCAACTCTAATTATTCCGGGTGGAGCGATTCAGGCGCCAGTGCGTTCTACAGTGCAGGCACAGCCGGTGAGTGTTTCCGGAGCGGTGGCAGCGAGTACTGGATTTTCTCATCCTGCTCCGGGAGCAGTGAAGACTCAAGGTATTCACGGATATAATGCGGTAGACCTTGCAGCAGGCCCAGGCTCATCCATTCGGGCTGCCGCCGCCGGAGAAGTGATTGTGTCTAAAGCGACGGGATGGAACGGTGGGTATGGTCAATATATTGTGATCCGTCATGCCAGTGGTGCGCAAACGCTCTACGCTCACCTCTCATCAAATGCTGTGGGAGTTGGAAACTATGTCTCGCAAGGAGAAGTGATTGGCGGTATGGGGAATACCGGTCGGTCAACGGGGAACCACTTGCACTTTGAAGTCCGCGGTGGAAGAAACCCATTCTAACTAAGTGCGTCCGAGCACAGTAAATAAAAACAGCGAACCTAACCAGATTGCTGTTTTTTTGACTAGATACTGATTCGATACTGCAGCGCCTCTAGTACGTGAGCTGGTGTGATGTCTGGGTCATCGCCCAAATCAGCAATAGTGCGCGACACTTTAATAAGCCGATGGTAACTACGCGGTGAGAGGTTGAGTTTTTCGCTCGAGAGTTTCAGTACGTCCTTCACTTCAGGAGACAGGGCAATGTACTGCTCTACTTCTCGTGCACTGAGACTACTGTTGCTTACTTGTTTTTGACGGGCAGTTTGTAATGCTCGGGCAGCCCGGATGTTTGTCCGGGCTGGTCCAGTTTCGTCTACTTTACTCGGCAGTGCCGTGAGTGTGTCGTACGGCACGTGTGGCACTTCAATCCATAAATCAATTCTATCTAAAATTGGTCCGGATACTTTGTTTTTGTAGGTTTCTTGCATTGCTCGAGCTAAGTCTATTGTGCCATCTTCACTTCCCCGGTATGGATTCAATGCGGCAATCAAAATAAAATCAGCTGGAAATTCAGCAGTCCCCGCAACTCTGGAAATACTCACCACTCGATCTTCAAGTGGTTGACGTAAGGCATCGAGTGAACGTCTTTCAAACTCGGGAAACTCATCCATAAACAGTACTCCATGGTGAGCGAGGGTCACTTCCCCGGGCTTGGGATTGGTGCCACCGCCCACCAGTGAAGTGTGAGAAGCAGTGTGGTGTGGTGAACGAAACGGTGGTCGAGTGCTAATCGCGTAGTCGCTGTTGGCTAAGGAGTGAATGCGAGTTACCGCCAACGCTTCCTCTCGGGTGAGCGGCGGCAGTAGGGCACGCAAGGCTCGAGCTAGCATGGTCTTGCCGGTACCAGGTGGTCCAACGAGCATGACATTATGCCGACCAGCTGCAGCAATTAGTAGTCCCCTTTTAGCACTTTCTTGCCCTTTAATATCCTCCAAATTAATCGTGCTTTCAAACCAATCTTCAGCAATGATTGTTTCTGGTTGGGGCTCAATTCGCTTTTGGGTGATTTGGTCTGTCGGCAGTTGTATATGCTCAATTACCTCAGTCAGACTGAGTGCAGGAATCACATCAATTCCTTCGATGAGCGCCGCTTCTTTGGCATTCTCTTGGGGCACAATAATCTCCGAGTACCCGTTGTCTTTGGCTACTTGTGTGCAACTCAGAACACCTCGAACTGGTCGCAGATTACCGTCTAAACCGAGTTCACCAACAAATACTCTGGAGACCGTATCTGTAACAATCTCTTGCGCTGCGAGTAAGTATGCGATGGCGATAGGCAAGTCAAACAGTGGGCCTTCTTTTTTGAGGTCAGCTGGAGATAAGGAGATAACAATTTTCTGGTTCTGTGTTTTTGGTGATGCGTAGCCTGAGTGTTTTATCGCACTCCCGACGCGGTCTTTTGATTCATCAACAGCTTTTCCGGCGAGACCGACCACAGAAAACGCGTGGAGTCCACGCGAGATATCTGCTTCAATTGTAACGATGGTGCCGTGAAGAATATTCGGCTGCACAGTGGACACATGAGCAACGATACTCATATTACTATTTCAGTTGAAGCTGGATTACGGCAAACCCCCTGCTCTTCTGCAGAGTTCGATTGCTTCCCATAGATATGTTTTTCATACGAATGATTACTCAGCAAAGCTAGTAGTTACTATGTGAGTGAAGGTTCCTCGTGAGTCAGTAACAATCGCGGTGTTTTCTGAGACGATTCCGTATACGGCCAGGACTGTTCCGGCAGAAGTCGTAAGTACCCGAACATCAATATTTTCAATCCGTTCATCGGTAAACGTCAGATTATTTAATTGTGAAATAGGATACAGTGCGCTGAGGTCTGCAGCCAATGTCTTTTCCCAGGCTAAGAGCCCACCGAGCACGGTGTCGGTGTCGGTAAACGTAAATACAATAACAGGAGCAGAGTTTCCTACATGAGCGAATCTCAGGTCAGTCAGTGACTGCGTAAAGCTTGGTAACACAGTAAATTCTAGAGCAGTAATTAACATGGCTGGTGGGACTATTTGTCCACTGGGAAGAAATAGTTGAGTATCAATGTAGTTGCCTTCTGATGCGGTATCTGCTTGCAGTGGGATGTCAGAAATAGAATTCATCTTGGCCACGGTCACTTGATTAGCTGTAGCAGAATCTAAGTATAAAGTGGTGTCAGTAGGTACTGGCGCATCAGTCGAAACGAAGTATTGAAAGACAGTTTTTCCAATAAAGAATATCGCGATCACCACAGTCAATCCCGCGAGCACACTAATGGCCAAGGTATTCGTACTGAGTGTCTGAAGAGTAATTTCCCCAGGCTCCTCTATGGCCTTATCTTCAGTGAGAGATTCTGGTTCTGGTTCTGGTTGTGGAGGACGAGGAATCGGTTCTGTTTTTGGTGGAGCTGGCGGAGTTTCGTGGACTGGTTCCTCAACTGGAGCTGGCGGAACTGGAGGTGTTACCGACTTAGGAGCTTCGGGTACTGGAGCAGTTTGTGCTTGCTTCTTAAACTCAACAGCAACATTATGCGGACCGTCCACGACAGTGTCTTCTTCAGGAGACTCCAGCAGACTGAATCCAGGGTCTGTGTACGGTGACCAACTAAGGTCGCTTTCGCCCGGTTGTTCTTGTTTGGCGTTTTCTACGAGTTTCTGACGTTGCTTAATTTTTGCTCGCAGTTCAGCAGAGTCAGCAGTAAAGATTGAGCCGCTTTTCGACGTAGCTCGTTGAATGATCCCTTTTCTTCTTTGGGTGTCTGGGACTGTATATACTGGGGCTTTTTTCTTTCGAGAGAAACTAAGAGCTTTGAACCACGATTTCAGTGAGGCGCCAATTTCTTTAAACAGATGAAAGTTTCCACCTTTCGTGTCAGTGATAACCTCAGAATCATAGCCAATGTTTGCCCGGGACGGTTTTTTTGAATTTTTGTTGACAGTGATTTTCGGGACAATCTTCTTCTCTGGTTTCTTGGCGGGTACCTTCGTATTTTTTGCAACTTGCTTGTCGACTTTTTGCTTGAGTTCATGAAAAGCTGGTATTTTTGTCTGGGGGCGCTCAGAGTGTTGTGTATCAGATTGTTTCTCCGTTGGAGATGATTTTTTTGGGACTACAATTTTTGGCTCAACGTGAGTCGTCTGTTGTGGTGCTTGCGCATACCCAGGTGGCGGTGTCGGTATTTTTGTGTCTTCCTGATTTTGGTCCGCAGAAGAACCGTCAGGTGTGACGGGTTTGTTTTTTCCTCTGGCAGCTTCCAAGTCTCCCGCAAACGTTCGGATACCTGGATGCGGCTTCGCATTCTCTTCACTCATTACTACTAGTATGGCATGAAATTGAAGAAATACTGGATTAGTTTTTCACTGTTATTGCCAGCGTTTACGGTTCTATTTTTCCATTTGTGAAATCGGGATTTATTTGCTTGATCGAAAGTCCGATTTTTCCGTTCTCAACCTTAGATACTACAACCGAAACTGTATCTCCTGCCGCGAGTATCCCATCCAATGATTCTAGGTGGAACGGAGCAACTTCAGATATATGAATCAATCCTTGGTTGTAGGCATCGAGTTTTGCAAACGCGCCAAATGCGGTGATATTCAGAATAGTTACATCAAGTTTCTCCCCTACTTCGTACACTTTGGTTAATTGGGTGATTTGGTTGGCTGCCGTTTGTACGGTGTCGTTACTGCCGGTAATAAATACCGCCCCGTCATCTTCAATTGTTATGTCTTCAACTCCAGCTTGTTCTTTTATGAGATTAATCGTTTTTCCTCCGCTACCAATCACTAACCCGATTTGTTCTGGGAGTATGTGCAATACGATAATCTGTGGTGCTCGGGGAGAAATAGTTTTTCTGGCAGTAGGAATTGCTTGGGTCATCGTGTCGAGAATATGGAGTCGAGCGACGCGAGCTTTTTCTAATGCTTCGGTTAGTATTGTGATTTTTATTCCGGATACTTTTACATCCATTTGGATCGCGGTAACTCCGTGCGTGGTGCCAGCCACCTTAAAATCCATATCACCAAATTCATCTTCTGGTCCTTGGATGTCGGTGAGCAGTACATACTTGTCGTCTTGTATCATGACGCCCGATGCGATTCCGGCCACGGGACGTTTGATGGGCACTCCACCATCCATCAAGGCCAGAGTTGACGCACAGACCGAACCCATGGAGCTTGAGCCGTTACTCGCAAGCGTCTCTGATACTAAGCGAATCGTATACGGAAATTCAGATTGTGTAGGGATGACCGGAAGCAGTGCTTTCTCAGCCAGTGCGCCGTGCCCGATCATTCGACGGTTGAAACCGCTGACTCTCCCCGTTTCTCCGACAGAGTACGGTGGAAAGTTGTAGTGATGTAAAAAGTGTTTTTTGTGTTCAGGCAATGCAATAGAATCAATGAGTTGTGCTGAGTCGGGTCCACCCAGAGTCAGTGCTGAAAAAATGTGAGTTCCTCCGCGGTAAAAAATACCTGAACCATGGAGAACCTCGGAGACTCCGCCGGCTTGCGCGTAGAGTTCCCGTACCTGGTCCATCGCTCTGCCGTCTGCGCGCAGACCATCTTCGATAGCCCCTTTGTGTAACTGCTCATCAACTTGCTGCTGGAAATAGTAGTTGGCGATTTCTTCAGGTACGCCGGCACTAGTACCAGCTATGAGAAATTCTTTTTTCAGGGTGGTGATATGAGCTGTTCCGGCTGTGTTTGAAAAAAGCGTTTGCGACAGCTTGTCAGCAAAAGAATCAACGAAGAGTTTGTGGAGTGTTTCCGGTACGTGCCAAGACGTGTCTGAGATTTTTTCTTTTCCTAAAGCAGATACAATCTGTTTTTGCCAGTCTTCGAGCTGAGTATGAATTTTTACTGCGCTCTTGAGAGCTGACGCGATGTCCGCTTCATCTACTTCCAGAGCAGCTGTTTCAATCATATTGATAGTGCTGTCTTTTCCGCAAGCAAGCACGTCTAAGTCGAGTTCGGCTTCAGCTCTTTGTTCTTGATTCGGATTGATGAGTATTTCTTGAGTGGTCCGATCTCGACCAATACGTACTGCACCCACGGGACCTCGCCACGGAATATCAGACACAGCCAGTGCGAGCGATGAGCCAATGACTCCCATAACATCAGGATCAGCATCTCCCATCGCCAGTACGCTTACTACTACCTGCACGTCCGTACGAATTTGTTGATTGAAGAGTGGTCGGATTGTTCGATCAATAATTCTCGCGCTGAGAATTGCCTGGTCACTGGGCCTTCCCTCCCGACGCATAAAGCGACTGCCTAAAATTTTTCCGGCGGCGTAAAACTTTTCTTCGAATTCTACTGAGAGAGGAAAATAATTCTGTCCAGTATTTTCTCGCTTGCTCATCACTGTAGTAACTAGAATTGTCGTTCCTACACATTTCAAAATTACTGACCCATTTGTTTGAGCGGTGAGGTCAGAAAATTCTGCGGTGAGAGTTTTTCCGGCGATGTCAGTAGTGAAGGTTTGTGTTTTCATGAGTGGGTTTGTATCAGTCGAGCGTGAAGAGAAATTATATTTTGATGAGTGGCATAAAATTTCTGGTCACACTTGGCTTCAGTTGTTAATAGATTGAGAATAGCAAAACCCGCGACAATCACAAAGTGATTGTCGCGGGTTTTTCATCGTGCTGCTTAGAGTAAATCTGTGTCTGTGCCAACGGTACTAATCGAACTCGCTGAGCCACTATCAGACTTCTTCTTGCTATTGGTCGGAGCTTTCTTTCGAGGTGACTGCTTTCGTCCGCCCTTTCGTGATGGACGATATCCAATCAGAAATTTCTTCGGGTCATCATCGAGGTCGATGAAGTCGTCGAGCACAGCTCGCAGACCAGAAGAAGATGAGCGACCAAAAGTGATGGCTTCTACTTGGCAGCCGAGACTTTTCACGTATTCCACGCAAGGAATAAAATCACCATCTCCGGTGGCGAGGATAATCGCGTCAACCTTATGGGCTGCTTTGATAGCATCAACTGCCATCCCGACATCCCAGTCGGCTTTCTTCGCTCCTCCGTAAAATATTTGTAAATCCTTGGTTTTGATTTCAATACCAATTTTCTCCATAGCTTCAAAGAAGGCGGACTCTTCTCCACTCTCTGTGTTCACTACGTATGAAACAGCACGAATCAGTTTACGACCCTGCACAGCAGCGTCTACTACTGCGCCGAAGTTTACTTTTGCTTTGTATAAATTTTTTGCACTGTGATACAGATTCTGTGTATCAATGATTACCGCGACTCGTTGGTCGGGATGTCGGATTACTCCCATATATTGTTTTTATTTAAATTAGGTGTGTGAGAAACTACTGTTCCTCAATTATGTAAAACGCCTTCGCACCCTTTATCATATAGCTATTGCGCCTAATAAACAATCGCTTCCAGATAGGAAGCGATTGTTTGTGAAACGCCTCGTGCTTATCGCTTGAGACCAAGTTTCTTGATGAGTTCCTCGTAGGCTTTCTCATCTTTTCGAGCCAAGTACTTCAGGTGCTTGCGGCGATCTGCCACCATCTGAAGGAGACCTCTTCGTGAGTGAAAATCTTTCTTGTGCTTCCGAAGATGCTGAGAAAGTTCTTCAATCGATCGAGTAAGTAACGCTACTTGAGCTTCTGGCGAACCAGTGTCATGATCGTGACGTTGTGTCTTTTTGACTTCGTTATCCTTAATTCTTTTAGATAGCATGGTTTGTATATTAGTTACGCAAGAGGTCGTGTAGATATCCGCTCTGCATAAAGCGTGCGGCACCACCGTAGTGCGGTCGATAACCTGCGAAGGTTCCTGCTATCATAGCATATTTCCCGGAAAAATCAAGGTTCCTCAGTACCGTGTAACGAATGTCCATAGTTGCTATACTAGTTCCATATGACTCTTATGGAACTGAAAACTCAATTCTTGGAGTACCTCGAGATTGAGCGGGGGAGAAGTGTGAAGACCGTTGAAAACTACGATAGGTACTTGCAGCGCTTCTTCGAATTCACTAAAGGCAAAACTCCCGCTGACCTCACCGAAGAACACGTCCGAACATTTCGGCTACACCTCAATCGACAGCCGGGCACAAAAGTGGGAGGACGTATCGAACCCATGAAACGTCGCACTCAAAATTATTACCTCATCGCCGTTCGAGCGTTCTTGAAGTTTTTGCGTAAGCGCGGCATTGAGTCGTTGAACCCCGAACGTATCGAGTTGGCCAAAGTCCCCGAGCGTTCCTTGGATTTAATTTCTTCTCCAGAATTGAAACGTTTGCTTCAAGCACCCGACACAAAGACCCTCGAAGGAAAACGAGACAAAGCAATCTTAGAATTATTTTTCTCAACCGGGTTGCGTATTTCTGAACTGACCAATTTGTCTATTGATGATGTTGATCTTACCCGTGATGAATTCTCAGTACGTGGAAAAGGAGACAAAATTCGAATAGTCTTTTTATCTGATTCTGCTCGAACATGCATCCAAGAGTATTTGAAAAAACGGAAA
>Ga0136591_1000907_pt1 | contig 10642 bp, 17 predicted proteins | sample AntRauMFilla3767_FD_104929 | JGI IMG/M metagenome (GOLD analysis project Ga0136591, IMG submission 104929) | Saline lake microbial communities from Rauer Islands, Antarctica - Metagenome Filla 3 #767 | ecosystem: Environmental > Aquatic > Non-marine Saline and Alkaline > Saline | place...
CGTTTGATGTTTTAGAAAATGCTGCGAGCGAAGCTGCGAGTTTGGGGCGAAGTTCAAACGTGTCGCTAAAGCCCATGCTCGACAAACTCGACGAGGGAATAAATGGCTCGTTCGTGCAGGGAGCGAACGGACCCACTCTGGTCACGGCAGAGGCTGAGGCGACAGTTCGCGCGCTTCAGGAATTAAAAGATAGGCTCGCGCCTTTCGGTGGCCGCATTCCGCTGAAAAATGCAAAGACCGTGCTGCAGGCGTACGATCGGGTAACTCAGTACGGACAGCCGGGTTTCGATGCTGCGGTCAATGCCACAAAAAAACAAGCGCGTAGGGCTCTCAGTGAAGCCATTGGAGACCAGGTCCCTGCGTACCGCGAGGTCATGCGCGGGGTATCTGCAAAAACGTCGCTCTATAGTGATTTGCTTGAGAGCGGATTCGCAAGCCAGGAGAAAATCGCAGGCACGCTGGGGCGGCTTTCGAGCCCAGCGGGTAGACAATTCACGCTGCCAAAAATTGAACAACTCGCGGCTGAATCTGGAGCCACCTATAAAGCGCAGCTGAATAAATACTTTGAGGCCCAAGATATTCTGCAAAGCCCAACGGCCAAGCAGGATTTCCTAACCTCGCTCCCTGAATCTAGGGCGGCGGACGGGGCGCAGCGAAGTCTTACGGCGTCGCAATCTGCAGCGGACGCGGCGAAAGCTAGCTTTGACGATGTGGCGCCGTTTCAGCGGGGCGCTGCGCAGAAAGTCGGCGCGATTCGGGGCGCAAGAGATTTTGATCTAGAGAAGGATTTTCGGCGTCTAGATTTGGCTACCGGCAAAAACTTTACAGCGGAGGCGAAGGACAGGACCTTACTTGACGCGTTTGCAAAACAAGACAAAGCAGGCTCGCGCAAAACCGTCATGGGCGGCGCTGCTGGAACTAGCTTAGGTTACCTAATGGGCGGCGCGCAAGGCAGTTTCTACGGCGCTTCACTTGGCGCGCAGGCTGGCTTTATCGCTGACGCGTACTCTGGCCCAGTTTTTAAAGCGCTACTAAACAAAAAGATTTCAGTGGACAAAGGAGCGCAAATGTTAGCGGAGAAATATGGAAAATATTCAAGACCTCTCGCAACCGCCGCAGAACGCGGAACGGACGCGCTACTACTTACGACGTACCTTCTTCAGAGGAGAGATCCTGAATATCGGCAGATTCTCCAAGAGCAGCAAGCCGAACAGTAGGCACAGGAGTCACGTCTTCCGCGCGAGCTACCCGGTACGCGAGCACTTTGCTGATCGGGTAGGCTTTAATATTTACGGCGTCTGACTGATTTCCGCCGAGACAATAAACAACAGATTTTGTTTCGCGTACGACAAAACCAACATGGTTTTTTAGCACGACCACTGCGCCGGGAATCGCTGCGGACTTTACGCCCCAGCCAATCCACGATTCCGCCCATGCGTTTGCGGGTGTTGTTTTAAGTCCCGCTTTCTTCGCGACCCAGCAGCAAAAACTAGAGCACCACGGCACCGAATCCTCTTTTGCGCGGAGCGATGTGGCCTGATGATACTCGATGATGCGCGCGTTATTTCCCGCGCCGGGCACCTCGGCCTGGGCGAATTCGTTGAGAGCAATTAAAAGAACCGATTGATGATAGGGCTTAGGATCGAATTTCATTTTTCGCTGATTTTCCTTTCCTCAAGTCTACCTTTAATTTCAAAGAGGAGCTGCCGCACCGCTGTTAGCTCGTCTGAGAGCTTGTCTTTTAGAACGTAAATTCCAGTTTGCACCGCGCCTATTTGGCGCTCGAGATCTTTGAATTTTAAATCCAGGCTTTCGTCTCTTTTATGCAAGTCATTGCGTAGACGCAGTATCTCTGAGGCCGTCTCGCGCTTAATCTCATTTATTGATTCTCTGGCCTCATTTTGCAGTTTCATTAAATTATCCTCACAAACCTTCACCCGCTGGGCAAGTTTGCCGTAGCTAAAGGATATACCGAAAGCGGATAGAGCTACGGTTAAAGCCTCCGAAGTATAATTCGCGATATCCATGCCAGTCATTTTGCCTTGCAAACAAACCAGCCGCAACGCCTATAGTTTTAGTATTTTTATAGGCCATAATAAGGCGTAGTCTTTAAATCACAAAAGGGGGCAAGTTAGAAAATGAAAAACAAGTTTGGTTTATTTGCGCTACTAGCAATGAGCTCTACCGCTTTAGCTTATGAGGTAGTGCCTGGGGAATTTATTGTGCGCAAAACCCCTGATGCTGCAAAGAAATCTAGGGCGCTAGGCCTCATCACGCCTCTTGCGTTTACTGAGCAGCTTCCAGATGGCTCTGGCCTGGTAAAAGGTCAGAGCGTCAAAAAACTGGAGGATCTAAAAGCTAAGGGAATCGTCGAGGACTATGAGCCAAATTATGTTTATAAAATTGATTTTGGCAGGCGAAAGCCATCGCCGCCCACGCCGCCCACGCCGCCCACGGACCCGTGGCCGGAACCTGTGGACCCGCTGCCACCGCTCCCGCCGCCCGTGAAACCGCCTCCGTTACCCGTGAAGCCCCCTGGAGCTCCGTTCACGCAGCCCTCGGATCCGATGCTGGGGAATCTATGGGGGTTTCAGAAAGTCAAAGCGCGTGAGGCGTGGACGCTCGCAAACGGCGGCGGCGCAAGAGACGTAGTCACTGTCGTAATCGACACCGGCATAGACGGCGTGCACCCTGACTTGAAATCGCAAATCGCTGCTCCGGGATATAACGCCATCACTGGGATCATGGAGACAAAGGACACGCACGGCCACGGCACGCACTGTGCGGGAACTATCGCAGCTGCCAGCAACTCGGTCGGAGTAACGGGCGTAGCGTGGGGCACGCGGATATTGTCCGCGAAGTTTCTGGCTGAATCCGGCACCACGGCAGATGCAATAAAGGCGCTTGAGTGGGCGATCGATCAGCCTGGCGTTAAGGTGTTGTCTAACTCGTGGGGAGGGGGCGGACCAAGCCGTGCTCTTTTTGCGACAATTAGCAGAGCGTGCAAAAAAGATATCTTGTTTGTGGTGGCAGCAGGTAACGATAATTCTGACAATGATTCGGTGGCATCGTATCCAGCAAACTATAAGCTACCCTGTTTAATTGCGGTAGCGGCAACGGACCCGCAGGATAAGTTTGCTACGTTCTCTAACTGGGGCGCAAAGGGAGTGCAAGTTGCCGCACCTGGGGTAAACATACTCTCTACCTATCCGGGTAATCGATACGCTTCGCTCTCCGGCACTAGCATGGCAACGCCGCATGTTTCAGGAATCGCGGCGCTGATGTTTTCGGTAAACAGTAAACTCACAGCAGTGCAGGCTAAGGCTATTTTAGAGAAAAGCGCAGAGCCGCTACCTATGAGCTTTACGCGTCTCATTAAGTCGCTCGCTGGGGAATCTAAATCAGTTGTGTTTGGAAGGGTGAATGCGCAAAAAGCAATTGAGCTTGCTGTCGTAGACGGAGCTCTGACTGCTAAGTCAAAGCCCCTGAAGGAAGTGAATAAAAAGTAGTTATCTGCTATGGAGCGCTGGAAGGTCCTGGCGTTCCATTTCCAAAAACTGAATTAGTTTTTCATAAAACGAAACTAGATCAGGGGAATTGAAATCTGACTTCACCGAAAAGTACTTGTGATTTACGGGCACGGTGCCTAGGTGCTTTCCAAAGTACTGCGAGAACAGCGGAACGACGCAGTCATTTCGCGCATCAAGTCCGGCCTCTTTTAGGCCTCTGCCTAAGCGCCAATAGACATACGCGCTCAGGAGATCTCCCGCCTTCCAAATTGAACTTATCGCTGCGCAGTAGGAATAGTTTTGAACTAAAGGATGCGGCGGCGAATAGTGCTCGCCGCCGGGTTCATTAAATTTGGCAACTCCCTCGTAGCTCATATCGTCTATGGCCGGATGAACCCAGCGAAGCAGTGCAGAGCTTTCATTTGGCGAGAGCGGCGTGCCCAGGTGCGGTGTTGCGAGAGTCGTTAGGGAGAGTATTTTGTAGGATGTTTCGTCCCAGATGTTTGAGACCAGGTAGCGCCCAATGAGGCCTCCCATCGAGTGCCCTAGGACGTGGATGTTTTGTCCGTACTGAGGCACGATTTTGTTTTTAATAAATGCGTCAAGATTCTCAGCTGCTACCCAGACCTCGGCTTTGCTAAGCGGGGGCGCCGTCACGAAAGTGACGTTTCTCGCCGCTAGCTGGGCTGGCAGTGTTTTTAATATATATTCATCGTTACCGCCCCAGAGGCCGGTTATAAAAACCATGCAGGAATTTGCCATTAGTTTTTGCCGCACTGGTCTTCGACGTCGTCAAAGAAAGCATTTGCCAGCTCATCGAGATTCGGTGAGCGTGGATTCTCCAACATGCGAATCAGCATATTGGTCACTTTAGTCACCATGGTTTGCCACTCGACCGTGTCAGAAAAATAAACAGGTTCTTTTTTCATATTTGCACCTCCCCTTTTAATTTAGCGCGCTAGGGATAGAATAACAGCTATGGAAGATTTATTTGCGGGGCTCGTAATTCAATATCCAAAACTTGCAGGCTTGTTAATTGGCATAGGAACCTTTCGACTATTTTTTAAGCCCATCTTTTCCGCCCTTGAAAAGGCCGTAGCTGACTCCGCGTCAAAACGAGACGATTTAATTTTAGAGAATGTTAAGAAGCACCGGGTATTTAAAGCGTTCGTTTGGGTGCTAGACTTCCTATTTTCGGTCAAAGTGCCTATAAGAACAAATTTGAGATGAGCTTATTTTTTAAACTTAAATCTTATTTAGCCATAAGTCTTTTATTTAAAGATCACTTGCAGGGGTACCTTGAAATCCAATGAGCCATGGGCGGCGGCAGTTTGGGCGTCGGCATTAGCGTTAACGCTGCTGTGCTCCGGCTGCGCATCGCTGATAGACCAGAAACTAAGCCCCGCGGTTTTTTATAAGCGCGATATGAAGATGAGGATAAACGGCGTTGCGTACCGAGGTGTGGCCGTGCCGCCTCGTGCGGAGGTTTACGATCTGGAGCTAGAAACGGTAGGCGAAATAAACATGCTCACGATCACATCTTGCCATAGAGAAGATATTTTTGAAGAGCCTTCCAAGGGCTGGTTCAAAGCGGGAAACAAATTTAAGTACACCTACCGTCCGCTAAAGGGAATTGAAGACGGACGCGGGTGCTTGCTGGATGTAGGTTCCTATGAAAAAGGCAAAGGCCGACATGCCTGGGGAACCGTCGATTTCATCACTGACACGGAAACTCTTTTGGCCACGACGACGTGTGACGGCGCTGTACTACGAACAGGGCCGGTCTCGATTTGCCAAGCGAAAGCTGGGCTCACGCAAAGAATTAAATTCGATCAGCGAATGAAGGTATCGCCCGATAAGGGGTGCGAGGTGCTGCGGACCACCGATGAGCTCCTCTACGAATACGAGATGCCCAAAGAGGAGTGCGTATTTTATTTTGGATCCAAAGACGGCGCATATCACCGTCACACGACGCTGGGGTTTGAATCGGTCTTTGTGCGTGACGTCGGGGGTAGCTAATGTTTGCGCTAGTTGAAATAGTCGCGCGGATCGCGGTCGCTCTACTAGGGCACTATATGGCCTCAAAGGCGAAAGATGAACAGGGAAGACGTGACTACTTAGCCTTTATTGAGATTATGAATCGCAAGGGCCTCACGAGCGTCGAGATGCGAAAGAAAGCCGTTGATCAAATCCGTAGAGTCGACGAGTTGTGGGATGCTGAAAAGAAAATTAAATCAGAATCGCCGCCGAGCTAGAATTTATACGCAAATAGAAATCCACCGACAATTGCCCCCGTAAGTATAACCGCAAATAGAATTGCTTTAACCATTTCTTTGTTTGTCGGTCCGTCCATCACGGGTTTCTCCCCTATAAAGTTTGCGCCCTGAAAATCAATGCCAGCCAGGTCGGAGCCAAAAAACTTAGCTTGTTTGCCGCCCCGGTTCAGTAGCCAAAGCTTATGCTCGGCGATAATTTCCGCGAGAGCCTGATTCTGTCGTTGACTATGGATTTCGCAAATCTTTTTCATGGTCCTCCTAGGGTGCCAATCATAGGCGCAGCGAACTTAATAAAAATTATAAACATAACGAGCAAGAACCCGGCCAAGAGTGCATCACGGTAACTCATTTTTTAAAACTCCTCATTTTCAAATGGATCGGGCGGCGGCAAGTCCAGCGCCATCCATTCGTGAAATTCAAGCGCCGCCTCGAGCATGGTTTTAAACATCGCCGCGTCCGGCTCGACGAGAATGCGCGCGTGCTCCTTTGACTCTGGCCGAAAGGGGACGAAGTAGCCTACGGGCGCAAGCTCCCCGGCGATCATCAGCTGCCACTGGACCTGGATAAGGTAGTGCTCTGGGATAACGCTCTTCTCGCTGGCGAGCTTAAACGCCGCGTCGGACATGGTCTTAATCTCGATGAGGTGTTTGCCCATTACGATGCCGTCAAGCGACGCAGTAAGAAAGGGATGTGTCTTGTGGGCGAGCACCGGCATCTCGTACTCCACGTTGGTGAGGGCCTCTAGAATCGCGCGGCATATCGTTTCCCCTTCGTTTCCCCGCTTGATGTGGGGGAGGAAACTTATATCCTTCACAGCGACTTTCCCGGTCTTCTCGTTCCAAAGAGCGCGGCTAGTTTTATATGGGCTCTTGCCCAAGATGACTGCGATGTCAGAGGATCCGATACGGCTATTTCTCGCAGCGCGCCATTCGGGAGTACCTTGTTTGTTCGCTAAATCCATATCTGTTGAGCCTAGCTCTAGCATGTGATAAGTCAATTTGACAGTATGAAAGATAGTAGTGAGGCAGAGGACCTACAACGGCTACGCGGGATACTGAAGAGCAGAGGCATTACGCAGCGAAGCTTGTCGGTTTTTTTGGATCTTAGTGAGAGCGCTATTTCGAGATGGTTTTCCCGGGGATACATTCCACCCGCGTGGAACCCCGCCATTTTCCAAATTCTTGGACCAGCTGGTTCACTGAGGTTACCCAAATACCAAGGCCACGTAGTTCTCGAATTCGCGCAAGAAACTCCAACTGAAAATCAGTAGGTTTATTTTTCCCGGCTTTCACTTCCACGGCAAACATGAGGCCGCCGTCTGCGATACCTAAAATATCTGAGGTGCCTCGGATGGCGAACCTTGAGCTGTGTTTGCGGAACGTTTTTCGTTTCGTGTCGAAGAACCCAGCTGTTGGGTTTTTCCACGCGTAGACTCCGGGCAGGGAGTTAAGCCAGACAAGACACTGTGCCTCTATCTCGGCCTCACTCGGAGCCTTCCTGGCAAAAACATCATTTTTTGTTTGTTGTTTTTTTCCAAGTAAAGCCAAGACCTGACTTTAGCTCCCCGCCCGTTTTTTAAAGAGCCTACGAATTCTTTCTTAACTTAAATATTGACGCGCAGCGAGAACAAACCGGTGCACGATAGGTTGATGCGGCGAGGGCGCTTTAGCGACGCGCGTGAGCGCTAGCTCTAGTTTCTCGCGCGGAATCTCGGATAGCTTCTTGCCTGAGAACACTCCGAACTCCACCACGTAGTCCGCAGGCTTGTCCAACCGTTTCTCCTTTAAGAGAGGCACCGGCGCAGCGATCGGCGTCGCTCTCGCGGCTTTCTCAGGCGCCCTAAACTCTACGGCTGCAGGAGGCTTGCCCGCGGCGCTATTGCCGTCGTCGTCCTCTGATGCGATTCCCGCAATAGACATCAGTGAGTAGCGCCTTGCGTAGCTTAGACCGGAGCCGTAGCCCTGAGCGTCGTTTTTCGCCATCATGATAGGCATGATTGATTCAACAGACTGACCAGAGGTGTGTCCAAGGATTGTGAGTAGTGCGTGCTTGCCGTCTTTTTCAATCGGCGTTTGAATCACAGCAAGACCGTTCTTCGAGAGAGGTCCTCGGCACGCATCCCACACGCTAGCTAGCGTTGCGTAGGTAGAATGGAAATGCGGGTTAGTCCCATCCTTTATGGCGCCCGTCATCTCGCCCTGAGCTTTCGCGAGGGCCGTAAATAATTTGTCGTAAGCTATAACTTCGCCGGGAGTTTCCATTCCTCTTCGATTTAGACGCGTCTGCGACCTAAGTCAATTTGACCGGTATTGCTGGCGGCAGCTGTTTCTTGATTTTAGCAATCAGCTCCAGGACCCAAGGCTCCTCCGTGTTTTGTGATTTTAGAGCTCGGTACAGAAACTCAGCTTCCTCGCCCGTGATCTTGAGCAGACGCGTTCCAAACAGGGCGCCCTTAGCCGCGATGCTGCCGTTGGATGCGTGCATTACGCGCATGAGACCCAATAGCGATGCGGGCCAATCGGGAAGCCTTCTAGGCGCCTTAGGCTGGATCAATGACCACTCGGCTCCTAAGAGCCGCCATGAAATCGGACGCGGCCTTAGATGCGGCTCCGTATCGTCTACCGTCGCCTAATTTCCGATTATCCGAAGTCCTAAAAAGGTTTTCTATAAAACCCTCAGATGTCCGGTTCGGTTTTATTTTTATGTTTATTTTAGGACTTTCTTTGTTGGGGGCTAATTCGGCCCCTCTAGCCTCACTTTGGAGGGGCTGATTCGGCCCCTCTAGGGGGGCCGTTTGTGTCCCTCTGGATTTAAGAAAAGCCTCCGCATGTACTCGAATTCCTGACTGTTTATCGACGGCATGAAGCAGCGGCTTAAAACAGTTAATCAGAGGTACAAGGATGTATTGGGCACCGATGCGGCTGGTCGCTTTTTTGATCACTCGAAGGATGTCTTTATTGATAAGCGAGCGAATCGTGCGCCTGACTTTCGCTGCGTCTAAATTAGTCGCCTTGGCGATATAAGAGGCCGCGCACTCACGCGTGTAAGGGCGGTGAAAGCCTGCTGTTTCCGCTAGAATCGCTTGCACGACTCTGTGCTCCAGTAATGTCAGCTCAGCTTGCATGAGCCACCGCTGGATCGATTTTGGCACTTGAAGAAACTCACCTTCAGCCTTTTCGTGCTGCGGAGTTTTTGCGTAGTAATAGGAATTCGAAATCATTTGGGAACCCTTTTTCGTTATGACGAAAAATCTCGGTTGACTCCCGGCGTCCCTTCGGAGAGGTTCGCTTTTCCAGAGCGCAGTTTTTAGTGCGATCTGGGGCAGCCAAATGCGAGTGTTTTCGTCTTTTGGCCAGTGGTACTAAATTGCTTAGTTACAATTTAGTTCTGCGTTACCTCGGGAACCTTGATTTTTTATCCGGGTTCCCGGGGACTAATTTTCTTCTTAATTTCAAACGCTCGCTTTTGAAACCCCCCCCCTGATTTTCCTTCACACAATCTTAACGCAATTGTTCTCGACGCGACGCGGCAAAAGCGTGTACTCTAGTTCTATGGATTCAACCAAATTAAAAGAAATCATCGCTGCGCATAAGCTTTGGCTTGCGAGTGTCGGCCGTAGCGGTGGTTACCTTTCCGGCGCTAACCGTGCTGATCTTCGAGGCGCCGACCTTAGCGGCGTTGATCTACGGGGGGTCGATTTTTCTCGCGCCGATCTCGCGGGCGCCAATCTAAGCGGCACCGACCTAAGCGGCACCGACCTAAGCGTGACGAATCTTAGCTATACAAAACTGACCTAAACGACGCTGACCTTACCTATACTAATCTAAGCGGTGTCGACCTTAGCGGCACAAACCCTAGTCACGCCCGTGGCTTTGGCAAAAAAGACTAAAGGGAACGATGAAAATCACCACACCTATCCTCGCTGAATATCTAGAAATTTCGTTTGAGCTGAAGCGCCTTAAAGAGCGCCAAGATGAGATACGCGCTGCTTTGATCGACCAGAATTTCAGCGGCACGGATACCTTTGAGGTGAAAATCTCACAGTCAAAATCTAGGCGTGTCGCGGGCCTGGAAAAGATTTTCGACAAGAGCCCAAAGCTCGTTGAGGCGCTCGAAAAAGCTGGGCTTATCAGCGAAACTGCGTCCACACGCGTAGTCGTAAAGCTACTCTGATTGCGGGCGGACTAGTGCTCCACTTGTCTAATTGACAACTAGAGTTATAATTAGCCGATCTTGAGCAAACAAAATTACATAGCGGCAGTTAACTGTTCTTTCACGGAGATGCGGAAAGTATCACAGCTTGTCCCGCATCCTAAAAACCCCAATCACCATCCAGAAGAGCAAATAGAGCGGCTGGCAAACATCATTGAGTTTCAGGGTTGGCGGCATCCTATAATCGTCTCCACGCGCTCAGGCTTCATCATCTCGGGGCACGCGCGCCTTCTCGCTGCAGCATTCCTTGGCCTCGACGAGGCCCCTATTGATTTGCAGGATTTTACAAGCGAGGCTCAAGAGTACGCGCATCTTGTGGCTGATAATGCGATTGCGGAATTCTTTTCTAAGACTAATTTAAAGCAAATTAATTTAGATATCGTGGACCTGGGGCCTGACTTTGACCTGGATATGCTCGGTATTAAAGACTTCACCTTGGACGTTAGCGACAAGGATCCGAGTATAGAGGATTTCGTGGGCGAGCCTGACGCCGCAGCTTTGAAATTTTTTACATGCCCAAACTGCGATACTGAATTTGAGGAGCAGCAAGCAAAACTACGGATACAAAAATAGTGAACTATGGCCTCCCCAATGGCATAGGCGACGTATTGCATGAGCGTGTTTACGCAAACAGGGCGGCTAGCC
>Ga0136591_1000917_pt1 | contig 10581 bp, 13 predicted proteins | sample AntRauMFilla3767_FD_104929 | JGI IMG/M metagenome (GOLD analysis project Ga0136591, IMG submission 104929) | Saline lake microbial communities from Rauer Islands, Antarctica - Metagenome Filla 3 #767 | ecosystem: Environmental > Aquatic > Non-marine Saline and Alkaline > Saline | place...
CCTGTGGAGTCTGTGTCAGTCTCTGCGGGCAATCCCAAGGAGCAGCGGACTATGAAGCAGGAACCTGGAAGGCAACAACCAGGAATCCCCTTCCTTCAGGGAGGGGAGGACGTCAAGTTTCCGGTTCGGCTGCGCAGGCCGACAATGGCACCGCATCACCCTATTACAGGAGGCACCCATGGCCGACAAGCCCAAGTATCGGCAGACCGACATGGCTGCCCAGGTCCGGCGGGTCGATCCCAAGCCGGGCTTCTACCCCGTATATGAATTCACTGGCCGCACGTTCGTGAAGCGTGATCGCCCGGGCAAGCGTCCGGAGTAAACGAGAGGTCACCTATCCCAGGACGGTGGACGATATGGCAACACTGAAAGGAAAGCGGGCTCGGTTCGTTGAGGAGTACCTGAAGGATCTGAACGCGACCCAGGCAGCGATTCGCGCCGAGTACAGCGCGAAGACGGCCTACAGCCAGGGTCAGCGACTGTTGACGAATGTTGAAGTCCAGAAGGCTATTGAGGAAGCCACTAAGGCGCGCTCCGAGCGGACCAAGATCGACTCCGACTATGTGCTGCATCGCCTGGCCGAGATCGACCGCATGGACGTTCTCGATATTCTCCATGATGACGGATCACTGAGGGCGGTACGGGACTGGCCGCCCATCTGGCGCCAGTACATCGGCGGCATGGATGTGCTGACCTCGATTACTCGCGTGAATGACGAGACCGAGATCGAGAACATCCTCAAGAAGATCAAATGGCCGGACAAGGTCAAGAACCTGGAGCTGATCGGCAAGCACGTCGATGTTCAGGCATGGCGCGAGCGCCAGGAGCTCACCGGCCCCAACGGTGGCCCGGTCGAGACCGTGACCCGCGTCGAGCTTGTCGCGCCTGAGATGGACGAATGACCACGGCGAAAGTCGAACTACCGCCCAAACTGGTCAGGCTGTTCTCGGGTGAGGCCCGTTACCGCATCGCCTACGGTGGCAGGGGTAGCGGCAAGACCCGCGGCTTCGCGCTGATGACCGCCGTCAAGGCCTATCAGTTTGCCCAGCAAGGCACGTCAGGTGTCGTCCTGTGCGGACGCGAGCACCTGAACAGTCTCGATGAATCCTCGATGGAGGAGATCAAGCAGTCGATCCGCTCGACGCCGTGGCTGCTGCCGCACTTCGAGATCGGAGAGAGGTTCATTCGCACCCGCGACCATCGCGTCAGCTATGTGTTCGCCGGGCTGCGCCACAACCTGGACAGCATCAAGTCGAAGAGCCGCATCCTGCTGGCCTGGGTGGATGAAGCCGAGGCGGTGAGCGATAAGGCCTGGCTCAAGCTGATCCCCACGGTGCGCGAGGAAGGGTCCGAGATCTGGATCTCCTACAATCCGGAGCGCGAGACATCCGCGACCCACCTGCGTTTCCGTGCCGACCCGCCGGCTGAGGCGAGGATTGCCGAGCTGAACTGGCGGGACAATCCCTGGTTCCCTGACGTGCTCAACCACGAGCGCATCGAGGATAAGAAGAAGCGCCCCGATCAGTACGACCATGTGTGGGAAGGCGACTTCGTGCGCGTGGTGGAGGGCGCCTACTTCGCCGACCTGTTGACCCAGGCTAGCGTTCAGGGGCGAATCGGCAAGGTGATGCCCGATCCGTACCTGCCCTACCGGGTGTTCGTTGACATCGGCGGCACCGGGGCGCGCTCGGATGCGTTCGCTATCTGGATATGCCAGTTCGTGGCGCGTGAGATTCGCGTGCTGGATCACTACGAGGCCGTGGGCCAGCCGTTCTCGGCGCATCTCGCCTGGCTACGCCGCAAGGGCTACGACGAGAAGGCGACCTCGGTGTGGCTGCCGCATGACGGCGCCACCCATGACCGCATCCATGCCGTCAGTTACGAGAGCGCCTTTCGTGATGCGGGGTATCGCACCACGGTCGTGCCCAACCAGGGCAAAGGGGCGGCGGCCGCGCGAGTCGAGGCGGTTCGCCGTGTCTTCCCGATGTGCTGGTTCAACGAGAGCACAACGAAGGCCGGACGGGACGCCCTGGGCTGGTACCACGAGAAGATGGACGAGAAACGCAACATAGGCCTGGGGCCGGAGCACGACTGGTCATCTCATAGCAGTGATGCCTTCGGCGTGATGGCCATCTCCTACGAGCCGCCACGCGGTGGCGAACCAGAATCCTTCGAGCCCGATGCAGAGGCCTGACATGATCAACCGACCGGCGAGAACGACGTATCGCGTCACAATCACCATTCCGCCGAGAACGACGTATCGCGTCACAATCACCGGTGGCACGAACCCCGTTGTCCGCTTGACGCCGCTGCCTTGGCACCGCGCGTACCCCTTCATCATGCCGGGAGGCATCATGGACCCGAAGATCCTGACATTCGACACGCCCGATGAGGCCGGCGAGGCCATGGCGTCTGACCGCGTGTGCCGTGACATCGGCGCCGTCCTGCAGAAGCACTACCCCGGCCGGCTGTGGCATGTGCATACCAGCGTGCGAGGCGGCGTGGCGCAGATCCAGTGCCCGAGCATCTCCACGCTGTACGGCTACACCCTGCACATCCACAACAAGACCCACGACCAGCTCCGTGATGCCGTAGTGCGGGCCGGTGGCCAGCTGTTGGAGATGTTCAAGCTCAGCCGCCATCGCGAGGCCCAGGGTGGCGAAGAGCTGCTGGCACGCGACACCCGCGGTGAAGCCATTCATGCGGCGACGGGGCTGTGATGCAGAGCGAACGCTACGACATTGATGCCATGGACGCGCGCGACACCGAAGCGCCAGGTGCTGAGGTGGGCTCCGACAATGCCATGTGGCTGCGCCGCGCCAGTAGCCTGTATCAGGAGTCCACGGACTATTACCAGAGCTCGCTGTTCACGTCATGGCGCGCCAACATCGCTCACTTCCGCAGCGAGCACGCACCAGGCAGCAAGTACACCCAGGATGCCTACCGCAATCGCAGCCATGTGTTCCGGCCCAAGCCACGCAGCGCGGTGCGCACCCTGGAAGCCACGGCGGCCACGGCACTGTTCACCAATGACAACCTGCTGGCCGTGCGAGGCATCAACCCCGACGACCCAAGGCAGGCAGAGGCCGGCAAGCTGCACCAAGCGATGCTCCAGCACCGCCTCGAGGTGACCATCCCGTGGTTCCTGACGGTGATCGGTGCCTATCAGGACACGCACGTCTACGGCGTCTGCGTCTCCCGGCAATACTGGGATCGGCGCACCAAGACCCGCACCGAGATCGTGCCCGCGCTGGATGAGGTGACCGGGGAGCCGCTGCTGGATGAAGACGGCATGATGCTCGGCGAGGAAGTGGAGACCGAGCAGGTGATGTCTGACGAGCCGGCCATTGAGCTCGTCGCGCCTGACAACTTCCGTTTCGACCCGGCATGCGACTGGCGTCAACCGGTGAAGACCAGCCCCTATCTGATCGAGACCATTCCCATGTACGCCGGTGATGTAATGGCGATGATGGAGAGCGGCGAGTGGAACGAGCACGCCCTCGGCGAACTGGTCGCCCATGGAGCGGACGACGAGGATGGCGAGACGGTGCGCGATGCCCGCGAGGGAAAGGGCCGCGAGGACGCCACCGACGTGCACCAGGCCAACGAATATTCTGTGGTCTGGGTGCGCTTCAACATCATCCGCGACACCAGCGGCGAGGACTGGGCGTTCTACACCGTGGGCGGCGGCTTACTACTGACCGACCCGATGCCACTGGAAGACGTCGATCCGCTGGGGCGTGAGCGCTACTGCGTGGGCTATTCCAGTATCGAGGCGCACCGCAGCCATCCCGCTGGCACGGTCGAGCTCAATCGGCCGCTGACGGAGATGATCAACGACGTCACCAATCAGCGCATGGACAACGTCAAGCTAGTGCTCAACAAGCGCTACGCCATCCGTCGCGGCAGCAACATCGACCTGGGCGCGCTGATGCGCAACGTCCCGGGCGGCGGCGTGATGATGGACGACATCCAGCGCGACTACGCGATCATGCAGACCCCTGACGTCACGCAGTCCAGCTACGTCGAGCAGGACCGTCTGAGCGTGGAGGCCGATGAACTGTTGGGTACCTTCTCGCAAGGGTCAGTGCAGAACAACCGCGCTCTAAATGAGACAGTGGGTGGAATGGACTTGATGGCCAGCTCGGCTAATCAGGTCCAGGAGCTGGGACTACGGACCTTCATCGAGACTTGGGTGGAGCCGGTGCTGCGCACCATGGTCAAGCTGGAAGGCCTCTACGAGACCGACGAAACCATCCTGGCGCTGGCCGCCGGCAAGGCCGAGATCGAGGGCGAGATCAGCGACGAGATGCTGATGCAGGATCTGGTGGTTCGCGTGAACGTCGGCATGGGCAACACGGACCCGAAGCAAAAGATGGCCCGTTTCATGGCGCCATTGCAGGCTGCCGCCCAGATGCCTGAGTTCATGGCTGAAGTGGATATGATCGAAGTCGGGAAAGAAATCTTCTCCCTAGCCGGCCAGGGCGATGGCGAAAGGTTCTTGCTGGATGAAGAAAAGAAGGCTGAGCGCGCCGAGCAGAATCAGGGCCAGATGGATCCTCAAACCCAGGTTAAAATGGCCGAATTGGAGCTCAAGAAGGCACAGCTGCAGTTCGATCAGCAGCGCTGGGAAGCTGACATGCAGATAAAGACGCAAGAACAGCAATGGCAACAACAGTACAAGGCGGCTCAACTACAGTCCGACCAGGAGATTGCACGCCAGAAGCTCGCCCTTGAGCAGGGCCTGACGGTTGCTCAACTTGAGCAGAAGTTGCAGCTTGAGTCGGCAAAGCTGGAAGCACAGATGCAACAGACCTCAGCAAAGTTGCAGACTCAGCGTGATCAAAAGGCCGCCGAGCTTACGGATTCTCAGAACGACAGAGCGGCAAGGTTAGCAAACCTGAGAGAGGGTGGATTCGATAGCTATGGCTAACAAGGTATTCCGCGCCAAGCACGGTTTCGACCCAATGCACGGTGCCGAGCCTGCCCACTACCACGCTTCATAAGCAACCACCCAATCATCACTAGCCCCGCAATCGTGCGGGGGTTTTTAATGGATGACGTATGGATCCACACAAGATTGCCCTCGATGAGGCCGAGCTGACACCCAAGTTCCTCAACGACGAGGAGCGCGAGCTGTTTGCCCAGGCGGATCTCGGCGAGCAGGCGGTAAGTTTTCTCGACTCCGAGCTCGGTCGCTTCATGCGTGGCTGTGCGATTCAGCGCCGGCGCGAGGCGCAAGAGGCGCTATTGACGCCCGAGGCCGATCCCGAGACGCCGGAAGGGCGTCAACGTATCCGCACCTGTCGCTTCAATGCGGCCGTTGCTGACCAGTTCCTGGAATTCATCCGGGAAGCCGTGACCACCGGCGAGGTGGCGTACCAATCGCTCAAGCAGATGCGTGACCAAGCCTGAGTGCCATTCACCACATCCGTGAGGATGAGGAACCATGACCCAACCAAACGAAGCTATCAACGAGCAAGAGCTCGACGACGTTTCGGCAGATCAGCAGCAGGCTGCCGGCGACGATCAACCCACCGAGCGCGAACGCGCCATGGCCGAGATCGCCCAGCAGTATCGTGAGACCAATGGCTACGGCGAGACCGAGGACGACGACCCGGACGCTGCAGCCGCCGCCGATGATGGCGGCCAAGAGCAAGACCCCGACCGGCAGGACGCCGGCGAGGACGGCGAGCCCGGCACGGCCGCTGCGCAAGACGACTCACTCAAGGAGCTGGGGTACTACCGGAAGTCTGACGGCAAGCTCTATACGACCATGAAGGTGAATGGTCAGGAGCGTGAAGTGCCCGCCGATCAGATCAAGGCGCACCTACAGAAAGACCTGGCCGGGGACGTCAAGCTACAGCAGGCCGCTGACCGGGAACGCCAACTCAGGGAGCGCGAGCAACAACTGAGTTCACTGGAGCAACAGCTCCGACAGCAGTCGAGTCATCCACCCGCGAAGGGCGATGAGGAAATTCGACAGCAGGCGAAGACCGTGCTCTCCAAGGTGTGGGACGGCGACGACGATGCAGCCGCCGAGGCCCTGGCCGATTTCATCCAGCAGAACAGCAGCCGGGTGGATACCGATCAGATCCTCTCAGAGGCCGAGCGACGCGCCAACCATGCCGTGGAGCAGCGGGAATCCCAACGGCAGCAACGCGAGTGGGAAACCTCCACCCGCGAGGGCATCAACTGGCTACGTGAGACCCACCCCGACATCCTTGAAGACACCGACATGCGTGACTTCGTGGATGCCAGGACGGCTCGCATGGTCGAGGCCCGCCAGAACGGTGACCCCGAATTCGCCGACATGACGCCGCGCGACATCATCCAGAAGGCCGCAAGCGAGGCCAATGACTGGCTGCAGAAGCAGACCCAGAAGCAGGCTGGCGACACCCCCGGCAACGCAAGAGAGCAGCGCAAGCGCAATCTCAAGCCGATGCCGCGTGGCATGTCCAAGCAGCCCAGCCAGCGGGTCCCTGAAGCGCCGGACACCAGCCCCGCCTCGGCCATCGAGCAGATGCGCAAGGCGCGCGCCGTCAACTGACCCTTTTCTTCAATCCCTACGACAGTCGAGGTGACTGACTATGCCTGGCAATGCATGGGCCGATACCGGCTCTGGCTATCTAGCCAACCCCACGCTTAGCGACGAGTTCCGTACCGCGCTTCAACCCCTGGCTCGCTTCCGGCAGTTTTGTGATGTCGAAGCGGCGCTGGGCAAGAACCGTGGTGAGGAATACCAATGGAACGTCTACGGCGACACCGTCGATGAAGGCGGCGAGCTGGTAGAGACCGACAAGATGCCCGAGAGCTCGTTCCCGATCTCCCAGGGCTCGGTGGTGATCAAGGAGCGCGGCCTGTCCGTGCCCTACACCGGCAAGCTGGAGTCGCTGGCCGAGCACGACATCCGCAAGATCGTGTTCCAAACCCTGCGCAACGACGCCAACAAGTCGATGGATCGCGCCGCACATGCGCAGTTCAACAACACCATCCTGCGCTATGTCGCCACCGGCGCCACGTCGTACAACTTCGACGACGACGCCACCCCCACCGGCAACAACGCCCAGGCCCTGGATACCACGCACGTCAAGCAGATCGCTGACCTGATGCAGGAGCGCAACATTCCTGTGTTCGACGGCGAGAACTACGTGTCCATCGGCCGCCCAACCACCTTCCGCCCGTTCAAGGATGACCTGGAGACTCTTCACAGCTACACCAGCGAGGGCTGGAACCGGGTCATGAACGGCGAGAACGGCCGGTACGAGGGCATCCGCTTCGTCACGCAGACCAATATCCCTTCCGAGGACTGGTCAACCAACGGCGCGTCGGATGCGGCCTACTTCTTCGGTGCCGATACCGTCACCGAGGCGGTGGCGTGCCCCGAGGAGATCCGCGCCAAGATCCCCGACGACTACGGTCGTGGTCGTGGCATCGCGTGGTATGCGCTCAACGCCTTCGGCATCACCCATGCCGACGTCACTGACGCCGCCACCAAGGCCCAGGCCCGCATCATCAAGTGGGACTCTGCCGAGAGCGTGTGATCACAGCCGCCCCATGACGGGGCGGACCCTTAACCCTTCTGACTGACGGAGATACCCCATGAAGAAGGCATCTGGCACCCATCGCAGCATGGGCAAGAAAGGCCACACCACGGCAGGCGTTGAATCCGGCGTCTCCGAGGTGGGCAAAGTCGGCAACACCAATCCGGACCAGGTGTCCGGCTCCCAGCGGCCCAAGCCGCAGAACCATGGCTCGATCGCCAACAAGTGATCGATGCCAGCATCCACTGAGGGGCCTTCTGGCCCCTTTTCTCTCTGGAGGTTTCATGAAAAATCGACGAGTGATGATGTTAGAGGAGCCCAAGACGTTCGCTGAGCGATTCAGTGAAGGCAAGAGCATGGAGGATGGTGTGGCTGGCCGGACTGAGACGTACAAATACGAGTTCGGTCGGCCAGCGCCAAAGGTACGCAATAGGGTACACCACGGCACGCGGTACGATCGGGACGAGATGGATGAAGGTGAAGGCTATGGCTATTGATCGACACCGCAAAGTCACCGAGGTGGGTGGACGCCACCCGCTGCGTTATCTTCAAGACGGTTGTGGGTACGGCTATGCTGAGGAGTATCTGGGACGCTACAACGAGCAGGGAGAGCCCGTAGAGGTGATTGAGCCCGAACCTGAACCCATGTCAGACATTGCCTATGAAACGCCTACAGGGACGCTCGTGGAATCAACAAGCCCGTTCCGAGGAATGAGCCTGAAGGAATTGAAGGATGCGGCGAAGGATGCCGGCATCAAAGGCGCATCACAGATGAACAAGCCGGATCTGATCGCCATTCTGGAGTATTGAAATGACATTCCTCGAACTATGCCAGGAAGTGGTTCGTACTGGCGGGATAACCGGCACAGGGCCAACGAGTGTCACTGGGCAAGCCGGTGAATACCTGCGCATCGTCCGGTTCGTGAGCGAGGCTTACGAAGAAGTATGCAACCAGCACTTCGATTGGGACTTCCTCTGGGGGCAAGAGATATCAACGGTATCAACACAGACAGTCACAGCCCCGGCAAACGTGGGGATATGGGATGCAGGACGCCTTTTCCTGGACGGGGAAGCCCTTGAGTGTATCCCACACGCCGATTACATGCCGGAAACGTTGAGCAACGCACGGCCCTACGCGGCGGTTATCCTCCCGTCCGGGGCGCTTCAGCTAATCCCTGCCCCTGATCAGCCATACGATATTGTATTTGATTATTTCAAGGCCGCCCCTGCTCTCGCTGAAGATACAGACAATCCGCTTATGCCGGCCAGGTTCCATCGAGTGATCGTCGGGCGTGCGCTGATGCTCCTGGGTAACTGGGAGGACGCCGAGGACATCATGAAGCAGGGGCAAGAACTATATCAGCAATACCTCGCAGCACTTGAAGCGCACCAGCTTTCTCGCCGTCAGCAGACGCATGGCAGGCAAGAGGCCAGGGACATAACGGTGTTTCCGCAATGACACAAAGCGCCTACGTCCCGTTCCGTGGTGGTATCGACCTAGTGACGCCGGCCACTATGCTTGATCCAGGTGCGGCCCTCCTGGCGATCAACTATGAGTGCCCGGTCGAAGGTGGTTATCGATCAATAGAGGGATACATTAAGTTGGGAGGAACCCTGCCCGGCCAAGGAAATGTCCTGGGCGTTACGGTATGGAAGGGCGATACATACGCCATCCGGGAAACAGTGTCGGGTAGCAACGCAGCGCTGTTTGTCTGGGACGGCGCATCGTGGACATCGATCATAGCCACTCTTCCGGTTGGGCGGTACGAGTTCACTATCGGGAACCTATTCGCCACAGCGGCCGACGAAGCGCTGTATTTTGTCTGCCCAAACGGCAAGCCATACAAGTACGACGGATCAACTGCCACGGAGCTTACCGGTGCGCAGTCGGGGGCTCAGTGGATAAGTGTCCACCGCAACCACCTGTTCATTGGGTTCGAGGTAGGGAGTGTGCAGTGGTCCGCGATAGGCGACGAGGCAGACTGGACATCGGCCAACGGTGCCGGCGAGATAGGCACCGGAGATAAACTGTCAGGAATAAAACCTGCTCGGGGTGGTGTGCTGGTGCTTATCTGCCAGGACAGCATAAGGGCACTGTTCGGAAGCAGCAGCGCAGACTTCGAGGTGCGCGATATATCTCTGAATTCTGGGGGGAGGCCGTACAGCGTTGCGTCAATGGTTACGCCGTTCTTCATCAACGAGCGAGGCCCCACAAGCCTTCAAGCAGTGGATGCCTTCGGCGACTTCGCAGAATCAAACATCGGCCTACAGATTCAACCGCTTATCTCCGCGGGGTTCGCGCCAGTTGCGTCATGCGTCAGTCGAAAGCTAAGCCAATACCGGGTGTGGGCTGCTGATGGCCGAGGATTGAGGATTACTATGTCGGGCGATAAACTGGTCGGCATTACGTTGACAGAGTTCCCGGACGCCCCCGTGGTGGCCGATGGTGGTGAGGCTGACACCGGCGAAGAGATCCTTGTGTTCGGCGATTCAACCGGCAACGTGTATCAGATGGAGAGCGGGACATCCTTTGCTGGTGTAGCCATCGATTCAATCCTGACAGTCGCCTACAACCATGTGAAATCACCGACAGTAAGGAAGCGATTCCGCCGAGCCTACATCGAAAGCGACGGACTGGATGAAACAGAATTCTTCGTCTTGCCGGGTTTCGCGTATGGCGCTGACGAATATGCAAGACATAGGAGGGCCGCGCTCGACTTCATCGCCTCAGGCGGGTTCTGGGATCTGAATACCTGGAATAACTTCGCCTGGAGCGGGCCATATCAAAGCGATACGCCAATCTCTATCGCGGGCACCGCCGCTAATATCAACTTCTCGTTTTACCATACAAGCGACACGACTCGGCCCCACAGCATTAAAGGCTATTCGCTCCACTACACTACCAGGAGGCTAAGACGTGGCTAATACCTATTACGACAACGCGGACGTTGGGGCACGATTCCAGCAGGGCGAAACAGCCAGGGGGGTCGACGTTGACGATAAATTCGATCAAGTGGAAGCGGGTTTCGATGGTGCC
>Ga0136591_1000918_pt1 | contig 10556 bp, 12 predicted proteins | sample AntRauMFilla3767_FD_104929 | JGI IMG/M metagenome (GOLD analysis project Ga0136591, IMG submission 104929) | Saline lake microbial communities from Rauer Islands, Antarctica - Metagenome Filla 3 #767 | ecosystem: Environmental > Aquatic > Non-marine Saline and Alkaline > Saline | place...
AAAAGAATAAGGACCTTCATATTTAAGTCCTAATTTATCTGTAAGGTTATCAATGATTTCATTATAAAAGTCTAAATGTACTCCAGCTTCTTCAACCTTAAATACATCATAATCTTTTTCTAAATCTTCAGTATCTTCTTCCTCTTCATCTTCGATTTCTTCAGGTGATTTTTTTGAATCTTCTTCTTCTCCTGGTGCAGCGTTTTCTTCTTCATATACATGTTGGAAAAATTCGTTAAGATCTTTTACATATTTCTTCATTAATGTTTAGATGATTTTTTTAAATTGAATAGATTCCACCGTCGCCATCTCCATATGAAGTATTAAGTGAAATTTTTTCTATTTGTTTTTTCGTTTCAGGATGTAGTTTATTCCATCCCTTTGCAGCACCTTTATAAATTATAGTAGTATAATACGCAAAAGCATTAGTAGATTTTTCTGGTTTAAAACCTCTCCAATATTTCAAGATATCCATCATTGCAGATTGTATGCAATCATCTTTATCCATCTTGTTTCTATAATGCAGTTTTGTTACAGCCTTTTCAGTTAAAAGCTGCAACATTTTAACTGCCTTTGGAGTTAATTCGTCTAATTCTTTTGATAATATTATCTCGGCTAATAAATCCGGTCCGTTTAAGTAATTTCTTTTTCTTGCCATGTTTGGTTGTTTAAGATGTTGGGGCAACTAACTCTTTTTTAACTCTGAGTTCTTTACCATTATTTAATTTAATAATTATATCATCTTTTGCACCAGAAGTTGTATAATCTTCTGCAAAAATCCATATATCATCTCCTTTAGATATATCTTTTAAAGATGATGGTGGATTCTTTTTGATAATTCCTTCTATGAAACCTTGGTCTGTGAAATCAATTTTTTTTTCAGAAATCTTAGAGATCTTTGAAGTGATTTTCTCTAACTCGTTTGTATGAGCTGTTAACTCACCTTCAATTAATTCATTAGCCTTTTTAATTGCTTCTGATTCAGCGATAGTTTCATCTGAAGTTAGTTTAGATTTTTCTTCTTTTAGGAATTCAATTTTTTCAATGATATTAGATCTCTTCTCTTTTAGTGATTCAAGTTGTGATTGCTCAACTTTTAAGTGATCTCTTAAAGATTCTGATAGATCATATCCTATAAATGCTTTAACATCAGAAATAGCTTCATTTGCTGTTTCGAAAACATCTATTTGGTTTGTTCTTGTTTCAGTATCCATTTTGTGGATTGCAAAAGAATTTTCTAGAGTTAAAACGTTAAGTTTTTTGTTCTGGAAGTTTCTCATGTGTAATTGTTTAACGTTGTCAAGTCTTACAATGTTAGAGTAGTTCTCAATAACTCTTTGAAGTAAATCAAGTTGTCTTAAAGAGTTTGCATCAAATACTCTAGAAGTTAATAAGTTTCTTCTAAGGTTTTCGTCAATTGCAACTTCGTTACCATCAACTTCTAATTTTAATGTTCCTTCTTCGTTTTCAGATAATAATACTTTTTTGTCCTTAGTATAATACTGGATTTTAGTATCAAAAAATTCAAACGTATTAACAGCTTCAACTAAGTCGTTATATAATTTGTCTTGTACAATTGGAGCTTCAACTAATTGATTCCCTTCTGATATAGAAAAATTAACTCCTAATGAGTTGAAAATTGTATTTCCTTTTGCTGTTTCATGTACAGGAGAATAAACTGTTTTTGCGTAGTGATCTGCAGTTGAGTTTAATTCTTTATCGTATTTGTTAGCATATTCAACTAATCCTCTGATTTGAGGAATGTACGAATGGATAGCTAAATCTTGCTTAATAGCAGTTTTAACTTCATCATTGTTTTCATTCTCTAAAATCTTATCGATTTGAGTTATAATTGATTTGTAGAAAGGAGATCTCATACTTTCAATATCATACTTAACAGATTTAAGTTCATAAATGAACGTATTCTCTTGGTATGTATTAACAATTGATTCTCTTATTTCTTTAATGTTTGGGTCATAAGCAACATTCTTTGTTGACTCCATGAAAGACTTTGCAACCGTAACTGGATTATGGTCCATATATGATGAAAGGTAGCCTTCTACAATTTCACTAACTCCTGGTATATCAGAAGATTCTCTTTTAATTTTTAGAAGTTCGCCTTCAAAATTTATCTTTTCAAGTAAATTCATTCTATTTCTTTTTATTTTTGAAGATATAATATTTTATTATTTATTCAGATTATTTTTAGAAACAACCGATGAGTCAATGTTCTGCATTCTGTTACCTGCAAAAATCCTTGATCCTTCTTCATAATCAGGTATAAATGTATGTGCTTCTAATGATATTAATAACTCTTGAGTTCTGTCAATTCCATCGAAAGTATATTCAATAGGATTTTCTTTATCAAAACTTTCTGGGAACATTAAGTTTCCTGGGACTCTTAAACCTTGATAGTCAAAGAAGAATCTTGAGTTTCTATAAAATTCTTTTTTTGTTAATTGAGATATTAATAATAAATCTCTATGAGATGCAACCTTAATTCTACAGTTGATATTCATTTGAATTGGTATTGCAGCAAATTTTGCAGAATAAGTTTTCAATGCCGGAACCTGATCACCTTCATTTTCAAATTCTTCTACAACTTGTTCCATTCTAATATGTGGATTAGTCTTAGCCTCTGTTCGAATACCAGTTGACTCCATAACTACAATCCCTCTCGGAACTTTATCATAATTAGTTTCAGCCTTTTCGGTATCAAACTCGTTTAAAAACTGATCCATTAAAAATCTTTCATCTCCAGACATTGAGTAATAAAAAGGAACCTCAACGGATTCCTCTCTATTATCTGAATGAATATAAGTAAAAGAAAGTTTGTTATGCAATTTGTTTAAAATACCAGCAATAGCGGCTCTTTCCACTAAGTCATCTTTATTAAACTTTTTATTAAATGCTGACATTCATTTGATTTATTTGTTTATTTATCGGTGTCCGATTCTACCGGAACTTGAGAAAGGTCATTGTAAATATTAAAGTCAGAGAAATTCCCTTTCTTAAATACGTGGACGATTTTATCAAAAATTTGAACTGGAAGTTCTGTATGTGATATTTCAAATATATTTATATTTAAAGTATCAAGCATGTGCTTCAAAACAAATAATATATTCCCAACGTTTTCTTGATCTAATGAAGAGAATAACTCATCTAAAAACATCAAGTTCATATTAGGGTATCTCAGTTTTAAGATTTCAATCATTGCAATAATGATAATTAAATCTGCTTTCTTTCTCTCACCTTCTGATAATGTATTAGGATTAATTTCTTCTCCAAGTTCTTTTACAATACAATTGAAACTTTGGTCAAACTCAATATTAAATTTAGAGTTTAAAGAAGAAGAGAATTTCTCGATTGTTTTATTTAATACAGGAACTACTGCTCTAATTGCAAGTGCTTTAACTCCTTCATCAGATAATACATCTTCTTCTAGTAATTGTAGAAACGTTTCATCTTCAAGATACTTATCAAGATCCTTTGATTTACTTTTCTTTTGCTTTTCAAATTCTGAAATAAGATTTGTCAACTCTTTAGAATTAACATTATTAACTTGAGCAAATTTCTTTATCTCAATTTTCTTTGAATCCATTAAAGAATCTAATTTCTGTGTTTCTTTAATTAAATTGTTTTCGAATTCTCTTGCTTTTGAGATTTGTGTATCAACAGAAAGTACTTCTTCTTTTAATAATACTGCTTTTTCTTTTAAAGAAGTTATATCAGATTTTGTATTGTCAATAATTTCTTTATGGAATGGAGTATCTAAAGGTGACTGACATGTAGGACATGCTGAATTCTCATATAATTTAAGAGTTAGAGATAAAGTTCTGTTTCTTTCAGATAATTCAGCTGCTTGATTTGAATATTCCGATTTTTTAGATCTCAATGTAGAAACCTTTGTTTTCAGTTTATTATATCTTTCGGATAAAGCTGTTTTGTTCTTTAAAAGGGATTGAATTTCTTCTTTAAGTTTTTTAACTGTTTCCTTATTTGATGCATCAGATTCTTTTTCGATCTTTTCAAGTTTAACAGCAGTATGCTTAATAGTAGAATCGATTTGGTTAATTGCCTCTTCAATTCTAGTCAATGAAAGTCTTAATTCTTTCTTTTGCTGTTTTACTTTTTCCTTCATTTCATTAATAATATAAAAACCAAAGATTTTGTCAATGATTTTTCTTTTATCAGAAGGTCTCATCGTTAAGAACGATTTGAAGTCATTAATAGAAAGAATCAATATGTTTGTAAAGACTGAGAAATTAAACCCTAAGAACTCTTCTTCAATGTATTTCTGAACGTCCTTTTTACCTGCTTGGTCAATAGGTTCACCATTCACCGTTACAGAGAATAAACTAGGTGCATATCCTCTTTCTATTACAATTGTTTGATTTTTTGCAATTAATATTACTTTACCATAAGCTGCTTTGTTAGTTCGATTAGGAATATCTTTCAGAGTGATTCCATCGACTTTACCAAATAAAGTAAATTTCAAGGCTTTAGCAATGGTTGATTTCCCCTGGCCATTTTTTCCTTGCACTAATATTAAATCTGATGATTCTTGATTGAAATCTATAACATGGGCTCTATTCCCGTAACTCCCTATATTTTTAAATTCTAATGATAATAGCTTCATTTAAAATATTTTAGATATTTTTATTTGTTTTGCTTTTTGCTGTTTGCTGTTAATCAAAAGTAACAACTCTTCCTTCAGATTCAATATCCATACTACCTTGTATTGAAGGAGCTTCAACTCCTTCATCCATTTTCTCAAGTAGAATAGAACCTAAACTTTTTACCAGTTCAGTAACTACTTCTTGCTCAAATTCAGTAAATTCTAATTGCTTTCCCATGAATTATAATTTTATCTCTTCTAATGTTTCTTTATAAAGATCAGTGAGATATCTATTAATTTTATCTTTTAACTTCTCATCGAATGCTTCTTTATTCTTCACATATTTTGCCATTAGATTATTAATGTCCATTGAGAAGATTTCAGAAGCGTCTTCAATTTCATGATGTAACTCATCCGAGTCGTCATATTGTACATAAACTTCTAATTTACGTGCAGTCCCTTCTAATTTATGAAGGAATGATGAGATTGGATTTTGAATCAGATAAGAATTATATACATAAATGTCTACAAAGTTATCAGTTATCCTGTCTTTTATTTCTTCAATAGGTAAATCCTTGATTTCTTCAAAGTGTAATTTTAAATGTCTAGGTGAGTGATTGTTCTCAACTATCTCTAAATTCTCACAAAATTCATCCTCTAAATCCCAGATATAAATAGCCTTTTTATTATATGCATCAGATCTACTCATTTCGAATGGAGATCCTAACATGAAAATATTTTGAACATGTTGTCTATAATGTATATGCCCAGAGAATACTTTGATAAATTTTTGATAAACTGCTGCAGTATTACCTGAATCTACTTTTGATGCTGAATTATATCTCATTCCTCTTACATCTGTATGACAGAATAAGTAATCAGCATCATGTGCTTCAACACACTCTGCTTCAGAATTAGGATCTTTTCTCCAAGGCATCAACAAGATATCTCTTCTACCATACTGGACAACTTCAGGTTCTTTCCATATCGTTATATTAGAAATATCAGAAAGAGTGTCTATAGATGATATTTCATTTGAGTTCTTCATATAAATATCATGATTCCCTACTATGATATGGATATCAATTATTTTTGCTATTTTCTCAAAGATGTGTTTTGCTTTATAAAATACTTTAATATTTATAGATTGTCTGTTATCATAAACATCTCCTAAAATACAAAGGACATCTCCATCTTTTTTATTCTTTTTAAGATAAGGAATAAAGAATGAATCGAAATAATCTTCTGTTATTGTGAGCCATTCCATAGAAGATGCATGCAATCCAAAGTGTATATCAGTTAAAAACCAAATACGGCTGTAATCAAATTTCTTCATTAATTATGTTTGTTTAGGTTGATTGTACTGCAAACTCTTTATGGGCTTTTACTTTTTCTCCATAAGTTTCAAGAAGCCATGCTTGCATTTTTGGCTTATCATGAGGATCTTCCCAATTAATTGAAAATACATCATTATCATAGTGAATGTTAATTTCTTCAAATACGCATTCTTCTTCAACCTCATAAGGGAAATCTCCAGCGTATACTTCTACAATTAATTTTAAACTCTTGAACATATTAAAATAGTTTGTTTATTTGTCTTTTCTTGTACATAGAAGATTTAGATATTTCTTCAATCAGTTCTTCTTTGAACATGTTAGATAATGAACTAAAAAATTTATGATAGTCAATATCAAAATACTCAGAGATCTGAGCAAATAAATCAGTTTTCGAATAATCAGGAAGCTTTTTAATAATGAAATAATAGACAGAATTAATCTCAGATTTGTTTAGTCTTAGATCTGGATCTTTAATGTACTGCTCAAATTCACTTCCTTTAATAGCATTTTCGATATCTGTTAATAACAGTTCTAAATGTAAAGAATTAACATCATTACCTGAAGTATGAAAACTAGGATCTAAATTAAATGATATTTGTCTTGTATCAATTTCTTTAGAATAATAATCATTATTGATAATTTTATTGGTAGATGATTTATGGTCTCTACTATCTTCGGTCGGTTTCTTTTTCTTTTTTCCAAACATTGTTTTAAATTGTGTTTTGTATCACATCGTTAGTTTCTGTAATCCTCATTCTTGAATAATCAATAGCAAATAAACATTTAGTATTCTTACCGCCACCATCTCTAATTTTCAGGATCTTTAACCAATACTCATTATTCTGAAGCATATCATTGTCTTGAATAATAGCGAAAATAGTATCAGCAGTGTGAGCAAGTCCCGCTGATTCAGCAATATCACCCATAGTTACATTTGATGAATTCCATGCACCTCTTGTAATTTGAGTCGCAGTAATTATGATCCAATCATTTCTGATTGCCATTGATCTTAAATCCTCTGCAATTTGCTTTACCTTTAAGTATGTATTTTCAGAATTAGGATTTCGATAATTTGTTAAGATATTAATATAATCTACAACAATAACATCTAAATTAACGCCTGTTTTATCTTCATACTCTTTTAAATACATTTCAACCTCAGGAACAGTTGGAGCAGGCATCTGCTTAACATGCAAATCTCCTGGAGGCATCATTGGGTCATCCATTACATATTGGATCTTAGACTGTAACTTGTTTGTATCATTCGCAAGTTTTTCATATCCGTCTATGTGCTCATCAAGAATATTAGCACCAATCCTTTTCATGAATTTCTTTTCAGACATCTCTGCTGAGATTACAGCAACATTTTTACCTTGTCTGAAAAAGTGAGATGCATCATTTGCTAACCAGATAGAATTATGAGAAAGTATACCATTACTCCAAAACCTATGCTTATTAGAACCTACTTCAAGATCATACATATTTTCAGAATAACCAAGACATTTGACAGAAGTTACTCTAGAAGGGCCTTTTTCTGTAATAATATAATCAGGTCTAGTATCTTTATTTAAATTCTTTAAAAATATTTCATCCCAATCGTAATCAAATACTATATGATTATCTGCTCCGATTATAGTGTAACCATTCTCAGTCTTAACCTCCCATACTTCATACTCGATGGTTTTACCGATATTGTTAATTTCTTCCCATCCGTCGTCGGTGTTAATTAAATAATCACTAACTTTAAATGATTCTTCAAATTTTCGATCTACTGTATTTGATAATTTAACTGACTGAGCAGATTTAAGTATTTGGTTTGCTAATTCTACTGCTCTAGGGTCGGGCTGTAACTCGGATTCTGTTATATCATTATTAAATGAATCTAAAAATTTATTTAGTTCTTGTTTAGTTGGCATATTTAATTATATTAGATATTTAATAAAAAGTTCATGCATTTTTAATTTTTCTAAAGAAATCACCAATAGAAATTTCTTCTTCTATATTAGTAATCTTGTTCTTTATTTTAATCTTCATAGTATCTATTAGGCATTTACCTATATTTTGTTCTCCTGCATATACGGTAATAGTTTTATAATCATATCCACCTCCTGATAATCTATCGAAGAAAGTCTTTCCTGAGTTAACTCTTCTTGATGCATCAAATTTATGGTCTGCTGCATTCGCAAAGTTAACACCAAATGAATTATCAAAACTGATACTGTTTTTTTCTTGTACGATCCCTCTTACCTTTTCTACAACTGAATCAATAGTATCTGTATCAATCTTATTAGATTTAACATACTCAATTGAGCGAATAAGAGAATCTTCAAGGGATTTAAATTTTACCCAAGATTTTAATGAATCATCTAACCATGAACCGTCATACTCTTTTAGATTAGCATTAAATGCTTCATCTATCATTTCAGGTTTGATTTGATCTTTAAATCGAGTATTAAAAATTAATTTTTTAACTTGCTCTCTTGAGGTAGGTTCCTTGAATTTTTCAAAGAATGCTTTAGAGAATTCAAATAGTATTTTTAATTCACTATTTTTGAAGAATCCTTTTTGTATTTTTTCAAAGTATTTTGGATTCTCTAAAGTATATAAGTAAAATAACTTTTCAGTATCAGTATTAAATTCCATTTATGTTTTTGTTTTTTATATAGAAAAAAGAGACAAAAGATTATTAATCCTTTGGCTCCTCTGGTTCTTCTTGTACGATGGAATCTACATCGTGCTCATCTCCACCTTCAAAATCTTCTTTACTAAATTTGAAATCATTCTGAATGATGGGCTGCAAAGTTTCAAGTATTTCTGCATTAAAGACATTTGCTTTGAAGAAATCTTTTGCTTCAACTTCTCTGCTTAAATGTTTTACTGCAAAATTGTACGCTGCGGTATCCTTTGGTTCAAAATCAAATTCTCCTGGAATTTCAATTGTTTCCATTTTAGGTTCATCTTTTTTCTTACCTGATTTGTAGAATACTAATTCTCCATTTTCATCAACAGCTTGACGCTCTTCTGTTTTAGTAGTTAGTTTACCTCTTTCAATTCCACATACATCCCAGTTGATATAGTCTTGTAATCCTATAAAAGGATTCATACCTTTTGTAAAGTGAATATGCACTGCAATTTTCTTATCAGGTTTAACAAATCGATTTTTATGAGCCATTGCATTTAATACAATACCTACTTTGTTTTTCGCTTTGTCTTTTAATTTTGCTTTTCTGAAAAGCATGATGTTTGAAGCAGAGTATAAAATACCTCCACCACCTGAAATATTTACAGTAGAGAATAAATCAGTTCCTTCGTAAGTGTGATTTGTAAATACGAGAGGTGCTTTGATTTCTGCTAAAGGAATTGTTAATATTCTGAAAACAGATCTAATTAATTTAGGTCTTGTCATATCAGCTTTTTCTGATCCTGAAACAGCATCATTAACCTCTTTTGAAGAAGCAAGTTGAGATGCAGAATCTAATCCGAAAAATATTTTAGGAACTGTTTTCCCTGCTCTTTTTGCTTCTCTTATTGAATTTACAATTACTGTAATTTGGTGCCTAAAATCTTGAATAGTTGCTACAGGAATTAAAGTAATCTTATCAAGATCAACTCCAAGGTTGTTTAGAGTCGACTCATCAACTGCATTTTCAGAATCAAATAGGTAAACATGATATCCTTTTTTCTGTGCTTCTCTACATACATTTAATAATACAAATGTTTTACCTGTATTATGTGATGAGATTCCATTTCCACCCCAATATCTATGATTTTCATGTTCTACTTCAAAATCATAAACAATATCTTTTTCTAAATCTGTTATTGATTTAATATTTTTATAACCAGTTTTTGTTAATATGGAGTCATTTGACTCTAAGTCCTTTCCTAATATCCAGCCTCTTTTAGTTTCATACTTATGGTCTTTTGATGTTTTAAGAGAATATCCGTCTTCTAGTTGCAAATCCATGCATTCTCTTTCCGATTTTATTACGAAGTCTCCAATCTCTTGATATCCATCGGGAGTGTCAATTAAAATAGAATCTGACTCGTGTTTATATAATTCCTGTATTTCTATTTCTTCTTTGTTAGATTCAATATGTTGTATAAAAGCTGCTTTTAATTTAAGAAGATCTGAATCTCTGTTAACTGAGTATTTTTCTTCAATTTCTTTTTCTGTATAAAAGTAAAAAAGCTCATCTAATATTTCTAGTTTTGTTAAGTTCATTTTTTATTAGTTTTTTAATTTGTTGTTTTTGTAAGCATGTTCTCTAAACTTTTAACATCATTATTTTTCCTCTTTATGAAATTCTCGGCCGATAAAGCTACGGTTTTTAATTTTTGTTTTCATTTTATATACCGTAATTTTTTCACCTTTATATAGGCATCCGCTTTCTCCAGCAAAGCATGTGATTCTATTATTAGGTACGCCACCATAAATATCACCACTCATTGCTGCATTTAATAGGTAATTACCTGTGGAAATCCATTCGTCTATTCTTGAGTATTGAGATTCACGAGCAGGTAGTGCTAAAGGATTTAATCCTTTAATCTGCTTGTTTATGTCTTCTATGTTCATATGTTGTTTGGTTTATTTAGTTTGTAAT
>Ga0136591_1000919_pt1 | contig 10556 bp, 8 predicted proteins | sample AntRauMFilla3767_FD_104929 | JGI IMG/M metagenome (GOLD analysis project Ga0136591, IMG submission 104929) | Saline lake microbial communities from Rauer Islands, Antarctica - Metagenome Filla 3 #767 | ecosystem: Environmental > Aquatic > Non-marine Saline and Alkaline > Saline | place...
CCTGAGAAAAACATCATCTCCGATATAGGGTTCCGGGAACATGAAAAGCGCGCCCGTTTTGTTCGGTTTGGGAAGATCGACTTCGAGATCTTTGTATCCGAGATAGGTGATAAGTAACGCCCGCTCTCCGGTTTCGGAAAGGCGGAGTTCGAAAGAGCCGTCATCCTCAGAAACAACTCCGCGGGAAGTTCCCATCTGCCGGATAGCAGCCCCGGCCAGCGGTTCCTTAGATTGAGCATCAAGCACGAGACCGGATATAGATTGTTGTGCCTGAATTTCGGTAGTGAAGAGTAGTGGTAGTGTGAATAGAAAAGCCGCAAAAACCGACTTTTTAAATAAAGAATTAAACATGAATTCCTCCATTTGAAACTTAGATTAATGGAGGAGGTTAACTTGCGTAACTGTGCGGTAAACAGGTTTCCCTACGCCGGTATTATCCGGTTCAGGTTATCAGGGTGTAATCTCAGCCCGCTATGCAAGCACCCCCAACCTTGGTTGTGAGTTGCTAAGATAAGGGGAAAGAAATTGAACATCCAACATTGTATAAAGAACTTTTTCACTTGGTACTAAACTCATCTTCCTTACGGTCTTTTTTCTAAGGCCGAAAATGAAATATCTTTAATTCCGACCGGTTCGGGCACTTCGTTTGCTGATACTGAACGAGCTGTTTTTAAGCAGATCGCCATAGCCATCTTCGTCCAGATCCGGGTCTATCTGAACATCAAAATGCCAGGCTCCTCCTGTAAACAGAACCGTTACCGTTCCTTCTTTCGGGAGGCCTTCTCCACCAGTTGGTGAACTTATTTTATAGGTCCACTGATACACCTCACTTGGTGCCGAAACTTCCTCTTCGGGAGTTTCCTGGTCTGTGTTTTCCGGTGAGCAATTCTCACTGCCTCCGGTAGTTCGGGTCCACACACCCGGCCCACATGGGTCATCCATTTGTTGTTTACCAGTTCTAGCACTGCGTTTACTGATACTGTAGGTTGCGGACTCGATAGCATCCATCAGACCATCGTCATCCGAATCGGGGTCACCATTGAAATTAAACTCACTGAGTTGTGATTCTTCTAAAGGAATTATATCTCCATCATCCGTCACTCCCATAATTATTACTTTTGTTTGCGAAGGGGCCATCTGCATTCCTGGCTTTGCATTGCTGTTACTGCTATCAGCTCTGGAATCAGGGGATTCAGAGTCCATCTTTGAAATAGCATCTAATACTCTCGATCTCATATCATTTATCTCTAACTCAAAATGAAACCCTTCTGCATCCCCGTCCATGCCCCCTCCATTTCCGGAAGCCATTTCTTCCGACTCATACATCGGATTTGCCTGCATATTGCCACCCTCTTCATGAATAGGATTCTGACTCCGGCCTGTTCGAGCACTCCTCTTGCTGATGCTAAACGAAGCACTCTTCATCATTTCAGGTAAATCAACAGTTATAGTTCCACCAGAATCTCCTCCATCATCAAGGCGATGAACCATTGAATCTATCAAATTGCCAAATTGCGATTGTGTTTTAGTTTTTTCACCAGGACATTCTCTCAATTCGTTATTTCCCCAACAATATACATTTTCTTTGCTACCATCCACATGAAGATAAATACCATCTTCTACTCGATGAATATATGAATCTATCAAATCGGCAAATTCCTCTTGTGTTAAATTTTCTTCACTATGACAGACTCGTAGCTCATTATTACCCCAACGGTAAAGGCTTTCATCCTCAGCTATTTGTGAATCGCCATCATATTGAGGTGCAGCCGGTTTATCTCCTGTCTCAAAAAAAGTTTTAAGCACCTGATCTGGAACCACTGAAAGTGACACACAATGCGAACTGGGTTGCATATCATATCTCTGCACAGGTGCCGGATCGTTATTATCGGAATCCCCATCATTTGCCTCACCTTCATAAAGAGGGTTTTCTCCACTACTTTCTTCACTCTGATATAATGGATTCTCTCCATATTGCATTTCCAGTCCAAGTGCTTTTTTCCCTTTGGCAGTAATCCCTCCCAATGTTATGATGGTGCCCGTTGGGTTTGCAAGTTTAGCCAACCTATGTGCTTCCCGAAACTTGTCATCATCTATATCTGAAGAGATCAGGTGATCCGTCTTCCCGCATAAACGCGAATCACTATTTTCACAGGATGCATTGTTATCAGACTCCGTTGTCCTGCTTGTTGAATTTGTAAATCCATCCAGTGCTTTCTTGGAATCAGCCTTTGAGAAACCAAACTTGATCTTGAGGCCCACAGTAGTAAACAAATTAGTTTTTGGGGGTTGAGCCGATCGCTGAACTTCAGGTGCCATTTCAAACTGCATATACATCTCTTGTGCATTGGGAACGACTCGCACTTCGGAGAGATCTCGTTGCGTATAGGTGAATTCATTTTTAGAAAACCTGTGCTGAAAACCGGTGGTTAGGTTGATAGCAAAACGATCGCTTCCACCGGGACTGAATTGCATCTGAAATTCCGGTCGTATGGCGGCGGACCATTTGCTGTAATCGTCACCTGCTTCATGCCCTGAAAGCTGAAGCTGCAGATCCCCGGCCGAGCCATCCGGGTCATTAAAATCAATGGAAACTGAGGGTGGTGAATTATAAGAAAGTGACAGATCCAGGCTACTGCGGAAGGTCACCGGCAAACGGCTGCTAAATTCAAAACGGGGACCTACACTGAAAAAGAAGGAGCTCCATTTCTCATCAGAACCGGAGACTGACGTATATTCTTCAAAACCAGTCGTGTACTGTTGGGCATCAAAAGCCGGATCATAGGAAAGTAATCCTGCATTCAGACCCATTCCAAACCGACCCGGCATGTAACTAAACCCTATTTCAGGTTGAAAAGAGGTGTTCACATCAGGATCACCGATCAATCCGCCACCAAAATTAAGGTCCAAATTAAAGGGATAGGGATTTTGCTGGGCATGGATCTGGAGCGTCGATAAACTTAAAAGCATCAGAAATATAAAACTAAAACATACTCGTAATACATAGTTTGGAAACTGAACAGACTTTTTCATAGGTCAATATTTGATTAGCAGGACCCCGCAGTCCCATTTAGGTGACGACTACTTATTTCTAATAACACCAATTAATACTTTTCGAGGGTAAAATTCAATAAATCTATTCAGCTTAATGGTTTGGAGTGATATTGTTCAATCCCGGGATGATATCATTTGCACCTAATCTCCGATGTTCTTAGAATCAGATATGGATCTAAATGGAGTACATAATGACCCGGACTCAAACCGAAAACTCACCATTTTCGTGGATATTGACGGGGTCCTGAATACGGAGGCTCATTTGAGGAGGCAGGTCAGACAGAAAGGGCGGTCAACCATCAGAAACTGGTGCCCGACAGCCATGGCGCATCTCAAACTGGTGGTGGAATATTACAATGGACAGATCGTTGTGAGCTCCACCTGGCGATACGACCATTCCCTCCGGCAGTTGAAATCTCTGTTCGAAGACAACGGGTTGCCCGGAAAATATGTGGTTGATGTCACCCCTTCGTTGATATACGAAAACTCCGGTAAGGTAACCCGTGGGGATGAGATCCGTCGCTGGATCCACGACAACCTGGATTCGGAAGAATTTCCAAGATATGTCATACTCGATGATATGGACGAAGGGCTCAGCCCCTTCGGCGAACGCTTTATCCACTGCGATCCCAAGGTTGGCTTTGCTGATAAGGAGAAAGTGAAACAAATAGCGAAGTTGGTTTAGGAAGGTCTTATCTGCTTCTTTCATTTTGAACCATGATTTTTAGGATTATTGGAATTAACATGATTCCATGTAGTCTCTCCATTTTCAAAATCGCAAATCGGTCCATCGAACATCGTCCATCGCATTTCAGATTTTCCTTTGGAATCCATACTCATCTCCCACGCAGAATCCTCATTTGCAAAAGCCGGTCATTTTCCGTCAATTCCTGTAGCTGAAATCAGAAATAAATATCGGTATGAGCATGAAAAAAGCAGGAATACTATTGTTGATGTTGTCGCTGTGTGGGTGGAGCCAAACGCTTTGGGCACAGGATGCGGAAGACGAATCAAAAACGGATTACACCGAAGCCATAACCCTGGTGGAAGTGTGGCTGGATGCCATGCAGAAGTATGATGAGCTGCCCGGAATCAGCGCCATTGCATTGGAGGATCAGGAAGTGATCTGGAAAGGTGCCTTCGGAGAAGCAAATCCGGAAGAAGGGCTAAGCATGGAGACCAATACCATCTGCAGTGTTTGCTCTATTTCAAAATTGTTTACTTCGGTGGCTATCATGAATCTGTATGAAGACGAAAAGCTGAGGCTGGACGACGAGATACAGGATATCTTACCTGAGTTCGACCTGGAGCAGCAATTCGAACTCAGCGGTCCGATCACGATCCGCAACTTGCTTACTCACTCCTCGGGACTGCCCCGGGAAAATGCCTTTTCACACTGGACCGATCCCAGCCTCGAATTTCCAACCAAAGAGGCGATCCTGGAATCCCTTGAACAGCAGGAAACCCTTTACCCTTCCTCCACCTACTTTCAGTATAGTAACCTGGCCATGACTCTACTCGGTTTTGTGGTGGAAGAGATCACCGGAGAGAGCTATGAGAAATACATCGAGAAGCATATACTGACGCCCCTTCAGCTTGAAGATACCCGCCCCGATATGCCGGAGGAACTTTGGGGAGATCAACTTGCCGTAGGATATTCTTTTGAAACCATGGAAGGTGAGCAGTTGAAAGTTGATATGTTTAAGCCCAATGGAGTGACTCCTGCAGCCGGATTCAGTTCCACAGTAGAAGACCTCGCTGATTTTGCCGCCTGGCAATTCCGTTTGTATGAGGCTGAAGAGGAAGAGATCCTGAAGCCTTCCACCATCAGGAACATGCATAACATCCACTGGATGGACAGCGATTTTGGCACGAGCTGGGGACTTGGTTTTTCTGTATATAAAGGGCCCGATGGCAAGAAATGGGTGGGACATGGCGGACATTGTCCCGGCTACAAAACTACGCTGGCTATGATCCCTGAAACGAAGATAGCCTACTCAGTAATGGTTAACAGCAGTAACGCCAATGCCGGAAAATACTCCAGAGGCATGCATGCTATTTTTTCCAAAGCCGGTGAGATAGAACCGGAAGAAGATGAAGCGCTGGCGGCTGAGCTTAAAGAATATGCCGGCTACTATCAGGGAGAGGTCATGAACTCCATTAGTTACGTAGGTACCTGGGGCGACAAATTGGTAATGCTGGGCGTGCCCGCAGATGACCCCGGGAATTTTAGTACCTACCACCGCGTCGAGAAAGATCATTTTGTCCGCATCCGCGATAATGGAGAAGATGGGGAGAACGTCTATTTCATCCGGAATGAGGAAGGGGAAGTGGTGCAGCGGAAATATTTTAATAATTATCTATCCAGCAAGATCGAGGTGGATTAAGGTTTTTCAGGCTTTACTTCACGATCACTGCGTTGAAGAATATTTAGGTTTATAGATCACCTAGTTGATTTTCGAAGCATGATAAAATTATTTATAAAACATTGATAACATAGTTGTTTGTAAACAAAAAAAATTCTTTCTTCGGGGCAAAAAAATTATAGATGGCTGAGTTTCTGACTACAAAAGGTACAGCGAGTGAAATCGAAAAAATTATAAGGAAAGCAAAAAAAGAAATTTTTTTAGTTTCACCTTACTTACAAATAAACAAAACATTTACTGAAAGATTAAAAGAAGCTTCTGATAAAAATATTCCAATAACGATTATTTATGGTAAAGATGAGTTAAAACAAAGAGAGCGAAATTCACTTTATAAACTCAAAACCTTAAAACTTTACTTTTATGAAAACCTCCATGCAAAATGTTATTACAATGAAGACAAGCTTATAATAACATCTATGAACATGTATGCCTTTTCAGAAGAAAATAATAGAGAAATGGGTGTTTTGATTGGAAGAGAGAAGGATCATAACTTATTTGAAGAGGCAGTAGATGAAGTTGAATCAATACTGAACTCGGCAGATCAGGATTATATAGGTGATTTTTTTGAAAAAAATAGCCCTGCTACAAATTCTACTGATAAACCAAGAGGTTTAGGGTTTTGCATTAGATGTGAAAAAAGAATCGATTATAATTTAGATAAGCCATACTGTATTGATTGTTTTTATACCTGGCGAGAGTTTGAAAATATTAATTATCAGGAAAGTGTCTGCCATAACTGTGGAGAATATAATTCATCAACAATGGCTAAACCCGAATGCTGGAATTGCTTTAGCAAAAATTAATTGCCTAATTATAAAAGAGCATTAAATATATATTGAAATGACTTTTAAAAGATGGATTAAAATTATAGGGCTTACAGAAGGAACAGCTATAAATTATTCAGGAGCTGTATTTGGTTCTATTTCGAAATGGGCAAAAGAGGCCGGATTGATAGATTCTTCTTTAATGGAAATTTCCGATCCAACAGAGTTTGAAAAACTATCAGAAAGAATTCAAAGTCTTTCCATTTTTCAAGAGCGAAATGCAAAAGGCAATAAAATGTACAGCAATGCTCTGAATAAATATTCCGAGTATTTGAAAGAAGCTTCAAACGAATTAGAACAAGACCTTGAGAATATTATTACGGATAACTCTTACGCTGAGACGGATAAAGTGGCTCTTGTTAAATCCCGTATCGGGCAAGGCGTATTTAGGGAGAATCTGCTTTCATATTGGAAAGGTTGTGCGGTAACCGGTTATAAAACACAGTCTATGCTGATAGCCTCTCATATCAAACCGTGGAGAGATTCAAATAATCAAGAAAGACTGGATAAATTTAACGGCTTGTTGCTTACCCCGAATTTGGATAAGGCTTTCGATACAGGGTTTATTTCATTCGATGGGAATGGAAAAATATTAATCTCCGAAGTTCTTAAAAGTCCAAAAACTTTGGGAATTGAGGACGGCATGAAGATAAGACTTGAAAAGTCACATCAGCAGTATTTGGAGTATCACCGCGATGCGGTTTTTTTCAATCTTTGAATTAAGATTCTTCCTGGATTTCTTGAGCCAACTTATATAAACGATCAGGTCGATCTCCTTTCTTTAAAATTTCACACCCCCATACCGTAAGTACATTCCATCTTTTTTCTTCAAGCTCCTCTCGGTTTCTACGATCTCTATTTTTATTCCCACTAATTTTGTTTTCCCAGAATTCCCTTCTGGTATCCGGTAGACTTCCTTTTTTGCAATCATGGCCGTGCCAAAAGCAGCCGTGGACAAATACTACGGTGTTATATTTGGGAAGAACAATGTCCGGTGTACCAGGATAACGTTTGTCATTTTTTAGATAGCGAAAGCCTTTGGAGAAAAGGTATTTACGAACAATTTTTTCCGGCTTGGTTTCCTTCCCGGAAATATTAGACATAATTTCACTTCGCTTTGATTTGGAAAATATATCAGCCATTCTTCGTTAGGGCATTTATCAAAGATTCAACGATTTGATTTTTTGCTTCAGTAGGGAAAAGTTGGCTATTAATATTCTTATCTACTTTGCTTAATGATTCTTTTAACGTTGAAATTTTTGGCTTCTTTCCAGTATCATTTCTGGATGCATTCTGGATTAAAGGGATAAAATTATCATGAAAAGCTTTTATCATTTCAGGAAATTGATCTATTAAGACCATTGTCATTCTATTTAGAAAACACACTAAGTAGAATAATTCTTCTTGGTTTTGCGGACAATTATAATGACTCATCGTATAGAGACTAACATCACCGTTTTTCTCTCTGAAACTATGTGCGATTACTTCATTTCTAAATTTTCTGAGGTCCTTCCATTTTTTAATAGCCCTCCCAGCCGGTGCAACGATTCTCTTAACTTCTAAAACCTTCTTAGAATAACGCTCTTCGGTTTTTACCCCCAAGACTGTATCCCACTCTTCTAAAAACGAACAACTGTGGAGAATAACTTGAAACCATAATGACTCTGTTATAGCATGATCAATATAATCGTCACATTTTGGTAACTTTTCTTTGTTCTTATTCAATTCAAGTTTATCACCCTGAACAAACCTTGAATAATATGTAAGAGCATCAAAGTTCTGCTCCATAGAAATATAAAGAGAGAAGAGGTTTTCTATTGAACTTTGTAGAGTTAGTCTGTTGCTCAAATTTAATTTGGATCGGTAAACTAAAGATGCTGATCTATATGATCTTTAATATTCATTGACTGGATATAACTGAACCGTGGAGGAAGTGCATTCCCAATTAATAATGCCAAAGAAGATTTCGGGATATCAGTTGGGAATCTATAATTCTCTGGAAATGATTGCAATAAAGCCGCCTCCCGCGGAGTAATAACTCGATCTTGTTCGGGGTGTAAGAAGCGTCCTTTTGAGGGGTTTAAACAACCGCCGGTTATTGTGGTAGAATAATCATCCCATCTTAGTCTTCCGTATACGTCATTGAACCCAATATTTTTTTTACTATGGCAGTCGAGTAAATATTCTTTTGGTAAGTCTTTTCTACTACCACCGTCTTTAGGTGTTAGTCTTATTCTTTCCATCACTTTCTCTGTGTGGTTTGCTACTATTTTTTGTAAAGGATCATTCGCCTCATCCGGTGGTGGTAGATGTTCAATTTCACTTCTAACAGTTCTTTTTTCTTTAGTACCAGGAGCAATTTCCAGATTCCCCAAAAGTGAACCTACCATGATTAATCGTTTGCGATTCTGAGGAACACCATAGTCTTTAACATTTACTACATCTACTTTTGGGTTGTATCCCAGCTTATGAAGCCTTTTGACAATATCTTTAAATAGGTAGTAATCTTTTAAGCCGGGTACATTTTCCATCATAATGGTTAGAGGTTTCAGCTCACTTACCATTTTAAAATACTCTTCAACTAGGCTGTTTCTTTCATCTCGAACACTTGCTTTCCGATTGAGTTTTCTGATGGCAGAAAAGCCTTGACAAGGAGGGCAGCCAGCAAGTAAATGAAGAGGTTGGTTCCCAAGTAATTCTTGGACTTCGGTTACTTCAATTTTCCTAATGTCCTTTTGAATCACTTTGGTTTCGGGAAAGTTTAATTCATAGCCTTTTACTGCATCGGGCTCCAACTCAACAGCAATCTTTGTTTTAAAACCAGCATCATGCATGCCTGATGTAAGGCCACCAACTCCAGAGAATAAATCTGCGGAAAAATATTTATTAGTCATGACGATCTAAATTAACTAAACCTTTAATCCTTGGGTCATCTGGCGCTTTCATTTTGAGAATTTGTAAATAAGTTTTATATCTACCTTGTACACTTTCAAATAAAGCATTCCATGTTATTGTATCTAAGGTGTCACTGAATTTATTAATAGTCTCACTTAAAGATACATCACCATCTCTTTTATCTGCTATCAAAATACCAAATACATTTTTTGAATGATAAATTGATTTTGTTCCTTTAGAAGAAATAGCTGCACGTATTCTAGTTACATATCTATTCAATCTCATTACATGATCATAATCAATCGGTTTACCAGGCTTCATCAATTCTAGAATTACAATTTGCCAATCGTTAGTCATACATAGCAAGTCAAAACGTCTATTTTCTCTTTTATCATGAGCTTTATATTCCTTATTAACTTCAAAAAGTTCATCTTCTATCCATTTATCTACTCCCTTCTCATGACTAAATTCACCCGGTGTAAGGTGTTCATATTCTTGGCCAAGTAACCAAGGATATTTTTTTATAAAGTCTTGCATATCCAATTTGTCTTTACTGTTTTTTTCTGGTAATCGGTTCTTGATATGTTTATCAAACTGCTCGATTATTTCTATCTTTCCAAAAATTACTTCAGCTGTTGATACTGCACTGATAATATCCCACTCTTGAATTACATTAATAAGATCAGGTAATGAATTCTCATCAGTTTCATTAATTCTTTTAATCACTTTTTTTACACTTTCTCTTTCTACGCCCTGTATCATAGAATTGGCGATAACTTTGAAGTCATCTACATCTATACGTTCAATAATCGCAATTTTGTCTAATGCAGAAGTTATATCTGCTTTTTCTTGTTTTGCAAGTCTGTTTATTCTTTCATTAAATTCAGAGTATTGTTTTGTAAAACGATCCTTTTTCTTTTTGTCACGTCTTTTTTTCCAATCTCTACAAAGTTCTTTTATTTTTTTTTGTCCCCATTCTTCTAATATCTGTGGTTTATCAAATTGCCAGTTGACAGTTTGTCGATCTGTTGCAATATAATCGTCTTCTTCATCAAGTAAATCAGCTCTAACTTGTCCAGTTAAATACTCAAGTCCAACTTGGCCATTGATTCCTCCACTTAAATTAAAAAAAAACGGAGCAAATTGAGCTACTCTTCCACGAGCAAATACTGAAATTCCTCTAAGTTCTGGTTCGTTTATTGGATTTTTCGTGAAACCAAACCAATATTCAATTTCTCCAAGGCCTTTAATATTTACTTTTTCCCAGCCTTTTGATGGTTCTCTATGCTCGAATTCCAGATCATCTTTCTTTAATTCATCACCATTAACTAAAATTTTCATTTTATCTGATGCTAGC
>Ga0136591_1000925_pt1 | contig 10501 bp, 23 predicted proteins | sample AntRauMFilla3767_FD_104929 | JGI IMG/M metagenome (GOLD analysis project Ga0136591, IMG submission 104929) | Saline lake microbial communities from Rauer Islands, Antarctica - Metagenome Filla 3 #767 | ecosystem: Environmental > Aquatic > Non-marine Saline and Alkaline > Saline | place...
CGTAGCAGGAGCTGGAGACCCTTCCCAGCCGCCCCGCGCCCCTTACCCTCCGCCGCCTCCGCCGTTCCTGTAGCTCCTGTTTTAGCGCGCACCGAAATTATGTACGTTTTAAACACGGCCCCTGCCCCATAAAGGAGCTTTTACCCCACGCGCGCCGGGCGTATACTATATTCACAGCTGCCCCGTAGGGGCGCTGTACGGGACGGAGGCCCAAGCATATACCTCCCTTCGGCCGGTAGGCCGGGGCGGCCCCAGCGCGCGCATACGTGGGGGCCAGTAGGCATGGCCCGGTGGCTTAGGTCCGCGCATGCCCCCCGATCTGGTTTCCGGCGAAGTAGCCCGCCCAAGCACGCACTATGAGCGAATGCGGGGTCGGCAGAAAGGATCCCCAGTCGGGGTCGGGGGGTAGTTACGCAGTGAGCGCTGCCTAACCATGATCCCCCCGCCCCCGACTGGGTGTGTCTCTCCTGAACATGGCGCGCCGCTCCGGCGGCGCGTCACTGTGCCCACAGTCGAAACACCCTGTCGGCCAGCAGTGAGCAACTGGCCCTGATGAGACAGCTCAGCAACACAGGAGACTACCATGGACACCAACATCGCACACGAGATCGTCGCCACCTACCACGACATGGTCGGAGACGCTGACTTCACCCCCACCGACGCGGGGCTGGACCAGGCCGCCACCGACGCCCTGGTGGCAGCGGGCATCATCGTACTTGGGGACGACGGCGTCGTTGACGAGATCGCCGCGTACGACCAGCGGGCAGTGCGCCGCACCCACGGCGACACCACACCGGTCACCGTGCTCCGGACCGAGAACCCGAAGCGCGGCAAGTCGGCCAGCCGCTTCGCGCACTACTTCACCAGCACCACGGTCGGCGAGTACGTCAACAAGTGCGTCGCCGACGGCTGGCCGCGCGCCAAGGCTCTGGCCGATGTCCGCTGGGACGAGCGCCACGGCCACATCGCCGCCACACCCGAGTGAACACCAACCAAGGAGACACGACATGAAGATAATCGAGACACGCCACGTCGAGCGCCACGGCCAGCCGTCTACACTGGTCATGGCCGAGAGCGTCGCAGATGACGTCGCCGTATATGAGCAGCGCGGCCATGTGACCGGCGAGTGCGCCGCCGCGCACGGCAACAAGTGGACCGAGCGCGAGGCGAAGCTTGTCGGGTTCAGCATCCCCAGGGGGAAGCACTACCGCCGCTAAACGACCATCAGTACCTGCCCCGTCCAGCGCGGGGCAGTGACGGGCGGTCAGCCCGCACCGACTACTCGGTGAAACCAACTACAGGAGACACGACATGAAGGACATCATCACGCCGGGGGGGAAAGGTTTTCTCCACCCACAGGCCGAGAGGCTTGTCGGGCGCAGCTACGACGAGCTGACGCACACCGAGGCCAAGATCCACGACCACCTCAGCCTCCTGGGCGAGCTCTACTGGGGCAAGTACGACAGCTCCACGGGCCTCGTCACTACTGACCTCGGCCAGCCTGGCAGCGAGATCACCATCAGAGTCCGACCGGGGACTCCCGCCCGCCACGCCGCGCACGAGTTGGCTAGCGTCGTGGACTACTTGGTGAACGAGCTCACAGAGGAGACCAGCAGAGCATAGCGAAGTCCCCCCGCTCGCGGGGGGATCACGGTGCGCTCTGCACCGCTACAACAGGAGACACGACATGATATACACCGACGAGAACAACGTCTGCCACGTCGCGCACACCATCGACGCGTGGCAGTTCGGCGACGGACCACCGGGTCAGCGCTCGGCCTCCGCCGACTACGTGGACATCAGCGTCGGCATCGCTGCCACGCTGGACCGACACCCCGACGCACTGTTCAAGTTCCACTTGACCAAGCACAGCCTGCGTTTCATCGTCCAGTTCGACTCCCGCGACGACATCTGCGAGCTGAGCCACGCACGCCTCTTCGGCCTGCTCACGCTGGACGAGGCCCCGACAGCCAAGTTCGTGCGCCACACGCTCACGTTCACCACCGGTCGTGATGCCTCAGAGGTGCTCGCCGACTTCGAGCAGACAGGCTACTGCATCGACGAGATGGAGAACGTGAACATCACCCCACTCGCCACCTGACCATCAGTACCTGCCCCGTCCAGCGCGGGGCAGTGACCCGATCACAGCAAAGGAGACACGACATGCAGAGCAGCAGACCAGAGGAGGCGCGCGCCATGCGTGACGACTACCCCTCCCGGCACCAGCGCAGCGCGTTCGAGGCTGGCTACAGCCACGCACACGGCATCGCGTGCCACTGTGTGCCTCGCATCGGCGCCACTGTCCTTCTGGAGGACGGTCCGACAGAGGTCACGGAGGACAACGCGATGGAGGTCCACGAGTATCTGTCTCTCGAGACGGAGGAGCGTGGGCGCCAGTTCACTCCCTGGGAGTTCACGGCGCGCGGCATCAGTGACCTCGACGAGACCAAGCAGGCCGAGGCCTTGGAGGCGTACGACGAGGGCGTCACTGCCGCCATCCACCACGACATGCTGGGCACCGACTACGACATCTGACCACCTCAGCAGCGCCCCCGCCACCGACGCGGGGGCGTCCTCGGGCGGTCAGCCCGCACCGACTACTCGGTGACACCAACTACAGGAGACACAACATGACCACACCCAAGTATCCCGACATCAGCGTCGAGCTCACCGGGCAGGACGGCAACGCGTTCGCGGTCCTCGGAGCAGTCAAGAAGGCCATGCGCCGGGCGGACGTCCCTCACGACGAGATCCAGGAGTTCCTGGACGAGGCGATGAGTGGTGACTACGACCATCTGCTGCAGACCGTGATGGCCACGGTCGAGGTGAACTGATGTGGCGCCTCATCCTTGAGCTACTCGGTGACCTCGTCGGAGTCGCCGCACTCTTCTTTCTTCTGTGGGTCGGCATCTGGGCCGCCCACCTATTCTCGTAGGAGACACGACATGTGCACGAAAGAGACACTACTCGCCGCACGCAGGAACCTCCCGCTCTACACCGTCTACGGTGAGCTTGTTGGGTGTCAGGACTGGGGGGCTGGCATGCGCCAGCACGTCCCCCCGCACATGCAGGATAGCTTCCTGCTCTGGGTTGCGTTCGGCACCAGGCCGGGGGGCTTCCTGACAGCAGTCCTCTGCAACGATCTGTTCGGCGCGTACCGGCGGGCCGACTACGTCAACAGGGCGTGCATGCTGGACTGGATCCAGTTCCTGCACAACTACGCGCCTGCGGGCTGCTACGGCTCCCCGGGCACGGTCGACGAGTGGGTCGGTCTTGTCAACGACGAGCGATACTGACACTTTACCCCGACGCCCTGTCCAGGTATGATATCTGGAGCGACGTGTGCGACGAAGCGCCCACCCTGCGGGGTGGGCGTCACGGTGCACACGCACCACATCGACCCAACCACAGGAGACACAAGATGTTAGAGAAGTACCGACCCAACTTCGAGTCCCTCTCTCGGGAGGAGGCAGTCCTGACGGCTACAGCCATCGCGGCCCGGACCCGGACCGACGTCCACCCGAGTCGCCTCTTTGACTCGTGCTGCGAGGCTGGTCTCGACCAGGCCGACGTCGTGCTCGCCATGGCCCCCGACCCCACACCTCTGGGCGTCGTGTGTCTGGAGAAGATCGTCGGCTCGCCGATAGTTCGCCCTGCCAAGAAGACCCAGGCACGGCGTCCGAGGTCCCAGCAGCAGAGCAAGCAGTCGCGCTCGCGCGCGCCACTGCGCGACGACCGTGTCATCCGCATCGTTGCGACCGAGAACCCCAAGAAGCCCGGCTCCAAGAGCCATGCAAGGTTCGAGGCGTACCAGGACGGCATGACTGTACAGGAGTTCTGCCTGCGCGGCGGCACCCGCGCCGACGTCAAGTGGGACGCGGCACGCGGCTACATCAAAATAGAGGAGTAAACACAGATGACTTACACTAAGAACTACCAGCCACGTCCCTTCACCCACCCCATCTATGGGGATGCGGAGCCCACAGGGAACATGAACACCGCCACCGACTGGGCGGAGTACTGGGTCAGGGACCACGCTCCGAGCAAGAGTGGGTTCACATGTCTCTGGTTCCCAATGCGGGTGTGGATGGCGTGAGAGTACTCTGCACACCACGAGACCCCGACGAGAGTCTCACGCCGGGCGAGGCCCGGCTGGTGGGCCGAGCGATCGGCTCGCTCACCGAGTGTGAGCTGGCCATCTACTACCGGCGCACGGTCCTCGACTTCGCCGACTACGACCCCTCCACGGGCGAGGTCGGCAGGGACGGGCGAACCGTGCGCGTGAGACCCAAGACCGACCCTGCAGTAGCTCTCGGAGTCTTTCTGCAGGTTGAGCAGGAGCTCTGAGTCCAGCGAAGCGCCCCGCTCCGGCGGGGCGTCACGGTGCACTCAGCACCACCACAGAGGAGAACTCCATGACACAGATCATACTGGACACGACGCTGTTGCGCGTGGCCGCCACGTGTGTCTCGACAGACAAGACGCGGGACTATCTGCACGGCGTCTACTGCGTGCCGGCGCCCGACCCCGAGACGGGGTTCGGCGTCATCATGGTGGCCACCGACGGCCAACGGCTGTCGCTGGTCCATGATGAGACCGGCCTCATTGACGCAGGCCGGATCCTCGCGACCGACTGGAATGACAAGGCGCTGAAAGCCACATCCAGAACCGGCCCGCGCTGGCTGCACGCAAACGGCCTGCAGCGCGGCAAGACTGCCGTCGGCAACATCATGCAGACGATCGTGCCGGACAGCGACACGCCAACAGTGGGCGTCGTGCAGATCAATGAGATCGACGGCGAGTTCCCGGCCTTCGGCCGGGTGCTTCCGGGCAAGGTGAGTGGAGAGACGGCAGTCTATGCCGGCAACTTCTTCAATGCGGCTTACCTGGACAGCATCCATAAGGCCTATGGCCTGATCACCGGAAACAAGGACGGTGGCTTTGCCGTCGCCCAACCCGAGGCGGGCAGTCCCGCGTGGGTGTGGCGTGACGAGACCCCGCATGTGCTGTTCGTCGTCACGCCCATGCGGGTGGACGCCGGACACTCGAGGCCGGATTTCATTGACCAGGCGCTCGCCGTCGCGTGATCTGGAGCGGCCCCTGCGCGGGGCCGCTTTTTTGGGTCCCCATGGGATCAATGACGCTTCAGACAGAAGGAGAACAACCATGCCACTTGACCTTCAGGGCTTCGCCCTTCCCACCACCGACCTAGGTCTCAGTGAGTCCCCGGTCAGCTTCCCCGTCGAGGCGCGCCATCTTCTGGCGTCCTCGGCCCGCTGGGATGCCGAGCAGCCGCAGCACGGCGTCGGCACCTGGACCGACACCCACAAGTGCATCGTGCGCACGGACACAGACGAGATCGTTGGTGTCGTTGGGGCGAACTACTCGCTCCTCCCCAACAGCGTCTACTTCAGCACCATCGAGGAGACGATGCGGGGGGCGATCCCCGGCGACATGTGGGAGGGCGTTCAGGTCCGCGACTCCCTGTCCCGCGCGGGCGCGTTCTGCCGCAGGGAGTACGTCTTCCCTGCCTACGCTGAGCAGCTGCGGAACACGATCCACAACACCGACATCGGCCTCCGTCTCATCGCCTGGAACTCCTACGACGGGGGGACCAGCGCAGGCCTCATGTCTGGGCTGATCGACTTCTACTGCACCAACGGCATGGTCGTCGGCAAGAACATCGCCAGCACCACCGCCCGGCACTCCAGCCGGATGGACCCGCAGGTGTTCGTCGAGCCGCTGCGCCGCAGCATCGACCAGACAGAGGAGATGGTGGACGAGGTGCGTCGCATGGCCCGCACGCCGGTCACCAGTGACGACGCCATCGAGTTCCTCGAGAAGACGTTCTCCGACAGGAGGGCGGGGGAGATGCACGCGCGCTTCCTCGCGGAGACTGAGCAGCGGGGGCAGAACGTGTTCGCTCTGCTGTCGGCGATGACCTTCTACTCGTCGCACAACTCGGAGGAGTTCCCCACGCGCGGGCGCGAGGGCACGGAGACCCAGACCCTCCACGGCCGCGAGATCGAGGTGCAGCGCGCCACGGCCTCCCCCGCCTTCCGCTCGCTCCTGGAGGCAGCATGAACATAGCCGACCCCTCCCAACTGGTGCAGGATCCACAGGAACGGCGGAGGCGGGGGTCGGCTACCCCCTCCGACGCCCCTGCGCGACGTCTCCAGCTCCTGTAAAACCGTCGCCCCGGCGACGTTGGCGCCCGCTCCCGACCTACCGGGGCGGGCGCAGCTCCTCCAGGGGCGTAGCAAGGACCGCGCGGACCTCGTCCCAGTCCCAGCGCGACGCGCCCCCAGACCACACTCCCAACCACACCACCTCCTCGGCTCGCAGCCCGGAGGTCCTCACTGCTCCGGCCCACCAGCCCGAGCACAGCCACAGCTCGTCGACGCCCGCGCCCTTGCGCGGCCCTCCGCTGTGGTGACGTCTCACGGCGAGGAATGTTCGCCCGCCGTGCAGCTGACGCGTCTTGAGCCACCCCACCTGCTCCGCGTCAATCCCAACAGACCATGCGTCTGTTGACTTGAACTCCACCCAACCCTCACCTACCCCCACTCCGCAGAAGTTGCTGTCGGGTATCCCCGTCCCCGTCCCGCCCGTCTCGATGGACTGCCAGTGCACTCCCCTGCGCAGCTTGTCGCGGAACGTCGGCCGCAGACCACCGTCGATCACAGATCGCTCCGTCCGTTGGTGTAGTCGAACTCCACAACGACAGTTCCTCTGCCTGTTCTCTTCGCGTAGTAGCCATAGGACATGTCACTCATGTCCAGTATCTCGGGCCTGTCCGTGACCTTGGTCACCTGTCCCTCGTACTCTGTGTCGCCACTGTCGTCTCGCAGTATCAGCTTCATCTCACCATCTCCTCCAGTGTGTCTGCCGCACGGCGCAGCTGCGCCACGGCACACTCCACCGACGCGCGGGTGGGGCCTCGCTCCAGTGTGAGGCGGGTGGCAAGCCACCCGCGCACCCCCGCCATCTCCTGCTCCGCGCGAGCCATCACTTCTCCAGAACGACTCACGACAGCCCCCTCTCTGTGGCGTACCTCTCCTCCAGCTCCACCTGCACGGTGTCGCCAGCACCCCAGTCCATGTCCCAGTTGTCGATGCGCGACTTCGGCACCCACTCCTCGACGTCACCGTCGGACAGCAGGACAGCGTCCTGTGTCTTGTGCATGATCGTCACGTCCACCAGTATCCAGTTGTCGTCCGTCATCTTCTCTCTCCTAGTTGCCCCACCGACTACCTCCGCCGACTACCCTCGCACACCGCACGAATGTCTCGCCCGAAGTCCTGTGGGTCTGCGCCGACTGGCAGGGTGGCGGCCAGTCGGACAATCTCCTCGTACACGGCGCCAGCAGAGTCGACGACAGAGAGCATCTCCTGCTCCGTCGCGCCCACGTTCTGCGCCCGCATGGTGGAGACCGCGAAGTCCTGCATGTCGTCGCACCTCTCGCCCGCGAGGGCGGGGGAGGTCAGCAGTGCTATCATTGCCAGTATTCTCATGGTTCGTTCCTAATCCAGTGGTTGCAGGTGTGCAGTACGTCACGATCGAAGTCCTGGCGCAGACACCACTGGAGGTAGTCTACCGGAACATCTCGCCACAGGCTACCCACGTGCTTCCCGAACCGCACCTTCCGCAGCAGCACCGGCTCCTGGGTCATCTCGATTAGGCGCTGGATGCACTCGTCGCGGGTCGGTCCCTCATCTGTCACCACCGGCATCTCCTGGAGTACCTCTGAGATCATCCACTCGAGAATGTCGTAGGTCATCAGCGCGTCGAACAGTGCTCGGTGCGGCATTGCTCCGGCCTCGGGAGGCATTGAGTGACTCAGGCCCAGCTCGTACCAGAGTGCCCCGTTCGAGTGGCTCTCTGCGTCAGGACAGAGGTGGAGTGCGCATCGGTATGTGCAGATGTGCGGAAGATCGTGACTCAGGTAGGGGGGGAGATACTTTCGGTCGAACTCCGCGTTGTGCATCACCATCACCCATCCCGGGCCAGGAAGTACCAGTCGAGCCACTGAGAGTGCGTCACCCAGCCGGAGACCCTCGGCCTCGACCATCTCCTGCGTGATGTGGTGCGTGGCCATGGCACCCCAGGAGATCGGCCGCTCCCATGGGCGAACGAGGCTGTGCGCCCAGTCCTCCGGTCCCCACACTGCCGCAATCTCGACGAGCTCATCGTCGTCGCGCATGCCTGTCGTCTCTGTGTCAATCACTACGGGGGTCATCTTCTCTCCTCTCTTGCCTGCTCAACGCGGCAGTTGTACCGAGGCACCACGCTCGGCAGTAGGTGCATGCCCTGCAGCGGGCAGAACTCGTCCCAGTCACTGAGTCCGGTGCGGGCCACCCTTCCGTGGACATAGCCGTCGTCGCGCCACGTCCAGTCGGCACCGCAGAAGGGGCAGAGCTCAGGTGTGTCAGTCATGTGCCGCCCCGTCCATCTATTTTTTCACCCTTGCGAATAACAAAGCCGCTCGGGTCAACGTAAACCCTGCCGAACTCGCACAGCCGCCCGTTAACTGTAATCGTGCGGGTTCCGCTAACATGAATGTTACGAGCGACGAGATAGGCGTCTATGGCCGTTGCAACTTCGGCCCCGCTAAGGTTGATTTCAACGCCAGGCCCGTATTGCGTCGTGCCGCTCCCATGCTTCACTTTCATGACTCTTCACCGGTTTCGTTAAAGTCGCAATCCGTCAGAGCAAATTCACGAGTTGCACGCTTTTCGTGGTCGAAGGCCAGCATGAGCCATTGCGGTGCAGTGTGCCATTCTGTAACGCCCCATCGAATGGATATGGGTGTGGCCCATCGGATCGCGGGTACAAACCTGTGGTTGATGTAAAAGAACCGTATTGATTTTTCGGCTGTATTTGGACAGCCGAAAGCGTGTCCGCCTGAAAGCCCTCTCAAGTCTTGCCCGCAAAAGTCGCAGTCCACTGTGTGATTTCCCATGCGTTGTCTCCCATTCAAGTGTGCAAGAGGCGGGCCATGACAGCCCGCCCTGTGATCTGTTACGCGCCAGGCATGCCGCCGCCCGTTGCAGGTCAATGTAGTTGTCAGAGTACACCGGTCCGCTAGGGTATCCGTACGGCACTCGTCCTCCTATGCTGCCAGCAGCCTCATCGCGCTGGCGAATGTTGCGTCGTAGTCGTCCGTTGCCGACGCGTGACCCCAGTTCACACCGAACTCTGCGTCCACGCCCACGGGCACCTCGAGCCTCACCACGTCACGCATGATCTCGGTCACGCGTCGGGCGGTCCGCTCCTCGCCATGCGAGAAGTCGAGCTCATCGTGCATCTGTAGCAGAGGCACCAGCCCCTCGCGCCAGCACTCCCGCATGGCCAGCTTGGTCTGTCGCGCGGCCGACCCCTGGATGAGAGAGTTCATTGCCTTGTGCGTCATCGCGCGCTTCAGTCGCTTGCCGTACCACGGGTGTCCCTTGGTGCGCGTCGCCTCGAGAGCCTCCTCGCGGGACATGGGAGCGTGGTACGCGCCGTCCTGCCAGCGTGGCTCCCAGCGCTCGTACCGAGACCGCGCCCCGTCGAGCAGGCGAATGAAGCCCCTGGACTGAGCACGCCGCGAGGAGAAGTCCGACAGTCCCTTGACGAACGGCAGCTCCTCGTCGTACTGGCCCATCACCTCGGTAGCCTCCTCGACAGACATGCCCGTCATCAGAGCGAACTTGGGCACCCCCGCACCGAACGCCTTGCCGAAGTTGCAGTCCTTGGCGCGCCGCCGGGGGAGTCTTGTTATCTCCGCCACGTAGTCGTGGAAGTCAGTGTCTGGGTCGTTCCTGTAGCGGTCCACCGCCGCCGACGCGCCGGCAATCTTGCAGAGGTAGGCGAAGTGCACGATGAGACGGTACTCCTGCTGGGAGTAGTCGTGGGCACCCCACACCTCACCTGGCTCGGCGAGAAAGGCACCGCGTATCCGCTGCTTGATCCAGGCCACCCGCGAGGGCATCTGCTGGAGTGGGGGGTCAGAGTAGGCCAGTCGTGTCGTGCGTGTGCCCCCAGCCTCCGTCTTCGTTGGGTGTATCTCAGCGTGTATCCGCCCTCGGTGCACGAAGTCCATGAGGTAGGTCCCGACGAACTTCTCCCCCGCATCCTGCATCTTGCGAGCCTGGACGACCATCTTGGGTAGCCAGTGGTCGATGTTCTCGATTACGTCAGTACTGAAGTCAGGGTTCCCCTCTGTCTGACCCTTCTTCTTCATTGCTGCGGTCGGCTCGTGCCTCGCGATGTGCAGACCCTCGGACCTGAAGATCTTCTCCATGAGGCGCGGAGACTGCACGTCCTTGATGCCGACCTGTCGCCCGATCGCGAGCTTGCGGCTGATCTCCCCGAGAGTCTCGTCTCTCTTGTCACGGAACTCCTCTCTGATCTGCGGCAGCTTGTCCTCGTCCACACGGACGCCGCGCCGTCGCATCTCGATGATGAGCGGAATGAGGTCCATCTCCAGCTGGTAGGCCTCGCGGCACGACTGAGCGTC
>Ga0136591_1000927_pt1 | contig 10483 bp, 12 predicted proteins | sample AntRauMFilla3767_FD_104929 | JGI IMG/M metagenome (GOLD analysis project Ga0136591, IMG submission 104929) | Saline lake microbial communities from Rauer Islands, Antarctica - Metagenome Filla 3 #767 | ecosystem: Environmental > Aquatic > Non-marine Saline and Alkaline > Saline | place...
GGTCGTTAGACGGTGGTAACAAAACCACTGTACACGAGGTAAAGGATGACGAAACCCTGGGTAAAGGTACTGGAAAAAGTTCAGCTCTTTGAAAGAGCCCACTCTCAGAATGAATCCAACACTAAATCAAGTGGTTTCAAAATCAATTTTACCGGGTGTAGAGTCCCTCATTCGATAATTCGTAGATAGAGATGACGAGAATGAGTAAAGCGAATAAGGAAAAGAATAAGGCGGAGATGCCGAATTCTCTCACGAACGATGAAGATACAGGTACGGCGAATTTAGTGCGCCGACTGGAGTCTTCAACTCACGGGTACTTCGAAGGTAGCGACGCGGAACTGGCGCGAGACCCCCCGCTCCCGGACGACGAGTATGACGACCTACTCGAAGAACTTCGCCGACGCCTCCCGAACCACCCGTTAGTCGCTCGAGACGCCGTCGGTGCGAGACCTGACGAAGAACAGGGCCATGGACTTCCTGGACGTCCGGTCGCGCTCCCTTTCCGCATGGGCAGCCTTGACAAGGTGAAGGCGGAGGACGGGGGAGAAAAAGCGCTGCGGCGTTGGGCAGAAGACGGGGGCGGCAGAGGAGGAGAATCGTACGTTTTATCTGATAAACTGGACGGCGTGAGCGCCCTGTTGGTAATAGATGCGAAAGAGGTATCGACGACGCCGCGTTTGTACACGCGCGGAGACGGCAAGGTAGGGAGGGACATCTCGCACATCGTACCGCACGTCTCCGGCGTGTTGCCGCCGCCACCACCACCACCACCCCCGGCCAAAAAGAAATCATCCGTCGCGTCATCGACGTTCGCCGTACGCGGAGAACTGGTCATCCCGCGCCGCGAGTTCGACGCCCACCTCCGCGGGACGCGTGGCGTGAACGCGAGGAACCTCGTTTCAGGAGTCGTGAACGCCAAGACGCCCGACCCTGACGTTCTAGGTTTCATCCGCTTCGTGCCTTACGCCCTCCTCGACCCGCCGGGCCTACCCCAGGCGCAGCAACTGCGTCACCTGATCGAAGTCACTGGATATCCCGCCTCCCAGGTCGTCGTTCACAAGACGGTGGATGAGGTTTCCGTGCCGACCCTGCTCGCGTACCTGGCAGAGCGCCGGAAAGACGGCGAATTCGAGATAGACGGTATAGTCGTCGTGAAAGGAAGCAATAAAGATAAGGGTAAAAAGGAGAAAGATGAGCGCGCCAATCCCCGGGACGCAGTCGCGTTCAAGAGCCGCGCCATCGATAACGTCGCGGACACGGTCGTTTCGCGTGTCGTATGGGCGGTCTCCAAGGACGGGCTGCTCAAGCCGGTGGTCGAGTTCGCGCCCGTCGACCTCAGCGGCGCTACCTTGCGCAGGGCCACGGGCTTCAACGCGGAATTCGTGCACAAAAACCGCTTGGGTCCGGGAGCTGTCGTACGCGTGACCCGCAGCGGGGACGTCATCCCGCACATCCTCGAGGTGCTGTCTCCCGCGACCTCGATCGACTCCGCCGCGCAGATGCCCGATCCCGAGGACACGGGCCTCTGGGAATGGACGTCGAACGGCAAGGACGTGAGAGTCGTCATGACAACAAACGCGTCATCGTCTTATTCTTCTTCTTCTTCTGCGGACCTGAACGTGCGCCTGCTGACGCATTTCGTCACGAAACTGGGCGTCGCGGGGGTCAGCGCGAGCACGGTGCGAAAGATGTATGACGCCGGCCTGGACACGCCGCGAAAACTGTTCTTCGCGAGTCGCGCAGACATGGCTCGCGTCGACGGCTTCGGAGGAGGAACGAAACTCGCCGAAAACGTGTACGCCGCATTGGCGCGCGTACGCGATAAGGCGCAATCCGACGGAGGCATCGACTGTGCGACGCTGATGGAGGCCAGTAACGCTTTCGGAGGGGGGTTCGGAGTGAAGCGCCTCCAGGCCGTCCTCCGCGCTTTCCCTGGGGCGGTCGCCGCGTCTTCCTCCCCGACGGTAGAAGAACTGGTCGACCGGGTCGATGGCGTGCAGAGGACCACCGCCGCCGCGTTTCTTCGCGGCCTGGACGCCTTCCGCGCCTTTCAGGCCGATCACGGCATCCCCTGTCGCGAACTCCCCGCCGCCGCCGATCGACGGGAAGGAAAAAAAGGAGAAAGAGAAGGCGGCCCGACCGTCGTTTTCAGCGGCGTGCGCGATGCTGACCTCGAAAAACGCATCGAGAGGGATATCGGAGGAAAAGTGTCTGGTAGTGTGAGCCGCAACACGTCGTGTGTGGTCGTACCGGACGGTGGCGACTCCCCCTCCACCGGCAAGACCAAGAAAGCGTCTGAATTAGATGTGCCCGTCGTCTCGCTCTCCCAATTTCGACGCCGGTACGGACTAACCTGACTACACTCGGTCGACTGATCGCGTAGATATAATATCTGTGACGAACATATAATTGTAAATATAAATGGATTTGCGCGTAGTTCGTGAATCAGTCGATAAGGACGGCGGGGGCGTCGAGCTGACACATCCCGCCTTTTCGATCTTCTTTCCTACGTCGGACGGCATTTGCAAATGCGCGTACTTGCGGTACCTGCGAAAGTACAGAAGATGGGGCGGATCCGAGGTGTTGAGCGTAGCTGAGGAGATCGTCCAAGACAGGGGCGTGCACTGCCTTTCCCTCCAGGATGCCTCCAAAATAGCATGTTCCGAAAATAATGGGTCCAGCTTCGCCGACCTCACTTTTCTCCAGCTCCTGCGTCACGGGCAGACGTGGTACGAGAGGCATGGGTACATCTGTTCCAACAAACGGGCACGCGAGACGGCACGACGCGGATTACTGGAGCTGCGGCTTCCGGGCGGTATGGCACGCCTGCAGGAGGTCGTCCGGCGTCAATGTGAATTATTGACCGCGTATAATTATGTGTTGGTGTCGTCTGATTTGCACGACGCTGACCCAGATATAATACGAGAACATGACGTACTCAGCGACTCCCTTCGACGGGAGGACCCGCGTACGTCCAGAGACGCGGTAGTAAGAGATCGAAAACAGCTATACAAGATGTTTTCGACCACCAAGATAGACGACGTAACGTCAGTGAACGACTGGTTGACGGCGCAGCCCTGTCAAGTGTACGCGAAGTTCATGCGCCTGATGTACGGACCGAACCGCATGTTTGATACGGGTCGTCATTTGCGTACGACAGCCGTCGCATCCGTCCACGGCCTGTGCACTCCCACGTTGGATGCCTTCAAGCGCGCCAATGCCGTATCACGCTTCAGAGGGAGAATCAGGTTTGTCAAAACTTTCACGGAGCCAGGATATTTCCTGGCCCGATCGACCACAAAAGACGCTCGACCTGGTATAGCGAAAAAAAGTAAGTCCCCTGTACCTGGAAGTACCTGGAAGCACAGAGGTGGAGGAAAACAGATGGGGAGAGGAGAGAGGAGAGAGGAGAGAGGAGAGAGGAGAGAAGAGAGTACATAGCTGACCTTGACATCGGGAAACATCGCGCAAAGAACGTTGATCGCTACCGCCTCCTCCAGAGCGGTTTCTCAGGCCAGACGGTAGGTGCTTCCTGTATGTATGGCATCAATTTTGAGTCGTCCATTCATAAACAACCGCAGGCTCGTAGATACCGTCGTTATAATAATATTCATCGATCACCTCCTTTTCCAAAAACCCCGTGCTATTATATACGTGCCTGGACCGATCGTCATCCTCATCCGTGGTCACCCTCAGTCGCAATGCTTTCGCGTCGTGCGCCGCTGATTTGGCATCGTTTTGGCACTGACGGATGAGCATCTTTCCTACACCGTTGTTCCTCCACTTCCGTTCGACGAACAAGTAAGCGATGTACCCATAGTTGAGCGAGTAAATAACACCCCCGACGATGCGATCCTTTTCTTCTTTTTCCCGCGTGCATCATGCGGTGTCGACCCCATGCTCAACGGCGATCCCTACATGCGTGGCCACCAGCCCTTCGTGAGCGAGCTCCGTCGCATTCTGGCATGAGGTAAGTATTTTTGAACCATCCGCGACGATCCTCCAAAACGACGACGTCTCGAAATAAATAATAAACTCGCCTCTAATTATATACACAACAAATCACAAGAAGAACAATGGCCCTCAACGGACACGGCCCTATTTCCAAAGTCATGAACCGCTTGCTGACGGTGTCCAAGAGCTCCGTCGAGGATGTACAGCCCAGGGTGGACACCCTGATCGAGGAAATCAACACCATCATCGACATCGCCACCAACCAGAGCGCAACTGAGACGGAGTTCGTTACCGCTCTGTACGACCACTTCAATGGCAAGACCCCGTTGGAGAAGATAACCCCTGATGTTCAGGAATAGGGATAATGTCAATCACTGAGTGAAGTGTCACTCAATGTAAGAAGAAGAGGTGTATGTTTTTTTATGACAAACTGTAAGGAACCACCTCCATCCATGCAATACGACAAAGACGAAGCGGCGGCAATCGCCATCAAAAACAGGAAACAGAGAAAGATGTTCACTCCCGACGCTACGTTCACCGAAGAAAAATTAAGGGGTCTCGTCGCGTCAATGACGTCGGGTGCCTTGGCCAGCGGTCTGAATTTCGGAGGTATTGCCGTCGGGATCAATCCCGCAGTAAGTTCGCTGACGGCCATATACGTCATCGGGAACCTACTCACCTACTGCTTCGACATACTTTTCGCCAAACGCGTGTTTTACGTCGAAAAGGGGTTCGCCGGCAGCAAGGGCCCGTACGAGGGTCCCGTACCGTATACCGCCGTCGGTGTGCGCCTGATGTGGTTGCTGCGCTCCATGGCGGGCCCCCAGTTCTTTCGCTTCGTGGTCAGCGTGGTCATCGACACGTTGGTCGGGCTCGCCATCCTCAAGACCTCGCTCGAGCTCCTGGACGAGCACGAAATCCTGATGGAATACCGAACCTACCGGGATTTCGCCGTGGTCAGCGTCATCAGCTTGGCGACATTCTTCTTGTTCGTCAACGTTTTGCGCTTCGATTGGGCGTATACAGACGGCAGCAACGGAAACGATCACATCATGAACATCGTGGTTCTGGCCTGGCTGGCCCTGGCCATGATGATGTTCGCGCTGATCATGCGTCCTCGTCCTCGAGTCGTCGCACCTCCAGCCGCCACATCCACACCAACAACCTGATCCGAACCACTCACTCAATCACTCACTCGAAAACCATCTTCCCGGGTGGACGAGATGATGTGAGCATTCGTAGCGCGCAGAGGGCAGCGTCCACGCTCTCCATGGCCTGTCGTATCTGGAGAGGGTCTAACAGGGTCACCAACGTCAGGACGCCCTCGACTTGACGCGAGAACTTTTCGAAAAACGCTCGGCCCTTTCCTCGCGTCTCCTCCAGTACAATCTTGACCGCACTGTCGCCCATGTCCTGTAAGCAGCCCGGCACGTTCTTCCAGGCGCCGCTCTTGAGCGTCCTGCCCCATCTTTCGAAGCACCTCCCCACCTCCGGCGAGACCTCCAGCGAACGCCGTTGTTTCAGCAGGGACGTCCACCCCTTTTTCAGCTGGCCGTGCAAGGCTCTCCTGTCCTTTTGGCTCATCATCATCCTCGTCTTCTCGACGCCGCCACCTACGATGACAACATGATGATGACGGTTCTTCCTACTACCGTCGCCCCTCTGCCGGGTTTGCAAACGCATCGCTTCGTAAACCGTCTTTACAAACGATAAGAATTACTCCGATCGCGACAGGGGTTTAAGTTAATTAACATTCGTGCATTCGTATGCGCTCTCCGAAATACGTGGATAAATTGTATCGGGATATATATACAAAGGGAAAGACACCGTCGCTGACTCGGTGGAACATCTGAATAAAGCGAAACATGGCATCCTCGCCCGTTCCGCACATGTTCCCGACGCAGAATTCCCTATTCGTAGTCGATCTCAAAGAATCCATCGGCCCAGAGTATGCCCCCGTCATCGAGGACGTGCTGCGTATGGTGTGCGTGCAGTTCACCATCCAGCTCATGCTGTACTTCAGCGGCGCCGCCGCCGGCGTGTTCACGCTGGACCTGCTGTGCATCATGGCCTACGTCATATTGGGCGTGCTGCTGTACTGGATCGTCCTCAGAAATGTCGTTAGTTTCAGGTGAGCAAACAAAATAAATCATCGTTCCACTCAAGCCTGTCCCCTCGACATAAACAAACACTCACGGCATTGTGAAAAACGTACAAATACTGACGACATGCCACACTCCGTGCGGTTTCAGCCGCCGTTTGCGAAGCTATCTGCCGTGACGTCTGATCACATCGTTCGCGTTTTCAATACGAAAGAGGACCTCGTGAAAGTAGAGGGCTTCGGAACATTCTCGAACGCGTCAAGACAGGTCAACAAGATGCGTAGAAACGGAGACATAATTCACGTCACGTGGAAGGATTGCCCCCGTGCGGCACAGGAAGAGTACGTGCGCCAAGGCGGACTACCGCCTCCGTCGTATTCGTTAAACAAGAATGCAAAACGTGTGCATCGCTTGGATGCGACGACGGGGCGAGTGTTAAAGACTTTCGACAGTATGAAAAACGCCACGATCGCGGCAGGGGCCACAGAGAAGAACTCGTACCACTGCCTCAAAAGAGCAATCGCGAAGGGGGAACGATGGATGGGTTGCAATTGGACGTTCGAATGATGGATGACGGGGGGGGTGGATGGTCGTGGGTCGAGGTGAAAGACGATGTGTACCATGGTGTCCAACTCCTTATTGAAATCGACTGTAATCCTTCCAGGGGGACAGACTCGATTACTCCTGATTATGACGCTACCGAGCGTCATTGTCACGAAGTAGTCACGTACGCTCGTGAGACACGGTGCGAACATGGGCCAATCGTTTGGATTCGGGTTGGTGGTTGTTGTACATGACAAACTTGCTGTGTGTGACTTTGGTTGGCATCACGGGTGCTGAAGACAGTTTAAATAGAACACATTTGAACATCATGATGTACTTCGTGCCCTCCGAGGTGGCCTCTCAGATAGTAGACCACGTGGATCACCGACAGTCGGTACTGGCGTTCATATCCGCGCTCGCGCCGTGCCTGTCGCGGGACGCCTCCTCGAGGTCGAAGTGGATACGGGAGGTGATGCTCGCTTGGGCGGAGCGCACGCGGCACCTGGGGCTGGTGTGGGCGTGCTCCGGGACGCGCGCGAGGGCGGAGAGCATGGCGCCCCTTTTCGACTCCGATAGCCTGCTGACCTCCCAAGGAGATCAGGCCCTCCTGGTGGCCGCGCGCTGCAACAATTCTTCGGCGATCGACCTCCTCTTGCGGCACCGCCACCGCATCACTACACACGCCAGAGCGGCGGGGATCATTTCGGAGAACGACAAGAGGAATTATAAACGAGATGTGGTCGAAACGGAGGCGCACCGCACGAGGCTACACATCCTTCCCTCCCTCTTGGCCGCAACTCGGGAAGTTACACTCGAGGATACTGAGACGACGATCAGATTGCTCTACCAAAGGGTCCTCTCGCACGCCGTGATGCGCGGGTCAGTCGAGATGTTCATGATCGTTATGAACGATTGCGCATGGCGTATATTTGACGAAAACATTATGTACTCGGTTTGCAATAATTTTAGCGCCGCCGTCCCGAGCGCCAAAGGGTTTCTTATCGAGATGATTCTACGCGATCGCGCTGACGGCGTGCTGTCGGCGCCCTTCCTGGCGTCCCTGATCATAGAGAGGTGCGGGCTCCTTGACCTGCCCACGATCGAAGCGTTCGTTTTCTGTTATAAAGGATACGTATTCAATGACGAGGACGCCTGTCGAGATATGTTGCACCGGATCGAGACTGTACACGTCGGTAGATTCGACCTCAAGACCACGTGCTGCCGCTCCGTTTTGAGCGGCATGACCCGACGTGGCATCTCGAAATGGCGGCCCTCCGTCCTCCGCCCCGCGTACGCGTACGCGTGTACCACGCAAGACGCTCCGCTCATGTCGACCGTGTTGGACATGATGGGCGGATTTTATTCACCGTCTTCTTTGTCGTCGACAGGGGAAGAAGAGGAGGAGGAGGAGGTGGAAGAAGGGGGGGAAGGAGAGGAGCTCGCGCGTAGGATGTGGTCAGACGCTTTCCTCGCTTCCTCCGCGAACGCCATGCGCGTGATAGAAGATAAAATATTCGACCTCCCCGCGGACTGTCGCATCCATACCCCTTCGTTCGACGCGTTTACGGCGTCACACCGCCTGTTTGCGTCGTGCTGTTTTCTCGTCATGATATCTATATCTCCCCCCCATGACGACGGAGCCTATCATCTTACACACACCGCCACGATCGAACAGGTCAGTCAAAGGGTTATCCGACTCCGTCGAAACTTGGGAGGGGATCTGGCCATCGCGAGGTCTTACATTAGGGAATCATCGTCTACGAGCCACGTCTTTTTGAGGTTTGATCTCAGCCACCTGGTTGATATGTGTGCGCGGCGCCGTTTCGGCGTCCTGAACGTCATATTCGTTCAGGCGGGATTTCCAATCTCCGCCGAGATGTTACACGGCGTGACGCTCAAGGCTTACCCTGACGCGTCGACGTTCGAGGACGTGGTGTCCTACTTCATGAGACGCCTCCGAGCGGACGTGTTCGAAGAAGGCGTCCGATACCCGTGGGGCAGGCTGTCATCCCTCATGACCCCCGCCGAATACCTGGCCTCAAACTACGCCAAGTTTTGCGCCCTGATGGACGTGCATGATACGTTGCCTGCCACGGACGATTCTTTTTTCTTCAATTACGACCCACAGTTCTTCGCTCGATGCTCGGACGTCCTGTGCGCAGCGTCGTCTATCAGGGACGCCAGGTTTACGCACAGACTGATGCGCTCGAACAAGCGCCCTCCGATGGACGTGTACCTGCAGGCCGTGAAGGCGAAACACCTCCTGGAGCTCCAGACAGGGGCGGTGGAGGGGGGGCGCCTTTCCGACGCGGTTGCCGTCCTGGTCGACGCCGTCGCCTGGGAGGAGGAGGAGAAAAATCGAAGTAAAACTGGAATGACTGAACCTGTCTACCGACAGATTAATTGATGGACTGGTTGAGGATCAGGATGAAGATCTTTTCCATGACATCGGTGTACACCGGGTGGTTGTTCTTTTCCATCTTCTCCAGCCACTCGCACACGTACCTGTACAGGGAATTAGACATGCCGCTCTTGATGCGGTCGGTGTTGTCGTCGAAATGGTTTGACATCATGCGATGACCGTTTTCGATGATCCGCCGCAGGACCTGCTTCTTCTGGTCGTAATTCCAATCTTTACCGTCAAAACATTCGACGATATGTGACGGATACTCGATGTTTGCGCGCACGTTGTGGTTCACCGAGTTTTCGAAATGTATTTTTTTGACCAGGTCGACGAGTCCCACCGACGTGCGACGCAGGCACATGTCCAACACCTGTTCGCTAATTTCTCCGATGTCTTCTGACACGAAGGCGTTGATGCGAACGTTGTTGTTGATCGTTATATTATTGTCGTAGTTACCTCCGGTATGAATCGTCATGGAGGAGCGGTTCTGCAGCAGCTTCATCTGTTCTTGCAATGAATCGCATTGTTTCCGGAGATCGTGCAAAGACTCGTCCTCTATTAGACGGTCCGTCGTTTGACACAGATAACACGTCTTTTTGTGTCTCTGTAAGTTACTCTTATTGACGAAGGTCTTTCCGCATTTGCACACACATTCAGGAGGGGGGTCTCTGAATTTCGTCAATGTCATTTTGTTCAGAGGCCCACCTTCTTTTATTTCTCTTTCTCTGCATTCGTCGCTCTCTTGTGAAGAAGAATGAGCCTTCTGTGTGCCGCCTCCTCGGCTGGAGGTGATGGAAGAGGATGACGAGACCATGGCCTTGTCGATGCTCTCGCACGGGTTTTTGCGGTTCATGTGCGCTATGAGGGAGTGTTTGTAAGGGGTGACGTAGGCGCATTTCGGACAGTGGTACGCCATCTGTCTGAGTATATAAGAGTGTTATGGGCCTCTCGCCTCTATATACTATTGGAGATCAAATATGGAGTCGTTACACTGATTATGGAGTCTTATAGGTCGACTCGAAAAATTAACAATTCCCGTAATCATTATGTGATCACTGAATATCGCAAAATTGTTAAAAACGCGCCGTAATACACCGTCGTGTGAATCGATCCGAACGATTTTCACAGATCCGTTTTACAATCTTGAATACGGTGGATATTTTCGTCAACTGATCATAAAAGTGTCGAAACGACCAAAAAACTTTGCTACATTGCAAATATAACGGATAATAATTATGATAAAAAAAGTAACGCTCTCGATATCTCTCGAACGAGATATGGAAGGAAATATAGTATTTTTTCTCTTTCCCTGCCTCCTGAAATGAAAACGGACTCATTTCGGGGGTTAACAATTTTGGGGGTTTGCTCACACCCTTTTTCAACCGCTCATGAAGCACTCGAGCTCGATATCAATGTACGAAGTTTCATAAACCCCTCTATTTCTCGATTTAACAATCCGATCATAAAATGATCAATCTGA
>Ga0136591_1000934_pt1 | contig 10423 bp, 12 predicted proteins | sample AntRauMFilla3767_FD_104929 | JGI IMG/M metagenome (GOLD analysis project Ga0136591, IMG submission 104929) | Saline lake microbial communities from Rauer Islands, Antarctica - Metagenome Filla 3 #767 | ecosystem: Environmental > Aquatic > Non-marine Saline and Alkaline > Saline | place...
GAGTCTGACCAAGAAAGCCGTGTGCAGATTCTCTATAGCCGCTCTGGCGAAGACGAGACAAAAACGCTGCGAGTCGATGATGCACAAACCTCGCACGAAATTATTATTGGCAAGGACACTCCATTGCTGGCTGGCCAGGCCTACGAGATTGAAGTTGTGCTGATAGGCCAGAACGATGTCCGCTCTGAGCCAAAGACAAAGACTGTGCGGACACAAGGTGTTCGTTACCGCGTGAAGATTGTTGACACACAAGGTGATCCACTAAAAGACCACCCAGTTGAGCTGCACTCTGATCCGTTGCAGACAATAACCGACAGTGATGGCTACGCCACGTTTGAGGACGTTACCCCGGGGGAACATACTCTGGTGTTCGAGATAGGCGGCATAACGGTACGCCAGCCGGTGCAGGTCGGGCAATCTGTTACGTTAATGGATGATGCGGCTGAGGATCAAGCTGACGAGACCATTCAACTGCCGTTCCAGTTGAGTAGTGCGACGACGCGAACCATTACCCAAACGCGTTGGGACCTGGTGATTATTGCTGGTGTGGTTGGTGCTGTGGTGATGTTTGTGTTGCAAAATAAGCGCGTGCGCCAGCTGGTGGTGCGTGCAGGCAAGTCGTTCCGGCATGCTTCAAAGTTACATTTGCATCATCACTAAGCATTCGAGGTGTATTGAGACGTAGACCATTCACGACCTTTGCAACATTGAGGCAGGAATCCTAAGTTGTAAACCTAAGTGTACTTGCTTGGTATTGTAGAACTCAATGTAGTGGTTGATCTTTGTCTGTAGGGTGGCGGTAGCCACCTTGCTGCTGATCCTGCTTCCAAGACATTCTTCTTGGATGGTTCGGTTGAAGCGTTCTATGTGGGCATTGTCGTTTGGTCTACCGAGTCGACTGTGTCGAACCTGTATGTTTCTTTGTTGCAGCTGTTGCTCAAAGTACCGCCCAAACTCTGGTCCGTTGTCGGCTTGCACCATCATGAACTTGAAGCCAAACATTTGGCTGGCATGGGCTATAGTATTCGCCGCATTGCCAGGAAGCATTCGGCTATGTATCTCGGCATAGGTCATCCGACTGTAGAGATCAATCACTGTATAAACATACCGACGTTTGTAGGTAATTGGACATATGTAGTGAATAGTATCTGTTTGTACTAGTTCACCCGGATAGGTTGGATGTGGTCTTCTCGGATTGTCTGGGCGGACTCGGTTCTTCCTGGCTCCGTCATACTGATGATGTCGCCTTAGGATACGATGGACACTACTCAAGCTAACACGTATGTTCTCAACACGGTTCAGGGTGATGCCAGATAACCTCAGCACAACGCCTGAGCGTCTTGCGTAGTTCTAGGATGCGGTTTACTACATCATCACAAACTGCGTGGGGTGAGTGGTGCGGACGTGAGTTGTTTGTGGGGATAGACCACTTGCAGCTTGCAAGCCTGGACTTACCAATAGTGCGAGTCGGACGGTTTGGGTTATCTAGCTGTCGATGCTGGTTTAACTCCAGCCACTTCCGTTTCCACCGCCAAACAGTTGAACGATGTACGCCACACTTATTAGCCACCACAAATGAAGGTAAGCCATCAACAATGAGTAACCTCATTGCAATTGCCCTCGCTTTGGGGATGTTAGGGTTGATAGAATAGGCCATGGTAGGCTCCTTTCGTAGTTGTTTAGTAGTAACTACAGTTTAGGACGCCTACCTTTTTTAGATCAATTTAGGTTGCAATGTTGGTGAAGGATTACGTTGAGATTGACAGATAGACGTCAAAGCGCTAAAACGTTATCATGAAACGCTCTGCAAACATGAAAACAACTGTCTATTTAAGCCCGACTGTTCGTCGAGCGCTGAAGACGCGCGTCATCGATAGTAGTGAAACGATGTCGGCATATGTGGAGCGCGCCATTGCCACTGCTGTAGCAGAGGATCTTGCTGATATTGAGACGATTGAAAAACGGCGCGATCAGCCGACAGAATCATTTGATACCTTTCTGGATGCAATAAAGCGGGATGGCATTTTACGAAGCTAGATTAAACAAAAAAGCTCAAATAGACCAATCCAGAATCAGATGTAATCATATTATTTGTTGAGTAGGTAGTCGCGGATATCAGTGACGGTGATAGTTTGCTCTATGAGGAGGTCGTGCAGGAGCTTGACGGTCTCGATGTCTTTGAGTCCAGGCAGCTGATCGATTATTTTTAGCGTATTGACACCTTCTACTAATTTGTTGCCCTTGTGCATAGTCTCGATTGCTTCTTGGGTAGATACGCCTTCGCCTAAGAGGATGCCTAGTTGACGGTTGCGAGTCTCGCCCGTGCAGCTCATCCACATGTCATTGCCCCAGCATTGTCGCCCCATGCTGAATGTATCGGCGCGGGCGCCGAGTTGCTCAACGCACACATCTCCAATTGCTTGGGCGGTTTTGGATATAATGTGCGTCTCAGAGCCGTAGGAGAAGCCAAGGCCTTTGACGATGCCAGCCAGTATGGATATGACGTTTTTGAGCGAGGATGCGTACTCAACACCGGTGAGATCGGTGGTGGTGTAGACCTGCAGGTTGCTGGAAGTGAAGATGTCTGCCAGTGGCTGCAGCACCGCCTCTGCTTGACTGGCGATGTCTATACCGAGTGGCTCGTGGCGAAATAAATCATCAGCTACAGTTCCGCCGGCGAATTGGGCATAAACATAATCAAAGCCATCGAGCTCTTCTACGGTTATCTCTGATAGGCGTTTGCCCGAGTCTTTATCCAGCGCTTTGGCGGTGTTTACTAGGATGACACCTGGTTTAGCGTATTGCTTGATGGTTTGCATGACCAGTCGGGTGGCGCTGGAAGCAACGGCGACAATGACGATGTCGGCGTCTTTCAGTAATTCTTCTGGTGAGGAGGCAAATCGGGGCATGTCAGTAATTGACGTATCAGTGTGGTGATATGGGTGCGACCGGTCTGTGCTGAGTTTATCCATAACTTCATCGACGATGTCGTAAGCAATTAGGTCAAAACTCCCATCATGTTTGTTGTCCAGGTGCTTTAGGATGGCGTAGCCGAAGGCACCGATGCCATAGAGGGCGATGTGTTTTTTCATAATGGGTTTAGTATAAAGCAATTGGTAGTTAGGAAGCAGGAAATAGCGATTAGCAAGTAGGAAATTGCAATAAGGTTTCGCTCTTATCGAGCGAGAGGCTTCAAGGTTTCGGCCTTGTGGCCGACATACTTTTGACTGCAGGTTCAAAAGTAAGCAAAAACCCTGCAGGCGGTTGCTAACTCTTTATGGTCTCATTGTCAAAGCCGACAATGCTCGAAGAACTCGTTCGCTCAGGCTCACTCAGACAGCTTCTCGCTTATAAATTGTCGTTTTGACATTCATCCATCAGGAACCAGCAAAGCCTGGGGGGGGCAGAAGACAGAAGACAGAAGACAGAAGACAGAAGACAGAAGACAGGAGGCGGGGCGATAAACCCGACACACTACAGCCTGTCGGGTTTATCGTGCGTTTCGGGTAGAATGGGAAGATATGAAGCATAAAAAAGTAGCGATTGTACATGATTGGCTTTACGGCGGCGGAGCGGAAAAGGTCGTGCAGGAGCTGCATGCCATGAATCCAGAGGCGCCGATCTATACTTCTTATTGCAGCGATGAGTGGCGAGAAAAGCTCGACAACCGCGTAATAACTGGGTATTTGCAGCGCTGGCCGTTTCGTCATTTACGTAAGTTTTTGCCGTTGTTACGGCAGTGGTGGTTCGCCTCACTGGATTTATCTACCTACGACACGGTGATATCAAGCTCTGGCAATGGTGAGGCAAAGTTTGTTCGTGTACCAAAAAATACAGAGCATATTTGCTACTGCCATACTCCAACGCATTTCTATTGGCGGCAGTATGAACAGTACGTTTCCAACCCAGGCTTTCGGCCAAAGTGGCTAGCTCGGCTTGGCTTGCGCATGCTTGTAAAGCCACTGCGTCGGCGTGATTATCAGGCAGCGCAGCGAGTTGATCGATTTATTGCTAACTCAACCCACATCCAGGCAGATATTAAACAGTTTTATAATCGAGATTCTGTGGTGGTACATCCGCCGGTCGCGGTTGAGCGGTTTCGTTCTGCAAAATCGAGTGAACGGAGTGGCTATATAACGGTTGGACGGCAAACGCCATATAAGCGTGTCGATTTAATTATTCAAGCTTGTAATGAGCTAAAACTTCCCCTGACAGTCGTAGGCAATGGGCCGGAGCATGCTCGGCTACAACAGCTGGCTGGCCCCAGCGTGACATTACGCACGGATGTGGACGACGAGGAGTTACCAAGGTTGTTAGCTAGTGCTGAGGGCTTTGTATTTGCAGCGCACGAGGATTTTGGTATAGCACCGGTAGAAGCTATGGCAGCTGGTACACCGGTCATCGCCTACCAGGCGGGTGGAGCGCTTGATTATGTTGAGTCAGGCAAGACGGGGCTGTTTTTTGCTGAGCAGACGGTTTCATCGTTGGTTGACGCGCTGAAGCAGTCTCGAGATAAAAACTGGCAGCATGAAGAGATAGCACAATCTGCAGATAGGTTTTCAGCGCGTGAGTTTCGTATAGCGCTGAAAAAACAAATATGAAATCAAGAATAATTTTAAAGCCAGATGAGCACTACATACTGATCACCTAAGAGTTTGGCCTGGAAAGTTCGAGGGCTGATAACAAGTGGCCGGAGGCAAGAAACTAGCACTGACACTGTTTTCAGCCTTAATTTTCTGCTAATTCCTACTGCCTAATTTCTAGTTGCTATACTGTCTGCATGATTATTGTGATTATTGCTGGGGGCTCGGGTACGCGGCTATGGCCCCTATCAACCAGCGATTACCCGAAGCATTTACTAAATATTACTGGTGATAAATCATTGCTCCAGAATACCTATGACAGGGCTCGAAGATTAGGTAGTACTATTTATGTTATCTCCGAGGCTTCACACGCCAATCACGTACGCGAGCAGCTGCCAGACTTAACAGCTGACCACGTCATAGTTGAGCCGGGTCGGCGTGGTACGGCCAGCTGTGTGGTCGCGGCACTCGCGAAGATAAAAGCAACGCACTCGAGCGATGAGCCAATTGTGTTTATGCACGCCGATCATCACATTCGTGATACACAAGGCTTTATCGAGAGTTTACAAATAGCTGGTGAGGTCTCTATGAAGCATCAACGGATTGTACTGCTTGGCTTAATCCCAACTCATCCGGCGACGGGCTTTGGCTATATACAGCGCGGTCAGCATGCCAATGGCGGTCAGGTTTTTGATGTGGTGAACTTTAAGGAGAAGCCAGACAAAGCAACCGCTCAACGATACATTGATAAGGGTAACTACCTTTGGAATATGGGGTATTTTGTTGCACCTCTGAGTGTTTTTGAACAAAGTTTACGCGAGCATGCACCACACGTCTGGAATAACTACCAGAAATTATTAGCAGCAAAGCATACCGATGAGCACGATGAGCAGTATCTTCGCTTTGAAAGTGAGCCGATTGATACGGCGTTAATTGAGCGGGTACCGAATCTGCTAGTTGCGCCAGGATCGTTTGACTGGATGGACGTGGGGTCATATAGCGATATGCACCAGGTGAATGAACAAGACACAGCTGGTAATACGGTCCAAGGTGACGCGACGGTAGACCAAGTCTCAAATAGCTATATTCGTAATGATACTGCTGTACCAGTTGGGGTAATTGGCCTCGATAACGTTGCGGTGGTGGTAACGGAAAACGGCATTTTGGTCACCAACAAAACGTATGCACAAAACGTCGGTACTCTCGCCAAAAAAGTCCAAGAAAACAAGGAAGATAGATAATATTTGATAAGCCCGCTTAGCGTTACTTGGCGCCGATGCCGCCGAGTACCGCGCGAATGGTCCGGAACAGTATGCTGATATCCATCCAGAAACTCCAGTTTTGGACGTAGTAAATATCTAGGCGCCGCCGTTCCTCAAAATCAATATCTCGACGACCAGATATTTGTGCTAAGCCAGTTATGCCAGACTTGACACTTAGGATGGCGTGTCGCTTGGCATAAGACTTTAGCTCGTCTGGAACAAGCGCTCGAGGGCCAACCAAGCTTAGGTCTCCCCTGATAACGTTGAAAAGTTGCGGTAGTTCGTCTAGGCTGGTTTTGCGCAAAAATCGTCCGACGAAAGTGATGCGGGGGTCATTCGCTAAGAAGTCACCGTTTTTGCGGTAGGTCTTTGCAAGCTTCGGCTTGCCCATTTTAGAGAATGCGTCCTCTGGTGATAACCCGTTGTAGGCAGCTTTCATCGTGCGAAACTTAAATACCTGAAACTCGATGTTAAAGCGAGTCAACCGGGTCTGACGAAACAACACTGGACCTCTGGGGTCAGATAACTTAATAATCATGGCAATCAGCAGCAGGATAGGCGAGGCGATAAGTAGAATCATAATACTGAGAAAGAAATCAAACAGGCGCTTGATGATACGACCCCAGCCGGTAAGAGGGGTTTGTGAAACGGCTACCATCGGGACACCTGAGAATAGCTCGACACTAATGTCGCCAACAAATAAGTCACTGTTGCCAGGTACAAACCGGTAGGCGGTATGGTTTTCTTGTGAGTACAATAAAATCTCGTTGTTTTTTGCTGTGCTACCAAAGAGTTCGGTCTGAATAATACTGTGGAGCGGTTCTTGCAGTTTATCGATGGCCTCCTGGAATGAGTCATAGCGTGGTATACCGCGTACTTTATAGCCGACGGTGGCGATAACGTTTTGTCCGGTATGGGTTGTGTTGCTAAGTGCGTGGGCGATATGCTCGGTGCTACTGGTGTTACCTACCAATAAGACATTGCTTACTCCGACGTTCAGGCGGAATAACGAGTGGCGAATAACTCGTGCAATTGAGCGAAACAGCACCAAAAAGCCAAAGCCGAGTAGCGCCCCATAAACAGGCACAAAGCGTCCTGGAAACAGATCAATTGACAGGTTAAAGAAATCGTAGCTGAGTACCGCCATGATGCCGATGACAGAACCTATGAGAAGCCGACCAATCTCCGAAAAGCGCCTATCATAGACAGAATGCGCATAAAGACCTATGAGCGCGTGGACTGCAATCCACAACGGTAAGGTGCTGACAATCGCGAGAGCGTAGGTGCTGCCAGGAATTGGTGAACTGCCTTCAATCTCGAGAATACGAAAGCGCAGAATATATGATGCAATGAACGCAGCCGTCAGTGCAGCGAAATCCCCAACTATTAGGATGAGTGAGAATGCAAATGAGGCGTTGTTCTTCATGTTGGGGGTATTATAGCAACTAGGGAATAGGAATCAGGAAATAGTCATTAGGAACCAGTAAATAATAACAATAAGGTTTCGCTCTTATTGAGCGACCTACTTTTGCCAGCAGGAGCAAAAGTATGCAAAAGTCCCGCAGGCAGAAGCAACAACAGTGATTGCTCCTCATACCACCAGCCTGACGCGTCGAAATAACTCCCTCCGGTCGGTCTTTATTAATTTCTTCATCGGATAAATAAAGACGAAACTTTCGGCTTGATTCGCCAGACTGCTGATGAGGAGCATCAGTTTTGCTTAGCCTGAGTGGGCTGCAGGGGATAGGAAGTAGCAATTAGGAAATAGGAACTAGCAAATAGGGTTTCGCTCCAATGAGCGACATACTTTTGCCAGCAGGAGCAAAAGTATGCAAAAACTTATGCGTTATTTCGCTCCACCGAGCGATACACTTTTGTCTGCAGTGACAAAAGTGTACAAAAGCACCGCAGGCGAACGAAAGAACACGATTGTTATCACCAATAAAAACACATGTTATTTCGCTCCATTAGAGCGAGTTACTTTTGTCACTAGCTACAAAAGTAACCAAAAAAGCCACAGGCGCCTACAAACTCTTGATGAATCTATTGCTAAAAAACAGGCTCGCTTGCGGAGCTCATAGATAGCCTGCCGCTGGCAGGTTATCTATTTCAAACAATCCTCAGCGATCAAGTACGCCTCTTTTCTACAATATCTACTCAGGAGTTTGTAGAGCCTGGAGAGGGCTACAAGTTGACTCGGGGCGAGTATCGACTAGATTCGATGCTTTTTAGCTGATAGCATCGGTTTTTCTCAGCCTAAGAGGGCTACAGGAGACTTGTGACAAGTGACAGAGGGCTGGCGACGGGCAGGAGATTTAGTTGACATAATCTAACCTGCGTGTTATTATAGTCATACTATGACACATAAAAACAAACATGAAACACACGAAGGTCTTCAAGATAACGGACAAGGTATCCTTGGGCTTACGATTAACCCATACGAGCGACTATTGTCAGAAGAGTATCCACCGATACCGCTCACTGACGCTGCGATTGCCTCTGAAGAAGCATTTATTAAAAGTGGTCAAGGAGAAGTTGACAACCCAATAATTAAAAGTCGCGATTATATAGAAATTGAAGAGAACAAGTATCCAAATATCGATGACGTTGATGTAGTCGTTGAAGACGGCGAGGTAGTAGCGATAGTTGATCGTGATGGTATTGAAGTGCAGATTGGCAATGTGGCAGTTGGCTTTGACGCTACCGAGAATCTACCTGAAAACCGCTAATACGTTCGCTTTTAAGAGTCTTTGGCCGCTAATTTATTCTTCAGATCAGTCAGGCGTGGCAAGAAGCTCTGGGCTGCACCGTCAAGGCCGAGAATTTTCAGCGCCCCGATAAGCACGTAGAGTTCATCAATATGGGCTTGATCAATCTTTGACTCGGCTTCGACTTTTTTGATGTAGTACTCAATCTTCTCAATTAGCCACTTTTCCTCACTCGGCTGTATTTGATTGGTCTGTAGCTTGGCTGATGGCTCGGCGCTAACAACTTCCAGTGAGCGAGCAGCGTGCTCACGCTTTTGTAAGTGCCCACGAGCAATGAGATTTTTGACATGTAAAGATACCGTGGCGATAGAGTTATAACCCATACCACTTTTTATTTCGCGGTAGCTTGGGCTATAGCCGTGTTCGGTAATGAATGATTCGATGAAGCCGAGTAGCTCTTGCTGTTTTTTGGTCGGTCGGACGATTTTGTCTGATTCGCTCATTTTATCCCCATTATCTTACACGATTTTTATGTGGCCGAGCTGATAGGGCTGGCATAGCTGTTTTGCCGGCAGGGTCTTGGTGGTGGGGTCTGGTGCTCTTTTTTTTGAATACCCAATATTTGAATAGTAAGTAATTATAAACGGTGAAGAAGCCTGCACTCACAAACTGACCAATATAAGGCGATACATCAGCTAGCTCATACAACCCGCCAACAATCGCTAAATCTATAAGAAAGTTGGAAAACATCAGGCCGTAATATTTCTCAGCAGATGCTTGAATTTGCTTTTTTGATAGTCGTTTTTTGGCGAATACCCAGTAGCGCTGTAAATAGAAATTTACAATTACACCTATGCCGTAGGACAGGACTCGGTTTGGCCAAAACGGCATCTTAAACATAAGGTCGAACAATGCAAAGGCGCCGTACCCGCTCCAAAATTGAGCGCCCCCGCTAATCATGTATTCAACGATGCGCTTGAGCTCTTTTTTATATTTGTATTTTAGTTTTGGCATAAGTGATAAAAGCGCTTGTTTACTCTTATGCTCAATTATAGCAAATCATGTTTTTGGTTGAGCCCGCTTTACGGACAATCTATACTAAAGACATAACAAGGAGGTTGTCAGTATGAAAACAAGCCAGCATGGATTCTCGGCGATTATTCTTATCCTGATACTCATCATCATTGGCCTGTTAGGCGTTGGTGGCTGGTATTTTTGGGCAAATCAAGACGATGAACAAGCCACTTCAGAGCCGATAGCAACTGAGCAAACAGAAGATACAAGCGAGTCATCGGAGTCTGCTGAAAACACTGAACAGCTTCCTGATGGTTGGGTACGGTATACCAATGTTGACATAGGCATGACCTTTCTTTATCCAGAAGATTGGGGTGAAGTAGTTCGGGCAGAGTTTGATAGCCAAGGTAACACCGATTATTTTGCCTTCAGCGAATTTACCCCTGTAGCAGTCGGTGGGCTACAAGCTGATTATGAGGTGAGGCCGCGAGGCGGCACGTTAATAGACCCGGGCGGGTTCTCTGTATCAGGTGATGGAACGATTCAATTCCTCAATCGGGATGGTAGCGTGTCTGGCCCTGTTGGCAGTGAATACGAACTTGTCGACGGCGGTGATTGCATCATGGCGCTTGGGACGCAGTTTTTCGAAACGACGGCTTATCACGCAACTTGCAACACATCTAGTGAGGTGACGCCTGGCTTTAACTTTGCCGCTCAAGACGCTAGTTTGGTAGATGAGGCAGTTTTCGAGCAGGTGGTTACAAGCTACCAAGTTTTGTAAGTCTATAGCTGATACGAGAGTTTTTGTTCTACGTCATAGTAGCTATACTTAGTAGATATGAGCATTATTGAAGCA
>Ga0136591_1000947_pt1 | contig 10308 bp, 18 predicted proteins | sample AntRauMFilla3767_FD_104929 | JGI IMG/M metagenome (GOLD analysis project Ga0136591, IMG submission 104929) | Saline lake microbial communities from Rauer Islands, Antarctica - Metagenome Filla 3 #767 | ecosystem: Environmental > Aquatic > Non-marine Saline and Alkaline > Saline | place...
CCCACGGCAACCGCTTCGTTTGTAACAGTTCCAGTTAAAGAAGCGTTTGTTACAAAGGTATTAAGTCCGGCGGTTCCATCAACATCGGTAGAACCAATAAGATTAGTTCCATCACCTATTCTAATAGAATCTGTATCCTGATCTATAATTACTTGCACTTCACCAATAACAGCGGTTACTTCAGCATCGACTCTTAACCTATCATCAGCTTCTTCAAATACTCTTTGAAGTACGTGATTTTGGTCTAGTTGTGTATAAGGTACATTAGGTCCTTGTGGCATGACCTATCCCTCTCCTGGAATTACTTCTAAGTCTTCAAATGGAGGTGGTGGACTAGGTATTTGCGGTACAAGCTTACCAGCTGCCTGTGCTAGCACTTCCGAACCAGTTTCAATGTCACCAGTAGGTTGTCCTAGAGTTTCTTCTAAGGAAGAGCTCTCGAGAGACGCTACGGGAGGTCCTTCTGGTGGTGCCGGATTAGGTTGACTTCCGCCCAATGGGGGTAAAGGTTGTTCTCCAATAATAGCAAGTAGTCCAGGATCTGTATTTCTTAAAAAGTTTAGATGTTCTTGTATGTGCTCTTGTACATTTTGAACTAAGGTGATGTCTTTTCTAAGATCTGGGTCGTTAATAACATTTCTATGTTCATTAATATGAAGCGTGTGCTTATCCATTGCAGTTGCTTGAACAAACTCTCCCTCCATAAGCTTTTCGTTTTCAGCTTGGATTAGAAGAGACTCAGTTATCTCACCTTGAAACACCGGTTCAAGTCTACCAGTGTTCAATACTTGGAAATATTGCTCTGGAGATTTAATCATCTTCATTTGTAAGAGCTGTTCTGCAATTTGAACCTTACCAGCCGTAGTTTTTGCTAAAGGATTACCTATATCCACAATGACTCTATTAATAGAACCTAGGTCATCTCCTGTAAATTCTTTTAGATAAGGTCTGTTATTTTTACCAACAAGTTGAATTGTCTTGGGAGTCATGGCAAAATCTTTTAGTATGTTTACTAGGGATGTTCCCGCGTCCTCTAAAAGACTTACATAGTTTTGTTGAAGATGGGACATGTATTGTAAGGCCATTGCCTGAACAAGGGCCAAAGCCGTACCAGACTCTAGACTAGCCGGTGGATTACCCCTAGCCACACTGTTAACACCAGATATTACTTCAGCAGCATTAACCATGTCATCTAAGAACTTAAAGACCTCTTCTGGAGTATTGGTTAGGTTAATACCCTCGGGTTTTTGGTCAGACTCAATAAGATTCATTCCGCCGGATAAATCAGATACAGATATATCAGATCCTCTAGGAACCCAGATATTTTGAACACCGACCGCATCGATGTTAGTCATAATTGTTCCGTAAATTGAATTGATACTTTCCTGAATAGGGTAGATATCAAACATAGGACTGTACCCATAAGGAGTTCCCATATACTCACCAGATGTTATCCTAAAGATAGGAATTTCTCTGTAGGGCATGTCAGTATCTAATACTACTAAATCAGAGCTCAAAAATTGCATGTATCGTCCACCGGGGACGGATTCGGTGGGTTTGTGATAAAATTCATATACCGGTATATCATCAGTATCGTCATTGGAGAACATGGCCATTCTGTAAATATTCATGTCTAGCTTACTAGGCATAGCCATAATCTTTTCACTAAGTTCTGGATACTTAGCCATAATGTCGTAGCGATTTTTAAAGCTTCGGGTTAGAATCCAATCCATATCCCAGTTTTCTTTAGTACCATCGACTACAACGTCAAAGGGGGAAAGAACCGAAAACTCTAATTCTCCATCATAGTTAAACTCACCACGTTCTTCATCATAGTCAAATCTTTCACCACCAGTAGCATTCCACTCCATCTTAAGAAAACCACTACCAAGAACTACAGCCATTTCAGTGGCTTTATAAATGTACTTCTCTAAGTCTTTTTCCCTCATGTAATAGTCTAAGATGCTATTAGCTAGGTATGTTTGTGCAGTTGACTTATAATCAGTATTAACAGCTCTAGCTTCTAAAACAGGTCTGTTATTAGTGATCATGTTGATCATGTTTTGAGCAATGTTTCTAAAATGGTTTACAGGTAGTTGAACAAGTTCCCCTTGCTCACCCCCGAAAGTTACAGAGTGACCAAATCCAAACCCAGAGTTATACTGACCATGGTAAAACTGCCACATTCTTTGTAGCTTCTCTAGGTATGAGTTTGCTTCTAAGGTGTTGTAGAAACTGGCAGCTCTTTGAAGAAGAACCCCAGCCGTTTCTTTTGGCTCTTTAGTTGCAAAATATTGGAACCTAGGATCTTGATTTATATTTGTCATATTTTTTATCCTTTACCCCGAAGATTGTTTTCATTTTGTCCTTGAGGTCGTTTTTGTAAAAATTGTCTTTATTCCAAACTACTAAGTCTTCGGTGTTATAGTCGTAGTCTGCTGGATAGGGATTCTTATCTAGATTCATTTCTCTTATCATGTACTTAATTGCATCTACAGCATCGTAATGGCCGGAATCTGGGGATCTTGCAAAAGTCTTTTTATTCTTACCACTCATCCATCTAACATTCTTTAAGTGATGTATTAGGGTCTTACACTTAGGATGAATAATGATTTTCTTGTTAGAAAGAAGGAGACGTAGGTTATTAATAGCTGCGTCATTATCATCTTTTTTAGCAGGTTTAAAAGCTATCTTCCCACCGCTAGCTCTTCGAATTTCTTGAGTGACAATATGGTTAATATCACTAACACGAACAGTAGGTCTATTAACTTCATTGGTATAATAGTTAGTCCAGAGTTCTTCTTCTTTTTGATCAATGAGGTCAATTACTTTAGGTAGAGTCATGTCACTATCTTGGAAATTGATAATGAGTTCATCTTGTATAACTACCTTAGCACCCCTAAAATCATAATAACCAAAGAGGATTACTGTTAAATCTTTAAACCCTAAGTCCATTGAAACGTAGTTATCGTAATGGGGTGGTAAGGGCCATTCTTTAACAATCTCTTTTATTAAAGCATCATCAAACTCTGGTATTACCGAAGTGGCTGGATCTTTAATAACTTCACAAAAAAGCTCTCTTCTAACACTCTCACTTAAAAGACCACCAGTTTCTTCAATCTCTTGGTCAATCTCTTCTTTAGTCAATCTAGGATTGTCGTAGATAATTTTCTTAACTAAGGTGCCTTTAGACTCAGCTCTCTCAATAAAGTGTATAAACTCATGGTCTTCTTCTTTAGGTGGGGTAGAAGCCAGTATAATCTTCCCTTTAGTCATCAGAGTGGTGGGTCTAAGAATGCTATTAACAATATACTTCAAATTGCTTATAGAACCCGCCTCATCAACTAGTACGAGATGGGCATCCTGACCCCTTAGTTTCTCAGCGTGACCACTGTCAGCTCCCGCTATTTGGATGACAGACCCATTGGAGAATGTGTAGACATAATCCTTCTTAGACTGTCTAGGTAATAGGTCTTCTGGACAATCTTCTAATATCTGACGGAATAAAGGTCTTACGTTTGTATCTGCCTGCATTTTTGTTGGGGATAGAAAGCTAACTATTGAATACTTGTTTTTTAGACACACTTGAATAGCAATAAGAAGTAGCATATAGGTTTTGCCACTACGTCGAGCCAATAACCAGGTATTAATCTTCTCCTGACTACTGTGATAAAGGTTGTCGAGCTCTTTTTGGTTAGCATCCATCTTCCAGGATAACTCACCCCTTCTCCACAACTCTTTAATAGCTTGTTGTTTACTTATCTGCATTGAATATACTATTCATTAAGTCTGCCGTAGACACATCGTCTGGTACATCTAGAGAAACATCTTTTTTATTACGAACGCTAAGGAGGATCTTTACATAGGTCTCTGTTTTACGACATTCTTCCAATGTAAGAGCTTCAAAGTCGGACTTCTCTCTTAAAAGCTGTAACTGGTGAATACAGATAGATTCTTCATCGGAAGCCCCATCAATATTCTCAGTTTTCTTTTTTAAAAGAGCCTTAATCTCTTTAAGTTCTTGTTTAAGCTTATGGTTATCAATCGTGAGCTTCTCAATTTCCTTATGTTGAAGGTCTGAGAACTTTTCAAGCTCAAGTTGTTCTTTAACAGCTTTAGAAAGCAACTTTGGCACGTTTAACAGCTCCGATATTAGCGTTTTGATTTAACTTAAGACCTGATAGATAGGACTTAAGCTCTTTATTGTTTGTATCTAGGTTTTGAATAGCGACTTGATGTGCTTTTAGAGTGTCTTCTAAAACCTTTAGCTTTTTATCACTTGATTTAAACTCATAAAAGGCACATACTAAGCCAAGAACGGCTAATACAGCCAGATCTATCCAAGATCCAGAAACAGACAACGCTTTAACAGCTCCTGCTACAAATAATAGCAAGGGGATGTATTTAATATGATTCATATACACTCCAAATAGTTAAAAATATAGCGTTTTGACTGTGAACCACTTCCATTCGGACATCTCACGAGAGACATTTGGCATTAGTACAAAACTTCTACTAGATAGTTGTTAAGTTGTATAAGATTTAATAAATATTGAAGATTTTGAGGTTAACAACTTTAGGTATGAGCTGGTTCTTTAACGTCTTATTGGGTTTATTAGAACTTTTCAATAAAAAACAACCAGAAAAACAGAATAAAGTAGAGGAAACTATAGAAATGGCCAGAGCAAGACACCTTAATAACGGCAAATGTCCTAAATGTGAGGAAATACTTAAGAAATACCCCGGTTTAGATGAAGAATTGTACACATGGTTTATAAGCTACCAAAGACTTGTTAAAGAAGCTCATGTTTCCTGTGCAGGTCGAGGTAAAGCTGACCAAGAGGATGCTTTAAAGAGGAAAGTTAGTAAAGCGTCTTATGGTAAGAGCCCTCATAATTTTAATCAAGCTATTGATTTGTTTAAGATAAATGTACACGGTACTGCCGAGTGGGACGTCACTTGGTATAGGAACTTTGTTCTTCCAGGAGTTTTAATGAACCCTAATTTAGTTTGGGGTGGGAATTGGACTAGTTTTAAGGATTATCCTCATATTGAGAAGAAGGATTGGAAAGAAAAAGTAGCCAGCGGTAAAGCTCAGTTGGTTGAACCTGAATAAGCGTCATTTAAACTGGTTCTAATTTTTCTAATTTCTAAACTGATAGGTCGGTTGTTCTCTTTTTCCCAAGAAATGTAGGAATCAACCAACTCCTTAACGTAGATACCACCATCGTGGAAAGTAATAATCATATCTGAAAGTTGATCTAGATATGCTTCTCTTAATTCGGTTTCTTTAAGACTATCAACAACTTTAAAAGCGTTTTGAAGAGTGTCCCCATACTCAACTAACATTTTAAGATATAACTTAATTCGATCTAGCTGAGACTCATTTTTAAAAAAGTCTCTGTTAAACACTGGTATGTTTCCGCTTAGCTCGTAGGTCTTTCATCTTATTTTGCACCCGGACATGATTACAAGACGGACACGTTCTACCGTTCCAAAGCTTATCATTTTCATCAACAAATCTTTTACTCTTAGCATTAAAGCTACCAGAAGAAATTCTTACTTTTACTTTTTGGCACACTTTACAGGTTGAGATATCTGCTTCCATTGTCTTCTCTTTTCTAAATAATCTAAAAATTCTTTAAGTTTATTCTCTAATTCAAGGTCATTAAACTCAGAAGAGGCTCTAATGTTAACCTTTACACGCTGTCCTTCAATAACAATCTCTTTACTATCGTCAATAATAACTTCTATATTGCCGCCATCAAACTTAAAGTTGACGCTCTTATCATTACTATTAAACAAATAATAGTTCATTTAAATATCCTTTAAGTAGTCTAATACCTCTTGAGAAGTTCCTGAAAAGCTACCAGTTTCTTTAGCTCGCTTCTTATAAGTCTCAAGCCTAGTTAGATTTCCTTTTGGAAGAGCTTTACCCCGCTCTTTATACCTACTAGCGAGTGTTTCAGGTTCTTCTATAATAAATACAGTATACACCTTAATTTTATGGTTTTCTAGAGGTGTCTTTAATTTAGATATACTAAAAGGAGTTTCCGCTAGAACGGGTTTCTTGCCATCTTTTGATGCTTTTATTAAAGCCTGTACATAAGGCTCGGCTTTCCCATAGTCATCGTGTGCAACGTGGTTAAACTTGTCTGATAGTTGTTCACACACCCAAGACTTCCCAGAACCGGGCACAGCTACAATTATGTATACTGGAGAATAACTATGTCTTAAATTTTCTAAGGTTTTAAATTTCATTTTTTAAAAGGCTTTGGTAAATCCCACTGATTATAGGATAAATATTTATCATCGTAATAAGAAAGTGTATCTAAATGATATTTATTAAAGTTTAAGGTTACTTCTTTAAGAGTCTTACTCCAGTATATATCACCCAATACACTGCATGTTGAAAAGTTTCTATTAGCTCGGTATTCTTTTAAAGAAAGACTGACCTTCTTTTTATTTAAAGCACTAAATTTTAAATCTAGAGTCTTCATTAATATGGAAGTAAAAACTCATTAATATCTTCTATTGTTACAAACAATCCCCAATTAGCTCCAGTCCCAGCAAAGGCAACACCAACAACCCCACCGTAAAAGTTTATTAAAGGGGAACCAGAATTACCTGGAAGTATCTGTATATTAGACAAATATGCTTGAACATTTACAATGCAGGCGGTTCCCCACAACCCCTCTTCAATAGTGTGTTTTGGTTGTTCGCAGTCATTGGTGAGCATTTTCCCATCTTTATCTATGGGTAGATAATGGCTAAATACCTTCACCATTTGCTCTGAGATGAGTTCTCCACGACTCATGGTGATATCGAATAGGCTAGGATGCCCTACAACGGCAAGAACCTCACCAAGGCTTGCTCTGTAGCTTACAGACAATCCCGTCATACCACCAAGAGGTTCTATAAGACATAAATCCGTAAATTCTGAATCTTTTACAATCTTTTTAATGTATTTTCTGTCTCTTTTAACAATTGTGACAGTGACACCATCCTCAGACACTCCACACACGTGACTGTTAGTAAGAATGTATGTTTTACCACTAGGAGCTATTACATGAAATCCAGTTCCTCCACTAGAACCATCCTCATTTGTAACTCTTACAACATTATCAGCTACATATGAGCGCAGCATTTTATAATGAATAGGAGGACCACTAATAACTACCAGGGTAGCTATAACAGTTATTAATAATACATTTAATAAATATTTCATATTTTTCCTAGTTAAGAGGCCTAAGTATAGTTGTTATTTACTGTTATTAAATAAAAAACCCCCCGACACCGAAGCATCAAGGGGTCTGTATACCCATAAAGGTTAAAAATGGATAAAGACTAAAAGTCTAGTTTTACACCCAGTTGGTACGTTTGGTTGCTAAGTGCCGTTCCACAAAGACCTAAGCCTTTTTGACCAGACACACAACCAGTAGCACCTACTACAGCACCACGATTTTCTCGGACAGTGTGGGAAGTGCCGTCATGTCCAACCGTCAAGCCTCTAGGACCGGCTCCAGCATGAAGAATTACAGTGTATGTGTACTGTTTTTCTTTAGCTTCTGGAAGTACTTGTTTTTTAGGAGCGTGTTCTTCCAATTTAACCACTTTGTATTCAGAGCGAGACATTTCTCCAATTTGCTTTCCAGATGCATCAAACACTTTAATAACTGCATCTTTAGGTACTTGATATGCCTGAGCTGATACGCTAATAAGCGCAATTGCTAGTAAGGTTCTCATAGTAGTTCACCACCGCTGATTGTGAAGGAACATGAATGTCCGTCAGACGTTGCATAACTTCCGTCATTAAGAACGTCTAGAAACGCTTTTTTGAGTACTGGAATTGTCAGGGTGTCACCAACATTGTATGTCTGAGCTGGGATTGTGTGTTCTCCAGCAAACCCCGTATTAAAAGGTCCAATGTTGTGATAATGAGCTGGGATGGTATAAGTGGCAACCGTCACCGTGTCACTAAATGTACGCGTTTCCGTTCCCATTTCTTGGAAGTAAGCTACTAGACCGTCTTGGGTTTGTAGAAGAACTTCTTCAGAATTACCAGCACCACAAGGATATACTACAGATACTAGCCGAGATTCAACATCATCAAGTTGGGCCTGCATTAGAACCATTTGAGCCTGGATTGCTGTAACGTCAGCCTGAAGAGCTGCTACATCACTCTCAAGTACTGTCAATCGAGCGTTAATTTGTGCTAGATAGAAAGCCACTTGTGATTGAAGCTGATTAATACGAACGTTAGTAGCTACAAGACCAATACCTAGAATGAAGTTAATAGCAGTTTGTTGTGCTTGAAACTGGTTCAAATCACTTTCAACTGAATTAATTTGACTCTGTAGATTAGCGTCTGCTAGTGCTCGTGCATTAATTTCAGCAACAAGTTGTTGACGAAGAGCCCGTACACGTCTGCGAATAATGCGACGAGTTTGAGCATCAGCAGCTTGAAGAGCCGCTACTTCCGTATTAAGGTCGTCTCGTAGAGCAATGAGTCCAGCATCAAGAAGAGCAACGTCTGCACAAAGAGAAGCAATCTTCACTTCACTATCATCAATATCAGCTTCTGCTAAAGTAAGACGGTTTTCCAAACCATCTACACGTGTTTCGAGGTCAAACAAACGCATGTCTTGTAGAGAGTCATTAATCTCAAGCAACAATACACGAGGTGTAAGATCTGGTAGTGTTACCAAATCCTGAGTACAGGCGGATACAAGAACCACCAAGGTTAATACAACTAGTTTTTTCAAAAGGATCTCCTTCAAGGGTTTATTTGTTATAATAATACTTAATTAATGTTAATATTTCAACTATTTTTGTATGATTAAAATCTATTTCGAACATACCAGCTCCCAGATGTTTAAACCGGTCATATTCTTTATGTACAAACTCATTACACCTGTCTAGTTTATTACACAGTGTAGTTCAAATTCGTCATAGGCTCTGTCGTTTACAGGCTGCCACTTAGAAAACATTTCTGGGTAATAGTAAAGGATTTTATTAACACATACGTACCAAACAAGCCATTCAAAAGGATCTTCAATGTCATACATATGTGCTAATAACTCAGTCATTTACGTTTTATTTGTTTTTCACAAATAAGGGTGTTATAAAAATTACAAGCAGGGTTGATATAACTACAGTATAAACTGGATAATGAACCATGGAATGAATACCGACAGTAATTGTTGCCATTACAATTAAAAATAAAGCAACCTTTTTTGTAATAGATAAAACATCTTTAAAATATTGTTTCATTTTTTTCCTTTTAAAGTTAGTTTCATATCTTTAATATAAAGTTTAAGTTTGCGTAAAATAGCTTCTTTTAATTTTATTTGAGCTTTTAAAAAGGCTAATTCTTTACTTTTATAATCTAATAAATTAATATCTTCTTCTAACATTACTTCTCATTTAAATGCCCCATACACAACATTAGATTTAGGAATAGGAATTTCTTTAACCACTTCAAATTCCCTATAACTAGGATTAAAGTATTCAAATTCAATAAAGTAGGCTAACCTATTGCCAGTTTCCCCTGTACGTTTACAGGTGGTATTGAATCCTTTTGGAGTCCATTTAACCCAATTGTCCATGTATTGGGTTGTAAACCAATTTTTACTGTTTATAGCTTCGAAGAGGGTTTTCATTTAATATTCCTAATAGAATAGATTTAACAGAATACTAATAATATTTAATTTAATAAGCGGAAAGGGTCCTATAAAGACATCAAAATTCCAGACAAGCTGAAGCCAACCAAAGACACTTTTTGGCAGTTCCTCACCATTTGTAAAGCTGAACTGGATGAGCTTTCTTTGATACCATTTCATATAACACCCTTTTTTCTAAAATCCACAGTTTCTTTATTTTCACTGTAAACGATCTCTTCAACCGTAGAAGCTCCGTAGTAATAATCTTTAAATGCTACAGCATCTGCCCATTTAGTAAAAGCCCCTACGTAGAACCCTTTATAATATTTGTCCCTGAGCCTTACCAGACAATAAGGCATATTCTCTATGTATGCAATCACTATGTCAGCGATATAAACCTTGTATTTTTGAGTGGAATACAACCTCAGATAAAGTCTCGTGGCCAATCTAACACAGATATGCGCGTGTCTAATTTTCCTTTCTAAAAGAGATTCTTCTTTATGAGGAAGCATTACCCCAGACAATTCCCCCAGGTAATAATGTAGGCACATCTCCATATCAGGGTATGTCCAGGTCTTAAGTTTTTGGACAACTCCTAGTAAATGTTTGGCACAATTGTTACTAGAATACACCTTTAAAACCCTGC
>Ga0136591_1000950_pt1 | contig 10298 bp, 11 predicted proteins | sample AntRauMFilla3767_FD_104929 | JGI IMG/M metagenome (GOLD analysis project Ga0136591, IMG submission 104929) | Saline lake microbial communities from Rauer Islands, Antarctica - Metagenome Filla 3 #767 | ecosystem: Environmental > Aquatic > Non-marine Saline and Alkaline > Saline | place...
TGAAGCATCTCAGGCACAACGATGATACGGAACGCATCGACAGAGCCGATCTCGCCGTTCATGATCGTACCGGCATCGCCGTACTGTTGCACAGGGATGAAGGCTTCGTTGTCAAACAGGTCGGTCATACCCCGAATCAGAGGGGTAAGCTCAGAACCGATGAACATCACACGACCCGATGGAATCGTCTTGGTGTCCTGCATCCGCGATCCAGTGATGATCTTGGTCTGCTTCGGCGTCCGGTTGTCGTTCAGGATTTGGTCCAAACGCATCAGGTTCTGGTATGTCACCAACGAGGCCGGGATTTCCGGGGTGACAGGACTAGTACCAGCAGGGACAATTTCACCAGTGATTTCACCGTCGTTGGTGGCAGCACCAGCAAACAGGATCGTACCTGCACCGGCCAGAAGGTCACGCTGAAGCACGGCTTCGGTCAGTTGGACGGCACCGTTCATCAACTCGCGGGACAGGTGCTCTTTCAGCCCGTCGTCGCTGTCGAAGTCCATGGCTTCCTGAGTGAACTCAGTGAAGAAACCGAACTTGTGGATCGAACCCTCGCGGGTCATCCGGGTGAAGCCAACGCGGTTCACACGTCCACCGTTCTCGGTCAGCGTGGGCAGCTTGTTGGTAATCGTGCCAATGTCTTTGGACGAACCATAGAGGTTGCCATCGACAATGGTTGCACCAGTGGCGTCGATACCCTGATCATTGGTGTTCCGGTCATCCAGCAGAGGGATGTATTCGAACACCTTGATCGTCTTGCCGTAGTGTTTCGGCATGCTGATCGTGCTGGAAAGAGGCATGAAGAACTGCTCTTTCCGGCTTTCAATCAGGGCTTTCTTCAACCATTTGAACGTGTTCATCTGGTCAGAGTTGCTACCGTCGATGGCAGACTTCTGACCGTCGATTGGGGCGTTATAATCCAACATCGAGGTTTTCCTAGATAACTCTGACCAGATTTACTTCCGATTATCAGAGACGGTTATCGAACTGCTTCAGAAAATCATCATCTGCCATTTCAAGCGGATTAACGATGTCCTTAGCTTTGCGGGACGAAGACGGCGTTGAGGATGCAGCCTTCACTTTGTCGCTGTTCGTGGCCGAAGATTTCGGGGCAGCGGTTCGGGTTCCCAATACACGCCCAGCCTGCTGATCGGCCTTTGGAGCCGGGGCTTGCTGGGAAGGATTTGGAACCTGTTGGCTTCCGGGCTGGTTCAGTGACTGGGCTTCCACCAAGGCATCACCAGCAATCTTGTAGGCTTCCAGAAACGGGACAGTCGGGGAGATTTCACCGAGCATTCGTTTACGGTCTATTTCAGCGGTGATCGTGGCATAGACGCCATTGGTCCGCTGCTCTTGGATAGCCGTTAGAACTTCAGGGTTTCCCCAGAGAAATTCCTTGCTCTGCTTGTCCCACGTCGAGTTGATGTGCTGGATCGTATCTCGTCCACCTGTCTGAGAAGTTACCTCCTTCAGAGCTTCAGAGAATGCGACCTCACCATCAGATACGCTGTGGTCCTTTGGGTGGTAATTTGCATTATCTTCCATATCCAAGTCAAGTGGGTCTATACCACTATCCTTGATTAATTTTTTAATCGCGTCAGGATTTTTCTTATCCAACTCAATCAAGTGGCTCAGTTTATCCTCACTGAGCAAGCTGTTCTTTTCCAGCATCCGAAGGGTCTTCAAGTGAGGCTGCATGTCTTGCAGCTTCCGACCATACCCAGCACCCATCTGCATGAGGCGGATTGCCTCATCAGCGTTGCGGAGATTGATCTCTCGACCGTTCGCCTTGAACGGTTGCATCACCTCGTCGTAGAAGCTCGCAAGCTCCTCCGGTTTCATATCCTTGGACGTTTTGGCTGTCGCCGGGGCAGGCTGTTCGGTCGTTTTGGGTTCGTCTTTGGCGGGCTTTACCGCTTCGTCTTTGCCCTTCTGTTCGTCTTTGGCTTTATCTTTGCCTTCAGCATCTTTGCCTGCTTGAGGGTCGTCCTCATCCGGCTTTTTTCCATCCGGTGATCCATCCTTGCCAAGTTTGGGGTCATCTTCCCCCTCACCCTCTGGATCGTCTTCCGGGTCGTCGCCGGGGGTTTCTTCCCCGTCGTCTTCCCCGTCGTCTTTCCCTTTGCCGTCCAGTGCCGGATCATCATCACCAGAAGCACCGCCATCAGCGGCAGAATCGTCCCCGCCAGCGTTGGCAGCATCGTCATTCCCTTCGGTTTCTGAACCAGAGGGATCATCATCTTCCAGTTCGTTTTGGGCGGGTTCCAGATTGAGCTTCAGGAAGTCGTCGTCTGACATCCCGAAGAAGTCGTCCTTTTCATCGTCAGCCATAATCAGTCAGTCCCCTCAGCACGAAGTTCTTCCAGAGCCTGATCGATCTGATAGATCGTGTTCTCGGCTTGGTTGCCCATCAGCACCTGTGAAGACAGATACCGTTGAAGGTGTCCTGCTGCCATTGCCATCTGAAGGGCGTCGTTGCGTTGTTTCTCATCAAGGTTGGGATCACCCCCGATACGGGCATTCCGGGCTGTCTCCTTTTCGAAGAAATCATCATGGATGACCTTCCGAAAATCGTGGTTTTCTGACAGCTTGAGGATTTGGTCCCGCAGTTCAACCTGACGCTTCAGGTCTTCTTTGTGGCTCTCAAGTTCTTGGATTTCGGACATTACATTACTTCCTATTATCGTTTGGGTTTACAGACGAATTGCCGGGTTTAATGCCGGGTCATCATTTGGTTGAAAATACTTGGAATTAAGAGAAAGTCTAGGGTCAAATCTGCTTGTCTCATTTCTGTCAATGAATGACCCAATATTCCCAATATCATTCGACAAGCCACGTCCCCCAGAGGGGAGACGCTTGCTCATCTCACTCCAACCAATCGCTGCATCGACGTTACCGGGGTCTTCGCCCCCGTTGGCGTTTTTGCGTTTTGCCAGCAGAGCCTTGGTGATCTCAAGGTTCTGGTTGCCTTCGGACTGACCCTTCTGCTTCTCCATGTCACGCTCGTGTTTGGTGCCAGTTTCCTGCTCCACCACATCGAGGTTATTGGCGTCTGCTTCAGACAGTTTCTTCTGGGCATCAGCGTGAAGCTGTCCTGTACGGGCTACGATTTCTTCGATCTCTTTTTCGAGCTTCATGATCTCAAGCTCTTTGGTCTTCTCGACCAGAGGATCAGGCTGTGGCTCGAACTGCTTGATCTTCTCAGCCAGCAGAGGCATCCGCTTGAGACGTGCGATTTCCTCAAGGATTAGCTTGGTAATCGAGAAGTCCATGTTCGGACCCATCGTCTGAAGCATGAAGCCCATATCCTGAGCCTTCTGGTTGTCCACTTCAGCCGTGCTGATGTCCACCTTCAGGTCGAAGTTGCCCTTCAGTTCTTCACGCTTGACGGTCACGAACTCGGTGTTCGTGATCCGAATGACCTCCTCCTCAGACATGAACTCACCGTTCATGGAGATGATCTTCTTACCGATGTCAGTCATGCCTTTGGCAAGACGACGCAGGATTGCCATCTCACGCTTGGAGGCAGCGTCCAGCACACCACGGATACCGGCAGCCACTTCCCCATAGGCTTCGCCGGAGATGCCACCAGAGAAGCTCTTGACGCCTGTGAGAGCCTCTGCCTCTTGGTTCTGGATTTGAAGCATAGTCAGAGCAGAATTCGGGATTTCCGGGTATTTATGCTCGATAATATTTTGAAGTGGGTTCATGGTGGGATTAAATTCATAATCCTGTCCATTCTCATACCGACGACGGTTGAGAATATCCAACATGCCCTTGGCGATACCCTGTTGGCTGTTGGCCGAACGCCCCATGAGGTCGATCATGCCACGGGTCAGAGCACCCAGAATGTTCTGGTTGTCTTCCAGCAGTTCAGCATCAGGCTCACCCATAAGCTCACGCTTGATGGGCATATAGTTGGTCACGACGAACGGAGGACGCTCATCGGGGAAGGGGTTCTTCTCCATACGGACCATGGTGTCACCGACCCATGTGGCGACGATGGGCACCAGTTCATCATTGCCTTCGATGTCGTAAAAACCCCAGTATTCATAGGCTACGATCCGCTTCCGCAGGGTGTCCCTGAAGTTGAAGTTGTCAGGGGTATTGCTGGAATGATCGCTTGTCGTGACGACAGTGGCGTTCTCCCAGTTCACATATTCGAGGTTCTTGTACCGCTCAGGTTCCTTGAGCATCTCAGCTTTTGAGGTCTCAAAGGACACGATGACAAACATAGCCTTGTCCAGATCACCTCCACAGGAGGGATCAATGAACACGTTTTCCGGGGCCATGATTTCGACAGTGGGACGGTTATCGAGAATTTTCTCGACATCAGCCATCTTGGTCCCGGTCTGCACAGCAACGCTAGGCTGCTCGGTCTCATGGTAGAAGTCTACCGCTGCACGCAGTTCTTCTGGTACATTATCTTCATAGCCACGAGGGTCTTGTGCCTGAAGCATGATGGCCTGTTCGAGAAGCTGAATATCCTCCTCGGTTTCAGGCTGCATGAAGGTGAATTCTGCCACCTCCTCCTGCACCATTTTGGTCTGCCGTTTCCAGCCCAGACGAACGATGCACGAGCCTTCATCGACGTTGGTACGGACGTATTCATCAACGAATTCCACACGGTTCAGCTTGGTGCGAAACTGCCAGTTGATGACCAGATCATTCTGCTTGGCCCCTGCTTCGTCTTCGAAGGTCACGGGGTCCACATCGAACAGCTTGTCTGAACCAAGGAAAGGCTCAGTCAGAGCCGAGTACCGCCATTCTGCCTGACGCCTGATGAGCTTCGGCTGAACAGCAGAACGACCCGTCACCTTCTTGGGACGAGCCGCTCCTTTGACAGTTGATAGGTCTCTCCACCGTTCGACGTTGACGATGTGGTTGTCATGAGACTGCTTCGTTGCCTCAAGTTCTTCCTTGAGGATTTTGACATCAGGCTCTTTTTCCCATTCAGTGATGGCCGGAGCCATGGCCGGGTTGACCGCGTGGTTTCCCCCCGTGAATTGAACGGTCTCTACGTCAGCCATGTTAATATCCTATTATATTTTCCAGCCAGCAACCATATAAACACCTATAGCTATACCAGCGATTAATCCAGAAAATTTAGCAGCGATTGAGAAGATTACCACATCCTTTTTATGGGATGGGGTTTCTCCTGACAAGGGTGCAGCAGCACCGAAACCCGTAGCGATGAACAAGACCACAGCCAGCACACCAGAGATGGGGCTGAACACCAGATAATCAGGTCTCTCCATGGTCGCCAGCAGGATGACCCAGACACGCTGACAGAAGATGATCGTCCAGATGAGCCAGTAGGAAAAGATAAACCTATCCCGGGCACTGCTGATACCATTCCTGAAAGCAAACCAAGCCGCAGGGGCGGTCGATGCCGACATGAACGACAGACCGATTAGGGCAACCCAGTCAGCGATAAACTTCGATATAATGAAATTAGTATTATAGAACAGAACTAAGTAACCAATTACCATGGTAATTGCCAACCAGACCGCACTGAACTGCGTAAGCGTCATCATGCCTTTTTCCCGCCTCTCATGTGATCCAATGCCTGCAAGGCAAGCTGCTCATGGATCAGGGATATTTGCTGTCTTGCAACCAAAGTCCTCAACCGGGACTTATTCAACTCTTGCATGTATGCAGCGTCATCCACACTTTCTTCAGGATGTGAAGCGGGTTTAATGTTACATCCTTTATTTGGAATTGTCGGTTCCAGATTTACAGCTCTAAAAAGGTTCCACATTTCAGGACGTACCTCCCTGAACAAGAACTTGCAGTGCATTTTTAACTTCCTCTGCTAGCACCGCATGACCCCTTGCTTCTGCGAGAAGTTCCATTTGCAGGTCGTCCCCACGTTTACGTTCAGAGCGAGTTCGCTCTCTCTCAGCCTCCAATTCTGATTTGTGATTAGTCTCACGTTGCTTATCCTTGTCCATTAGGTATTTGATAACCAACAAAAGACCTATGACAGGGAAGGCAATCGGACCATAAGTCACAAACAGATAAGAAAAAAGCTGAGACACCATCTCGTCGTCCATCTTACTTCCAATATCAGCAGAAAAATAGACACCTAAGTGCCTATATTTCAGATTATCAAGCTGATTTAGAGAGTAACCTGTCTAGTTAATCACCCTACATGCTCTCAGCTTGTCCCGGTCATCCAGTGCTGCTGACAGCACAATGGATATGACCGAATTCTCGGGAAGCAATGCCACTTCTTCAGCCGCTTGGGTCTGAATTGCAGGGTCAATTCGAGTAGGTCTTGGACAATCAGTAATCGTTGTCGCGCAACCGTTCAAGAACATTATCACGGTTAGTCCGGCGATTATTAATCTCATCGTAAGCATTTTCACGGTCCTCATTTATCTTCTTGGCTCTCTCCTCATGGTTGTCACGCTCATGTGAAGCACCTTTCCGATAAGCCACCATTCCAAAGCCCAATGTGAGCACCACGATGGCAAGTTTCCTGCCACCGTAGATGTAGGCCACGACGATACCGGCCCCCCAAGGAATGAGGAGCCAGTTGTCACCAAACCAAGAGAGAAGGGTCCACCCCATTACGAGGGGTCTTCTGCACGTTTGCTCTTGATATAGAGGAACACAGCCGTAGCCACGCCCAGCACAGCGGCCACCTGAAGCACAGGTTGATCCTGCACAGCACCCAAGATGGTAGCCAGAGCACCAGCCCCACCAGAGAGCACAGCAGGGTCTTTCAGCGTGTCACCGACACCGGGCTTCTCAGGAAAGGCGGCACCGACAGTTGCTTCAGGCGTGGTCACAGCATCATAGCGATGTTCGGAAATCTTTAATGCCCGATCCACAGCACCACTGTCTCCGGTCTGCATCCCTTTTTCTTGGCCCCAGATACGGCGTTTCCAGCCGGTTCCGAAGGTCGAGAACGTCGAGAGATTTTTCACGAAGTTCCAACGACGGGTGGCAAATGCCAGCAACAGATCAGGCAAGCTCCGACGACCGATAAACTCCATAATGGCATTCAGGGTAAACTTACCCATTACACCATCATCAGCAGCACCAACGGTACGTTGAAGGTCTTTGATCGAACGGGCTGGACCAGAGTTAATACCATAATCCAATACCAGATAATCGAGACCCAGAGGAAGGGAGGAACATTGCATGTTGTCCCAATACTGTCGTTTGTAGATCGACAGAGCTTCCTCCTTGGAGAGGTTCTTTACATCCTCATTGGTCACACGACCGCCACGCCATGCACGAAGCGTACCGATGGTGATCCCCATGTTGGTGGCTTTGCCGGGGTCTTTCGGGTGGTTCACATAACCACCCTCAGACGCCAGAACATAGCTCTTGATTTCCGGTGAAAATCCTTGAGACAAGTTCATAATATTTTCCTTACGGGTTATATTTGTAATTCGCCAGTGCCTCGCAGCTTGACAAATTCCGTACCAGCAGCGTCCCCGGTATCTACATAGAGACCACCCGTCAGGATGCCCTCATGCTTGGGGTTGAACTGGATGTTGATCTGACACATTTCGCCCGGTTTCAGCGAAGCACCACAGTCTGTGGTCATGACAAAATCTCCAACGATGGACATCGCATTGATCGGGAGGTCGTCGTAACCGTCGTTGTGCAGGATCGCTTTTTGACCCAACGAAATATCGTTGATGACGATGATGCCAAAATTCAGTTCCGCAGGAGAGAGGTTTCCATCCTGTTTCCGGCGTCCATAAGGCATGTCCCGAATACGGCGAGAGGATCGGTCATGATCCTTCTTCCGAAAATCTTCGACTGGTGCATAACCTTCCAGTCTAGGATCATTTTCATCATAAATAGCCATGTTAATGATCCTATATTATGCAGTTTCAAGAGCCGTGATACGGTTCTCAAAATCAAGGAGATCAGCAGCAAGGGAAGCACTCGTGGGCAAGTCATCCAGCTTGGTTTTCTCAGCCGTCGTGAACGGTTCGCCCAAGGCCAGTTCGGTAGCCGCAATCAGGCTGTCCATATTGGCAATAATAATGTCGATTTCAGCGAGCTTCAGGCTCACAGCGTCGATGTCTTCCAGAGAAGCATCTACTCGGTAAATTTGCTCCATGTGTGCCGAAACGTGTTTCACGAATTCGACGTTCTTGGCGACAAACCGGACAACCTCGTAAGCATTGCCCAGCATGCGATCAACCAATACGGCAGGCGTGCCATAAGGATCATGTACAGTTCGCATACCCATCAAACGAAACCCCTTTCATCAAGTTTGTGGTGAGATGTGGCAAACGTCGCGTTGACCAAATCACGAACCTCGACATCCTGACAGATGCCATCGTAGGTGCTTAGGTGTTCCTGACTTTTCGCCTGATTATCTTGTCCATTCATATTGCTATAAATCTTATAAGCAATAAACGATTGCAACGCACCCTCCAAAACGAATGGAATAACGATTTCCTGTTCGAGGTCTTCATTTTCCACGATAATGTGCCGTGCTTGGTAGAGGACACCGAGCGATTGCCCTGCCTTCGGGTCAGGAACCTGAAGAAGCTGAGGAGCCGGTGTGAACAGTGAGGTGGGATCGTCCTTGTCGTTGAGAACGTAGCCACGGCCCATGCTGTCATAGACCTCAAGCACCCGGATCAGATCACCCAAGAAGGGTTCATCAGGCAAATCCTTGATATAGGGCCATGGCTTATCCGAACCCGTGCTTTCAGCGAACTTCGGGATCAGGTGGTAATTCGTGATGTGTCTCACCTGCTCGATGATAAGCTGCTTCGTGCTGAGCACAAAACGGCTGTAAATCCGCAGGAGGCCATCGTTGACGTGTGCCGTCACCTTGGGAATGTCTTCTTCCCTGATCGCACCACGGCCCTCGTTGCCAATGCTCAGGTTGGACAGTTCCCCATAGGAGAGACGGCTGAAAAGTTCTTCGAGCTTCATATTTCCAACCTATTATTAAACGACATATGAGTTAATCGTGAATTCTTCATGACCCATATCGTCGTCGTCATCCCAATCGAGACCGCCATTGTGCCCCATAGCTGGGTTTTTCACCTGATCCTCACTGGGTCTCCAAGGGTTGAGATACATCAGCATAGAGATGGTATCAATGCAGTCATCCTTACCCTTCAGTCCGTTATGGGTGGCAAGTTTGATCTGTCCATGGAAATGCCCCATGATCTTGCTCGCCTTCATCTCGGCAGGGAAATACATCTTCCCGGCTTTGAACAGTGGCACGACAAGATTGAAGCGTGTCAGCTTGTTTATAACAGGACGAATACCGGGAGCACCAGATTTCTCAGAGGAAGCAAAATTGAACCAGATATTTCTGGTCATCATTTCCTGCTGAAGCCACTTGATGAACGCACCCTGTTGCCCGCTTACCTCAACCCCCACAGACTGAGGCCGGTAGATTTGCACGAGACGGAACAGGTCGTTGATCGTTTTCGCCATGTCCTGACGTTCACAGATGCCGTCCACCCAGTACCAGTCTCCTTGGGCATTATAGGCCCAAACGGAGATAACTGAAAAGTCTGAACCTTGTTTTTCTGATGTAGCAAAGTCAGTGGTAATATAGAAGTTATACGCCGACTTATATTCAAGTAATGATTTAAGGCTATATTCTCTGATCTCGCTGTCTTGGACCAGACGCTCCTCATCGGACGAGATACGAAGCATCATCTCCTGCATGAAAGCTGCCACCTTGCCGTTGAGCACAGCACGCTCATAGGCTTTCTTGACGAAGGCATAGTTGAAGCGGTCATCCCATGCGCCCCGGAAATCCTCCTCAGAACAGGGGAACTGCTCACAGACGGGCCAGACGTTCACGTCCCAAGCTCCGCTTTCCACGGCTTCAATCATGATGTCGTTCTTGGCGAAGGGCGTGCCGTTGAAGATCACCTTCCGGCGTGTCGGATCGAGAGCATAGTCCACACCCTTATATACAGTGTCCTTGATGGCCTGCATTTCGACACGGCTGTTGGCGTCAGCATCACTGATGAGGTCATCAAGGATGGCGAGCACAGGGCGTTTACCGAACTGCTTCGTACCACGGATACCAGTCTTGGCACCGAACATCTTGACGGCCAGCTTGCGCCCGTCCTTGTTCTCGAATTCCAGATAGCTGTCTGTAAAGCGTGCTTTGGGAACCCACTCCTTCAGAAATTCACTGTTGTGATATCTGTACTCCACGTTTTTGCGGGCAGATTTGACCCCGTTTTCCATACTATCTGAGACATAAATAAGATAATCGACTTCTCCAAAATTCGGGAGATAACCGTAGAAAGCCAGAAACAAAACGAAGTATTCGAAGAACA
>Ga0136591_1000955_pt1 | contig 10270 bp, 13 predicted proteins | sample AntRauMFilla3767_FD_104929 | JGI IMG/M metagenome (GOLD analysis project Ga0136591, IMG submission 104929) | Saline lake microbial communities from Rauer Islands, Antarctica - Metagenome Filla 3 #767 | ecosystem: Environmental > Aquatic > Non-marine Saline and Alkaline > Saline | place...
TAAATAATTCATCCACCGTCATGTTCTCGGGGTAGCGGGCAACCTGCGGCATATACCCGATCTTATCTCGATATTCCCAGCGGTCGTTCACTAACTCTCCATCGATCCTGATATTTCCTTTAGTTGGTTTTACCAAGCCAAGAATGCTTTTGATCATTGTTGTTTTTCCGGAGCCGTTTGGACCAACGATACCAGTAGCCTGTCCTGAAGGTATTTCCAGATCCAGATCATCCAGTACAGTCAATTGACCAAAGTTCTTTTTTAATCCTCTTAGTTCAATCATGGTATCTGATCCATTTGTGGTTTGGTATCAATAAGAGTTTCCGGGGTTAATGCTGGCATAACTTTTTCGGCTGCATCCAGTATATCAATCAACAGGCTCCTCAGTAGTAAAAGTGCTTGTGGCTGTTTCTCTACCAAGATGGTGAACAGGCGTACCGGATGATGCGGGACATCCCCAACACCGTCCCTATCTAGATCATAGCCCTCATACTGACTCCAGTAATTACCTGTAAATTCGTTGAAATTTCTCCGGCTATTTGTGGATACTTCAAAAGAATTAGCAATGAAATTATTCTCACTAAATACATTATCCGTGGAGTTAGCCATCAGTTTTATCGCCCAGCCGTTTTGCCGAAAGGTGTTTCCTTTTACCTCGTTTCGACTTGTAGCTTCTATATATAACCCCACCGAATTGTTTTCAAAGTGGTTTTTCTCGATGCGACTGCGATTTATCTCCTTTAAAAGCATACCATAAGCGGAAGATCCCCAGTTGTCTTCAAAGCGGTTACCGATGATCTCGACATTCGAGGTGTACATTACGGCCACTCCCCCTCCATTATCTCTGAAGGTATTTCCCACATAACTGCAGTTATCAGAATACATGAAGTGAATCCCATAGCGGATATTTTCCTCACTCAAATTGTTGGTAATATAAGCTCCATCCACAAATTCAAAGTAGAGTCCATCACGGTGACCACGTATGTAGTTATCTTCAATTTTTGTGTCTTTACTATACCATAAATGAATACCATTTCCTGATGAGGTCTCCCGTTCTCCTGATGCAGTTAAATAATTATTACGAATTACTGCCTTATCTGTCTCAGCCAAATAGATCCCAAAAAAATTATCTATAAGCCTGACATCTTCTATGACAGTGTTTTTAGTTTTCTCTACCAAAATGCCCGCATAATCTTCCATAAAGCTGGTACTGGTGTTACGAACCTCAAGTCCTTTTACCGTTACATCATCTCCCGTTATTACCAATATAAATCCTTTTTTCTCACCATCTAATACAGGGCGTCCCTCCCCTATAATGGTGATCGGTTTATCAACTTTCAGATTGTACTCAAGGTAGGTTCCTTGTTTTATGACAAGCGTATCGTAAGGTTGGGTAAGCTCTAAACCCTCAGCAATTGTCTGTATCTCTCCTTCAGGAGAAACAGTAACGGTTTGAGCCGATACTATAGAACCGGCGAGAAGAAACACTCCTGCCATGGTTATGTATTTTGAACCTTTCAATTTTGACCTCCTTTTATTCTTATGCCGTGAATACTATTTTTGCATTCCCGTTCCCAAATTCATTTCGGTTTGGGAGACCTCATTCCAGAGCAGCAATCGCCCCGGTCTTTTTTCTATATGTTCTTCTGCTGCCTCTTTAGTCGGCAACGCTAATAGAGACTCACCCATAGGACTTTTGATGACCTCACTCTTTACGTATTGTGCTTCGAAGGCATCTAACCAAGTGCCGGGAGAATTGTAATTACTAACCCACAGCCTGGAATCGATTAAATCATCTTTATTTTTGCGATGATAAACGGCCATGCATTCTATAGCATCAAATTTAAGTGCTTTACCTTTTGCTGTTACCAGCTGAGATGCAAACTGCTCATCTGTGATCATCATCTTACAATGTGCACATTCGTCACTTGCATAATGTATTTCAACCGGCTCCTGACTGCAAGCTGTTGCAAAAAGCAGCACTAATATAACAGATACCATGAATTTAATATTATTAAATAACCTCATAGCCAACCTCCATAGTTATACCTAAATTTATTTGAGTTTGAGTGGTTATTTGTCTCCGCTTTTCCACCAAACTAATCCTGCGACACTCATGGATACCAATGCAAAATAGAAACCAATATGCGGCACTGAAGTTGCTTTGATATTCAGCAATTGTTTACTTCCAAGCAGTGGTGGTTGGTAAGTCATTCCCGGCACTTTGATCGGCGCATCCGGATTCAGATTGTGTCCGTAGTCATAACCCCACAGGTAAAAATCGACCAAACCTGCTATAGCTAAAAGTATGAAGATGCCCAACCAGAACAGAATCAAAGTACGTTTGCCCGTAGCGGCAATAATTAATCCGGAAATAATCAAGAACCCGAATATGTACGGCATCATCTGTAGCTCAGGGATGGATGCGGGTTCAATCGACTTCATACCGATGTAGTGATTTAAGCCATTTATGTTTTTCAGATCCTGCGGTTCTTTTCCTTCAATATTATCAACCGTAATGTTAAATCCTATACCTTCCGGATACTGTGGAGCTTCCATGCTAATGCTCCATAGGGGAAAGAGGTAAACACCAATCAATAATAATGCTGCAAATGCCATCCATATTTTGTGGGATGCCTTCATACTTACCTCGGTTTTAAATAATAAAATAAAGAGATTGGGGAGGTATCAGCTCCCCAATCAAGATTGAGGTCAAATCATCATTGACCAGTTCCGTATTTCAATTCGATGTCAGAATTCTCAGGTGATACTCTCACATATCCCTGCATCTCCTGATGTAAAGCTGAGCAAAAATCGGTGCAATAGAATGGGAATACGCCGACGCTTTTAGGCTCCCATATCATGGTCAGAGTTTCGCCGGGCATAATTAAAATCTCGGCAGTATTCGCTCCCAACATGGCAAAACCGTGTGGGACGTCCCAATCCTGCTCCAGATTAGTTACGTGAAAGTATACTTTATCGCCTACCTTGATTCCTTCAATATTGTCAGGTGTGAAATGACTACGGATAGTAGTCATATAAACATGAACCTCATTTCCATCACGCTCAACTTTAGTTTGAGCTTCAGTTGTTGCACGATATGGGTGAGTGTTCTCTTCAAGCTTATAGAAACGTGTCTGATTTTCCATAACTTTTTCGGCTGCAATTCCCTGGGCGTAATGTGGCTCACCTTCGGTAGGGAAGTCAAGCAGCAATTGCATTTTATCTCCGGAAATATCGATCAGTTGTGCGGAGTGAAACATTTCAGGCCCGGTTGGCAGATACCGGTCTTTGGTGATCTTATTCAAAGCCACCAGATATTTACCGTCAGGCTTCTGACTGTCTCCACCTGGAATCATCAAGTGACCGGGTGAGTAATACACGTCAATTCTATCAAGTACCTGAGTACTTTCGATGTCCCATTTCACAATTTCAGATGAAATGAACGCGGTGGTGTACGCATTACCCTTACCATCAAACTCAGTATGCAGAGGTCCTAAACCAGGATTCTCCACCTCGCCGTGTAATATGGAGTCGTACTTCAGAACCGGAATGCCCATCACTTCGCCTTCATATTCTTCGCCTTCAATTGCGTTGATCATCTTCTCAAAGGAATGAACCGGAATTACGGTTGACAGTTTACCACCGGCTATGATGTACTGACCTGTTGGGTCAACATCTACCCCGTGGGGTGATTTTGGTGTAGGAAGGAAGTATACGATACCGTCCAGTTCACGTGGGTCAAGAACACGTACTTCGTCAATTGTTTCAGATTTTGCAATCCCTCCCTCTTCGTGGTCTATATAGTTACGTACATGTTTACCAGGCATCATTTTACCTTTACCTTCTTTCACATATTCAGCAGCTTTTCTCCAGTTGATGGCCGCAATAAAATCCTTGTCATTTTTAGACGCATTGATCTCTAACAAGGTGTGTGCCTGCTCGCTGTTGTAACTGGTAAAGAATGCCCATCCATCAGATGGTCCTTTACCGGCATGCGATAAGTCATAATCAAATCCCGGCATTAGGATCTGGAAGTCGATATTCATCTTACCTTCATCAGAAACCTTAATAAAAGAGAGCGTACCTTTGAACGTATCCTTGAAGGAATCGATGGATACATCCATATTGCTCATGTCAGCATCCAATGGGATACTGAAACGCGTAGCGGCAGATACATACTCTGTATTTGGGGTTACAAAAGCAGAGGCATGGTTACCGGCCGAGTTAGGGATCTCAATGATCTCCTGAGTCTTGAATTCATCTAGACCGATGCGAGCTACCCGGGGGGTATTATTCTCATTTATAAATATCCATCGACCATCCGTTTCACCATTAGTTTGTGATAACTCAGGGTGGTGAGCATCTCCCCAAGGCACAAAACCGTGAGTTGTGTTTAGCATAGCTTTGGTCTCTTCGCTATATCCATATCCATTTACTGGAGCTTGTGAAAATACCGGTACAGTAAATATGTGTCGTCCTGAAGGTATTCCATACACTCCCAGCTGCCCGTTATATCCACCGGACATAAATCCGTAGAATTCATCGAGCTCACCCGGAGCTACATATACTTTTTGTGCGGCATCAGTGTTGGAGCTAAAATTTCCGTTGCCATTACAGCCGTAAAGCGTGACGCTTAACAGTACAACAGCAGGAAGCATCCAAAACCGATAGCTGTGCATTCGTTTTTTCATGGTATTCCTGTTTTTGATTGGTGGGTTGGTTACTAAAATTCGTTAATCAAGATCAGAAGCAAAGAATTCTACAATGGCTCTGGCCTCTTCATGAGAAAGTCCCTGATTTGGCATCGGGCTCATATATTCCTGAAGTAATTTTTTAGCCTCCGGATGATTCTTGGTCATTCCATCGGGATTCAAGATCATATTCATTACATAAGTTGGTGACCGGCGGTCGAGCACATCATTCATTGCAGGACCAATATATCTTTCATTTACTTTATGGCAGGCCGAGCATTTCAATTCAAAAAGCTCCTTACCCTTTTGCGCCTGTTCCATATCAACCTCAGCCCCTAAAGAGATCGTATCTGTTACAGGACCAATACCATGTTCCTGTTCAAAAGCTGAAAGTCCGCTTTCATTCTGTTTTTCAGTTTGTACTTGCTGTTTATTTCCACTGTCTCCGTTACCTCCGCAACCGCTCAGCATTAATACAAGAGACAAACTTACAGCAATCATTATTTTGGATATTTTCATGATGATTTAATCTGACTTTAAAAAAGACTTTTATGTCTTTAATGTTTAAGACAAATTTGTCTTTTTAATGTGAATTATTTGTGAATTTTTCTGTTAAAAGGCTCTGTAACATCTATTTAGAATGATTACAGATAATAATAAACATTAAATGTTAGCAACGAGAAAAGCGTAAACACCCCTTTTATACCCTGACTCGGAAGCTGCGACTATTTATTGTAACCTGTTACAACAACTATAACTCTTTTTCAAAATAACTTTAACATAGTCTTCACATTAAAAAGATATCTACTTATATGAATTCTATTACTGAAGCAAAATTATTTACCAACTGGCACACCATGCGCTGGGTTGCTTTATCCATTGGAATATTTCTAGCTGTTATGGCTATCTGGTATCAGGATATTGTGACCGGATTTTTAAGCGCCTTTTTCGTCTTTCAAGCCGTCACGAATACAGGGTGCATGGTGTCTCAATCTTGTGGTATTCCTCTTAGCGAGAAAACAGAATCCGACGAAGACTCTGAAATAAATTACACTGAAGTTAAATAGAAGATCATGGCAACTACAGAAACCGAAAAAAAATCATTTACCGATATTATCAACGAAGACACCCCGGTGTTAGTAGATTTTTACGCCGACTGGTGTGCCCCTTGCAAGATGATGACCCCAATTCTTCAGCAACTGAAGAGTGAAATGGGCGACAAACTAAACATCATCAAAATTGATACCGAGCGAAACCCCGATGTGGCGATCAAATATCAGGTTCGGGGAATCCCAAATCTGATCCTGTTTCATAAAGGCCAAATTCTTTGGCAGCAAGCCGGGGTTGTTCGTATGCCACAGTTGCGACAAATGATCGAACAAAAGCTGGAGCAGTCATGGGAAAATTAGTTAAACATAGTTATGATGTAGATCTGAAATGGGATGAAGGACGTCAAGGCACGTTGAGCTCAGGTAAACTAAATGAGACTATTGAAGTTGCTACTCCCCCAGAATTTCCCGGTGGGGTTGAAGGGATATGGAGTCCTGAACACTTATTTGTGGCCTCAGTAAGCAGTTGTTTCATGACCACTTTCACAGCCATAGCAGAATATTCGAAGCTTACTTATGAAGAGCTTTCCGTTGCTGCAACAGGAACTATGAGCAACGAATCCGGTAAGTTTGCGATCACTGAAATTGTTTTAAGTCCAAAATTGGTGATACTGGATGAAAGCCAAAAGGACAAAGCTCTAAGAATATTACAAAAGGCTGAAGAAGCCTGCCTCATCACGCGTTCAATTAAAACTGAGGTTAAACTTGAACCTACCATTGCCATAGCGGCATTAAATTAAAGAGAGAAAATTATGAGTAACTTAAATAGTATTGGTCTGGACAAAGAAAAATCAGAAAAACTATCCGAAAAGCTTGGCGTATTATTGGCCAGTTACACTGTTTTTTATCAAAATACTCGTGGATATCACTGGAATATCAAAGGAAAAAGCTTTTTTGAGCTTCACGTAAAATTTGAAGAGCTATATAACGACCTATTCGTGAAGATAGACGACGTTGCTGAAAGAATCCTCACTTTGGGGTTCACCCCTGAACATCGGTATACAGAGTACGTCTCAAACTCATTAATTAAGGAAAGCGACAAGGTTATAAACGGAGAAAAAGCAGTTGATGAAATTCTAAATGCATTCAAAGCGTTGATATCATTGCAACGAGAGATCCTTCACCTTTCTGATGAAGCCGATGATGAGGGAACTAACGCTATGATGAGTGATTACATCAGTGAGCAAGAGAAGCTTGTTTGGATGTATTCATCTTACGCACACAAGCATTAATTACTTAAATCTCAAGAATCTCAATTCTTAAAAAGGAACTTTATGTCATATCATTTTAGTAAAATCGTAGATCTCAGTTTTGATGAAGCAATTCTAAAGACCACTGAAATTTTAAAGGAAGAAGGCTTTGGCGTACTTACCGAGATCGATATCAAAGAAACGCTTAAGAAAAAGCTGGATGTCGATTTTAGAAAATACCGTATTCTGGGAGCCTGCAATCCACCTAATGCTTATAAAGCTTTACAGGCCGAAGGACATATTGGATTGATGCTGCCATGCAACGTGATCGTTCAGGAGCATGAAGATGGTAAAGTGGAAGTTTCTGCTGTAGATCCGGTTGCATCTATGCAGGCTATTGACAGCCAGGAATTAGGTACGGTAGCAAAGACAGTACAGTCCATGCTTAAAAAAGTTATCGATAAGCTTTAATTTAGTCCGTTTCTAAATATCAGCATTTATAATTATTTACAGATGATTGTTTCCTTTTTGTAATACATTCTAAAAAAAGGAGATGTTATGAGATCTATCATATCAAAAATTCTTATTGGGTTAGCAGTTATTCTGATTGTTATACAATTTTTTGGCCCAGATACCTCCGTTCCTGAAAGTGAGGCTTCAAAAGATTTTATCACAATAACTGAACCTCCACAACAAGTAGCCACTATTCTAAAGAGCGCCTGCTACGATTGTCATTCTTATCAAACCAAATATCCATGGTACGCCAGTATATCTCCAGTTTCGTGGTGGCTACAAGACCATATTGATCACGGTCGAGATGAATTCAACCTATCACTTTGGGCTGATTACTCCACAAACCGAGCCGATCATAAACTCGAAGAAGCCATTGAGCTGCTCGAAGCAGAAGAAATGCCCTTACCCTCATACACCTGGATTCATTCCGGAGCGCGGCTCAGCGATCAAGAACGCAGTGTGTTATCAGCTTGGTTTTCTTCTTTGAGGGAAAGCTTGCCTCAAGAAACTCAAGAAAATTAGAGGTTCAATAATATGCCTTTGACGATCTGGCAGTCGCTGACTTTCCTATCTAAAGAGGGATAAGTTCTGCTTGTTTAAGTTTGATTTATTTACCCTGAGCTTCCCAAACTTGCTTAGTCTCAATGGATGAGCTTTAAGTGCTTTACATCAACCTATATGGCACGCGACTAGTTTGTGGTTCAACCCCGATTGTAAGTAACCACTCTGTTCCAATGCAAATAAATAAAGAATCCAACCGCTAGAGTTTCCAGAATCCTTCCGGCTAAAGCAAATTTACTCCCAAGTCCATATCCTGAAAAAGCTACTAGAAGGATACCTACGTTCAAAAATAATGCCATCAATCGGGCTAGGTTTTTATTTCCTCTTCCTTTAGTTTTTAGAAATCGGGGCAATATCCAATACGCAACACCAAGAGTAAATTGGATGATCCACCCAAAGATCAAAAATTCGATGTGAATTGGAAATATGAACCAAATGAGCGGGCTAATCAGAAAGGCTTTATTGATAAGCATCAATGCACCAATGCTGACACCGATCATCAGATAGACCAGTGACAGACGAATCATTAAGCTAGAAATAAACGGCATGTCAACCCTCTGCTCTTTTCTTCTTCATCCGCTGCTTTTTGGATAACACCCGGGACCAGATCTCAATTACATAGCTTACAACTCCCAAAAACTGAATTACCGCAGATATCGCTAGCAGATATTTCCAAACCATCCAGTCTGAGGAAGAAATGAATGGTTCCGAAATAATTCTTATGATCAACCCAACATTCAAAAACCCATAGGCTAACCATGACCATCTTTGGTTTTGAAAAGACTCTACTTTCATTCTGCCGGGAAACATCCACGTCGATACGCCCATGATGATCTGGGTGATCCATCCAAGCATCAGTGTATGCCAGAATAATGCTGAAATAGAAGGAAACAAAAGGGTGTCGATCTGTTGAACAACACCAAGTAAGAGTGCGATCAGAAACCAGGTCATTCCGGTTTTAAGAAAAAGTCTCGCTATTAAAGGCATAAATCAGACAGCTAAATTGTTTGAACATTCAACTTTTATTCAATTTCACCCAAAATAAACTAACTGCGATTATTGGCAAAATTGCTGTGACAGTCAATCCGGTATATATCCAAATTCCGCTGAGTGATTCCGGCCATATGCTAGTCATAAAGATCAGACTAAAAAGGAGAATAGAGACAGCTATTAAAACTCCGTAAAAATATCGTTTTGGCAGACTTTCCTTCTCACTTAGAAACGCCACCAATCCTGTGCTGAGGGCTCCTAATAATGTTACATGAAGATAGAAGATGCGCATCCCATGGTCGGATAACCATAAGTCGGCGGGTGAAAGTGAAGCGATAAGTTGCATTACACTTTTTAAAGCTAGAAACGCGAGCGGCCAGATCCATATCGAGATCTTTCCACGCCTGGTTTTCCATGCAGAATAAACAAAAAGTAAAACTCCTTCGGCAATAAGGATTCCTCCCATTCGGGCTGCCACCGACGTGTTGATACTGACAAAAGATTCCGGGATGCCATACGGGAAAGTAAGCGGTGCCCCGAAAGCGATCAGTCCCACAACGATACATGGGGATAATGCAAAATCGTTGTCATTCATTTTCAATGATTTTGCGATCAGTCCGATCAGCACCAAAAGTACCCATCCCTCCACAAAAACAGCCAGAAAGAAATGGGTAAGTGCTTTCCCAAACAGTGGCCCGCCGATGCCAATGATCTCTGCAAAACCCACACCCCAAGCTCCCAGTGAGCTTATAAACAACATCAGCAGTGCACCTTCAAACCAAATATTTGATTTGAAATCTCGCTTATATTTTCGAGTGATAAGATATCCAACGATAAAGCCATACCATCCGATCATAACTACACCGGAAATAATGGCTGATATTGGAAGGGTTACGCCACCCATCTCCACAGCTCTGTATCCCCACAGAAAGAATGAGGGAAAAGACATGAAGCCAAAGATAAGCGAAAACCAAAGCGATCCTTTCATTAGCCTGGCGCCAAATGCCGCGTGATATCCCGGTACAGAATCCAGCTTTATGAGGTACATGGGGAGCAAGGTCGCCCAACCAAAAAACATTAAGTGCGAATGGGCATGACGAATATTCTCCAGATTGAGTTCATCAGGCAGCGGTATAATAAATCCAAAGCGATAGAGGAACCCGGTCAGACCTGCCAGCACAAAACTGAACATCGCCCATTGCCAGATCCCCGA
>Ga0136591_1000975_pt1 | contig 10114 bp, 10 predicted proteins | sample AntRauMFilla3767_FD_104929 | JGI IMG/M metagenome (GOLD analysis project Ga0136591, IMG submission 104929) | Saline lake microbial communities from Rauer Islands, Antarctica - Metagenome Filla 3 #767 | ecosystem: Environmental > Aquatic > Non-marine Saline and Alkaline > Saline | place...
CATTTAAGATATATCGTACCTGTATTAGTTTGGAGAAAGTATTTTAGATTTTGGAGGATTTTTATGAGTTGGTTAACAAAAAACAAGTTCCTATCCCCTCAAGGAGATTTGTCATGATGGCCAATTATAGAAGCATATTTCGCCGAATTCCCCGCATCTTCTTTGCGGCCGTCTATATGGCCCTGATGTCTCTACCTGCAGGAGCAGCCGGGTACGACAATGCTCTGAAGGGCGTTAAAAACTATGACGCTGTTTACGAGGTGAGCCAAGGTGATCCCAAGGTCGTTAACCCCGTTTTCATGGTAATAAAGAACTCCTACGAAGCACCTGAAGTGCAGGCGCTCGCGAAAGATCCCAACATCGCCATCGTTTTTCACGGGCCGGTGGTGAAACTGCTCTCGACTGACAGCGCATCGTTTAATAAGGCAGAACTGGTCGAGGTACAGAAATTCCAGGCGACTCTTAAACAAATGAAGAAGGACGGAGTGACGCTGGAAGTTTGCCGTTTCGCTTTGAAAGGGATGGGTGTAGATGAGGCGACGATCATTCCGGAGATCGACCCGGTAGATAATGGTTTCGTTTCGGTCATCGGCTATCAGATGCAGGGGTACGCGGTTGTCCGAATCCCCTAGACAAAAAAAGGGTTGTTGGTCTGCGAGATGAAGTTCATCTTGAGATCCGCTAGTCAAGATTGATCGCATATAAAGGTGGAACACTCTGTGTGAGTGTTCCACCTTTTTTCTCCTGCAGTTGCCGGCGGTCGATACCGACGAGATCGATGGTCGCGAGCGATCTCTGCTCGATAACCCTTCATATCTTTGGTCTTGATTCTGGTCAAGAAAATACATGTTTAACGGCTGTGTTCAGGCCTGTTTCAGTTTTGTGTGTTGGACTGTTAGGTAATGACCGCACACGGTCGCAGCCCTTGCCAGTGGGTAGGGCTAATTATATTGAAATCTTCCTATCCAAAAGGTGACGCGATGAAACATCATTTTTGCAAACGCTGGCTTGTTGCGCTGACCATCAGCGTTACGATGAGTTTTTCGCTGATAGCGGCTGCGGGCACTAGCCGGGCATTTGTTCCCATGGGGGTGGCCGATTCGGTGGGCGTTATTGATCTGGAAAGTCGTCAGATGACGTCGTCAATTGCCGGAACGGTGAATACCCATGGCTCCGCACTGACCCCAGACGGGCGGTACCTGATTGTAGGCAGTCTGACCGCCCATGAAAGCGAGGAGCCTGTCAGCCGGCCGGAAGGTGTAACCGAAGACGAACACGCCGCCCATCATGGCGGTGGCGCTGCTGCGACATCGGAAGAATCGAATGCCGGACTGCTCTATGTGGTGGACACTGAAACGAATGCGATTGTTCGCAAACTGGAGGTTCCAGGGCCGGTGCATCATGTTCTGGTGACCTCGGATGGTCGCTATGCCGTTTCCACTCATCCCATGGGTGGCGGTATCAGTGTTGTTGATCTGGATTCCGGAGAGCTGGTTAAAACGGTGGCGACAGGACCTGCCCCTAATTACATGGTGGAAACGGACGACGGTCAGTCTCTTCTGGTCAGCAATAGCGGTAATGACACAATCAGCGAAGTGGACACCGGACACTGGTTCGTCAAGCGTAACCTTCGGGTTGGTGGTGGTCCGGAACATATGGTGCTCGCCCCCGACAACGAGCGGCTTTATGTCAACAATGTTACATCCGGCCAAGTTGTTGTCGTCGAGCTTTCGAGCGGCACGGTGGCGGCAACGTACGAAGTTGGGGAGGAACCTCATGGCGTTGGTTTGAGCGAAGACGGCCAGGTACTTTACGCAACCAGTAAGGGAAGTAATCGGGTCGTTCGGATTGATCTGGCCAGCGGAACGCGCCAAAGCGCGGCATTGGCGCCGGCACCTTATCACCTCGCTGTATCCCCCCAGAATGGCCAGCTGCTGATTACCAGTCGCACCGAGAGCAAGCTTTGGGTGCTCGACTCAGAGTCCCTCAAAGTGATTGATGAGATTCCGTTAGAAGGTATAGGCCATCAGATATCGATTAAGGGTAAAAAATAACGCAATGGCAAACCAATCACTTTCATTACAGACCATCATCGGAATGGTGGTCGTTGCGATTCTTTGGGCCATCTGCTTTCCGTTCATAACGGTTGGTTTACCGGATGCGCCCCCCTTGCTGTTCGCGTCTATAAGAGCCCTTTTGGCGGGAGGGTGTTTAATTGTTGTAGGAATGAAAATGGGGCGAATGCCCCATTATTCGCTTCGGGGTTTGATGATGCTTGCGCTGATCGGTTTCAGTTACACCGGAATGGGGCTTGGTGGTATGTTCCTCGGAGCAAGTGATGTAGGGCCAGGGGTCGCAACTGTGCTGGCGAATGCGCAACCTCTTTTCGCCGCGATACTGTCGCTTTTTGTGCTCAAGGAAGTCATTACTGTTCGTTTGTATTTGGGTTTGTTCATTGGCTTTGTCGGGGTCGTTATTCTTGCTCTACCCGGTTTTGACGTTGGTGCAGATCGTTCGATCGGCGCGCTCTATGTACTTGGTGGGGCCGTTGGAGCGGCCATTGGGAATGTTCTGTTGAAACTTCAGGCCGGCGACGGGGATGTGTACTGGCCTATGGGGATCCAGCTCGTAATGGGGGCGGTATTTCTGTTTCTGGCTTCTTTGTTGGTGGGGGAAGGCTTTGAGGTTGACTGGACATGGTCATTTGCCGGCGCTGTCTTCGTGCTTGCAATCCCGGCAACGGCGTTAATGGTAGTGCTCTGGTATGCACTTCTTGCCAGAGCACCGTTGAATAAGCTCAATCCTTTTACTTTTCTGACACCGATCTTCGGTTTACTTATCGGGACTCTCTTTTTTGATGAGACATTCAGTACCGTGGAAATTACGGGAATTGCGATCACGGTTGTGGGGTTGCTGGTGATTATCATAGTTCCAAAGCAGGAAAGCGTATTGCTTGAGTCGTGAGATAGCACGATGCCCGCTGCGTGCCAGCACGAGGGCGCTGGTCAACGCGGCAGGGCCCGTGCCGATCATGGTGATGGATTGGGGACTCTGCGTTCACTCACGTTTCGATCCATGCTGCCGATGCGTTCGAACGTACTGTTCGGGATCTGCTTCGAACTGTTCGCGGCACGCCGTCGCGCAGAAGTAATAGCGCTTATCTTGATAGTCAGACTCCGCGGCAGCGGTCTTGTAGCTGACCTGCATGCCACAGACGGGATCCTCAAACGTTTTTTGCTCTTCTCTTTCACGTTTCATGGTTAATCTCTCCGTTTCATCGTGTGTAGTGATGCTGCTTTCGCTGCGACGAGCCGTAGGCTTCGCCGGTATTGCCCGCTTGGGCCTGGTTGCTCTTCCCGGCGACGCTGGCGCGGTCCGCGATAGGCGAGTGTTTTCATGATGGTGCCCCCTTGAATGACGCAACCCGGTATCTTTATAGCAAATTGCGTGTATGGGTTAATTCGCGGTTACGAAAGCCATCATTGACCAGCTAGCCGATGATCTCGGCTCCATGCTAGCCGTGGTCTCCGCTCATTTCCGCTGATTGATACGAGCGGCAAAGAAGTTGTAGAGGGGGCCGAAAATTAACGCCACGTACCAGCCGTAGCCAAAGCTTTCTGCCAGACCCAGGAAAAAACTTGACCAGCTCAACCAAGTGACGCCAGGCAGCAGACGCAACCAGCTCTCATACATCGCGTGGTCTGGAAACAACAGGTCGAAACCGACGCAAAGAATGAAGGTCACGGCAAGGAACAGACCGAGGCTCATCCCGAAGGCGATCACGGGTATTCGAGGCACGGCCTGAACCGGTAGGGGTGTGCCACAGCGCAGCTTAGATTGGGTGTTCGAAACGGTCTCGGCGTCAGTCATGTTCGTTCTCCGATTGAGTGCGGGGGTTTGGCATCATCACCGGAAAGGTATTGCTCGGGTGAGGCCTCGAAGCCTTCCCTGCAGTCACGCGAGCAAAAGTAGTAGACATGGCCGTCATGGACGCTCGATTTTGCCTTTTCAGTGTTGACAGTCTTGCCACATACAGGATCCACGTCGTCGGCAGGCGGAATCCAGCGCAGACCATCGGTGGCCTGTCCTTTTGGCGCTCCCTCGCCATGCTTGGCCTTACCGTGCCCATGGCCCATTACGTGAGCACCACAGCCAAAACGCATCATCAGGAAGATGATTCCCGCCCAAAGCATGAAGTACGCCAATTCGTTCATCATCTTTCTCCGTTAGTTATCAAATCACCAATTGATAACATTCTATACTACGAAACTTAATTGGAACTGAATGGTGGTATTAAAAACGTTGTAAATAGTTAAGGAAAGTTGGGTTTTAGTGGCAAGAAGTAAAATAATATATAGTCGAATTAGCGCTGTTTATGATTCTGAAAGGTAAGAGGTGGATTTTTGCATTTTTATAAAAATATGAGTGGTTAGTATTTTTCATAGTGCTATGGGCGGGAAAATATAATCAGCGGTAAAAATAAAAAAAGACCTTTACAAGGTCTATACTACTTTCATTCTTAGTATAAGATCATGACCAGCTACTATCAGAATAATGGCTGGTCACGTTTATTTGTTAACTATTGGCGATTAATATCTATTTGGGAGCGCCCAAACGATTAAGCCGGATCATTCGCTTTTAGCTCTAGTTTCTCCATCTGAGCATGAATTTTTTTATGTTGCATTTTAAGAGTTTCCGAGACTTCTGTGCTCACCGTCTTGGTAGGGTAACTGCGGGCGTCACTAATGCGATCTGCCAAGCCAGAATTTGCGCTGGCTATAGCTGAGAAAAATACGGTAACTGCCGCAGCAATAATAATCTTTTTCATATTGAACTCCTTACTACTTGGGTATAAGGCGAGAAACCAAATCAGTAACTGCCGCTGTGAATACGAATGGACTTTTAATTACATCTCTTTGTCTGTTGATAATTCTATTAAAACACCCGTTACTGAAATGAATCTGAAAAAATAAAAAAAATATCAAAATTATTTGCTGAAAACCGATAGCAAACTTCAATACGACTGACGTGCAGAAATTGCGAAGCGACTCCGGTATGAGTAGGAACCCTCGTAGGTTCTGAAGTCGGGGAGCTTAATGGAGGGCACCCGCTAATGCACCAGGTTGACACATAGAGGCATCGTTACGGTCGTATTCCGGATTAACGAATGGTCATTTTCAAGTTTTCTTTATGTTGACTACTCTTTCTATGAAACCGTGGACTTACTAGAGAGGGTTCGCACGCACTTTCGAGGCATAGAAGTACGAGCCTTATCATGGAATTAACCCAGCGAAAAATTCGACCCCTGGCCCAGCGGGCGCACTATCTGGTCGGTGGATAGCCCGACACCCACGCCTGGTCGCGATTTTACGTGCGTTACTACCCCATAACTCTGCTGCTCATGGTCTACGAGATGGTTATGTTTCTTGGCATTCTCTTGATCGGCATCCTTTATGGCTGGCGCGAGCGGGCGTTCAAATGGCAGTGACCTGGCGACGCAGGCTGGCAAATCAGACACCCGTATCGGTTTTCCCCGTCGTTGGTAGGGCCGGGGAGGCGGCGCTTGAGGTGCTCTATCTCTCGCCGGTGATGACCGTTGCGCAGTCACCAAAACATGCGCGTGCGCTGACCGTGCATGGCGCCATCGACGATAACGATAGCAGACGTTCGGGCGCGTTCACGACCAAGTGTCGGCAATTCGAATTGCCGCCGGTTTAGCACAACGCAATGTCTAGCGTTGCTGCGTTAGCGGTGGTCGTGTACCCGAGAGGTCGAACGGAATCAGAGGACTATCGCAGTCTGGCGCATCAGCCGGATCTCTATGAGTCAGACCAATAGGCTATTTATTTGAGGTTAGTACTATGAGTCACAGTTACAGCAAAAATCGGCGGCAACTGCTGAAGGCAATGGCTGCCACAGGAATGCTTGCGGGTTTTGAGGCGTTGCTTCCCGGCTATGCCCGGGCAGCGGTTAACCGTCGATTGCTTGAAAATGGAGCCAGGGTTCCCGGGGGCGAGCCGCGGTCAGTAGAAATGGACCTTCATATTCGCCGTGAGACGATTGATATTGCTGGAGGCCAGACCTCAGCTATCACCATTAATCATTCGGTTCCGGGCCCACTGGTGGAGCTTTGGGAGGGACACAACGCCCTTTTACGTGTTCATAATCATTTGATGGCTGAGGATACGTCCATCCACTGGCACGGTATTCTGCTGCCGTTTCAGATGGACGGCGTCCCTGGGGTCGCGTTTCCCGGGATCAAACCCGGCGAAACCTTCGAAGCGAACTTCCCGGTCCGTCAGGCTGGCACCTATTGGTATCATAGCCACTCAGGGCTTCAGGAACAGATTGGTCAGACCGGCCCTATTGTGATTCATCCGGCGAAGCCGGAACCGGTCAAATCGGACCGCGAATATGTGATCGTGCTGAATGACTGGACCTTTGAAGATCCCCATCGCTTGCTCGCCAAGCTGAAAGAAATGAGTGACTACTATAATTTCAGTCGGCGGACAGCGGACGACTTCGTTGAAGACGTTGAGAAAGCAGGCTGGTCAAAAACCATCCAAGATCGTCTTGCCTGGGGCAGAATGCGGATGAGTCCGCGTGACATCGCGGATGTTACCGGTCATACGTACACCTATCTGATCAATGGTATGCACCCTGACGCCAACTGGACCGGTACTTTTGAACCCGGAGAGCGAGTGAGGCTGCGGGTAATCAATGCCTCCGCGATGAGCTATTTCAACTTCCGTATTCCAGGCCTTCCCATGACGGTTGTTAGCTCGGATGGGCAGAACGTCCAGCCAGTGGAGATCGACGAGTTCCAGATTGGCGTTGCCGAAACCTACGATGTCATCGTCGAACCAAAAGGCAGCAAAGCCTACACTCTGATGGTCGAGTCTATGGACCGCTCTGGCTACGCTCGCGGGACTCTGGCCCCCCGGCAAGGTCTGAGCGCCGCAGTTCCGCCACTGAGGGCCCAGCCCCAGCGCACTTTGGTGGACATGGGCATGGACATGAGCGGAATGGACATGTCTGGCGATCAAGCTGCGATGAAGGACACGCCTCATGATGGCGGCATGACCGGCATGAAGCACGGCTCAAGTAGCATGGGCGGGACGGCAAAGGGCGGTGGCACTGGTGCCATGATGGAAAAATCAGGACCCGTCATCGCCCGACACGGCCCCGGTGAGCATGGGCCGGGTAATCTGACGGTGGCGGACGTCCAGCGCTATCGTCTGGGCGATCGAGGTACCGGCTTAGAGGGAGTGGATCACCGGGTACTGACCTATAGCCAGTTGCGTAACGTCAAACCGATGGCGGACAAACGCCCCCCGTCGCGAACTATTGAGGTTCATCTAACGGGAAATATGGACCGTTATATGTGGTCGTTCGACGGCGTGAAATACTCTGATTCGACCCCCATCGAGTTTCCATACGGTGAGCGTATTCGCCTGGTTATGGTGAACGACACCATGATGGAGCACCCTATACATCTACACGGTATGTTTATGGAGTTAGAGAATAAGCAGGGTGATCACCTGCCTTTTAAACATACCATCAGCGTTCTGGGTGGGTCGCGGGTGTCACTATTGGTTACGGCTGACGAACCAGGACGCTGGGCCTTCCATTGTCATTTGCTCTATCACATGGAAATGGGCATGTTCCGTGTCGTCCGTGTCAGCAACAAATTAGGGGTCGATAATGCGTAAAAAATTACTGACTATCGCACTCTCAGGACTTATCGGGGGAGGCTTCGTTAACGTTGCCAACGCGGCGGATGACGGTAAGAGTGATCTTAACGCGGTCATCCCGCAAGGGGATGTCGACCGCGCAAGCGGGGCGCCGGCGGGCTGGAAAAAACCCGTCACGGATGAAAGGATTTACCAGTTCTCGCTGCTTGACCGGTTTGAGTACCATGATGGAAACGACGGTTCGAAAAGCTATGTCTGGAGCGGTCAGGGATGGATCGGTGGTGACATCAACAAGTTTTGGTGGAAGGCAGAAGGCGAGGGCGGAGTGAACAATGGGGAATCGCCGGAAAGCACCGAATTTCAGGCCCTGTACAATAGAACTATTGCTCCTTTCTGGAGCGTACAGGCGGGCATTCGCTACGACGTTAACCCGAATCCTGATCGCGCCTTTGGTGTCTTGGGCATCCAAGGCCTGGCACCCTATCGGTTTGGGAGCGACACTACTCTGTATGTCAGCGAGGATGGGGATGTCAGCTTTCGCGGAGAATTAGAGTATGACCAGCGCCTCACTCAACGTCTGATACTGCAACCGCGGCTGGAGATTAATGCCTCAGCACAGGATGTGCCTGAGTACGGACTCGGGGAGGGTCTTAACAACACTGAAATGGGCCTCCGGTTGCGCTATGAGATCTGGCGCGAGTTCGCTCCCTATATCGGTGTAAGCTACGCACAGAAATATGGAGATACCAAAGACTATGCATTAAGAGCTGGAGAAAGTTCGTCCTCAACGGCGTTTGTTGTTGGTATACGTGCCTGGTATTAAACTGGCCCAGTAATAGGAGTTCTCGCTCGCTCTTAAGTCCAAGTTTAATTTGGATGGGCTGGATAATATCTTTCCGTCTCACTGAGCTCAGTCTCATCTATTCCGATCGAGCGTGACTCAACTATTTGATGGTCTTTGGTTGGGTCCTTTCCTTCATTTCTTAAATCGTTTCCTCCGTACACATTCCAGCGCCTTTGCGTCGAATACTGTCCGGAATTAGTTGACCACGACACTGCTCAGCGTCATCGTATGTAAACGCACACTTTGATTTCCGGCCGTGTCTAAAAGTCCTTCATATTGTGGTAATGTAGCGCTTATCAATGGCAATCTTCATATCGTATAGCCACGGACCATCTTTGAATAGGTATCACCAATGGCAGCAAATAATACACCCCGTCATATCGGTTTCATCCCGGATGGAAATCGCCGCTGGGCTGCAGGCCACGGCCTGCCGAAAGAGGCTGGATATGCTTTTGGTATTGATCCAGGATTGTTGTTGTACGAGAAGTGCAAGGAACGCCGAATCGCGGAAGCTTCCATCTATTGCTTTACCCAAGATAATACCAAGCGGCCTGTCATTCAGAAACAGGCATTCAGCGATGCCAGCGTTGCATTCGCTCGTGAAATTGCGCGTCGTGGCGCAGCCTTGCTTGTCGTTGGTGATGAGACCTCGGCGCAATTCCCTGAGGAGTTAAAAGAATTCCGGCAGCGCAAGGGCAGTGGAATGAAAGTAAATCTACTCATCAATTATGGCTGGGAATGGGATCTTGCCGGCCTTAAAAATGGTGACTTGCGCTCAAATGACGTGTCACGTCTGGATTTGATTGTGCGCTGGGGCGGGGGGCGGCGCTTGAGCGGTTTTCTCCCGGTGCAATCCGTTTACGCGGATTTTTATGTCCGGGACGAATATTGGCCAGATTACCAGCCACAGCATTTTGAACAGGCCCTCTCTTGGTTTAAAAACCAGGACCAAACACTCGGCGGTTAATCCGGCTGGTGTTGCTGACCTATTTCACAAAATGGATGTTTTTGGGTAATTGGGTTAGAAACATGAGGAAGAGCACATTCAGAGTATATTCAGGGTAAAATAATTAGCCACGTTACCATGAACGTGGCTGAAATATATCTTATGGTATCAGTGCTCATTGTGTTTTAGGGCGTGGTTTTAAATATTTTATTTTGACGAATCCTGAGGATCCCTTAGTTCAGTTTTACTCATTTTTATGAAGGCGTTGCATATCCTCATTCCTGATAACCTCTTTTTGCGCCGCTTCTTTGCCCATGCCGCTATACATCGACTTCATGTTTTTGCATAAGCTGGCGAATCAGACACCCGTGCTGGTCGTTCTCGGCACGATCGACGACAGCGATCAGCAGACGCTTTGATGCCGGCGATCAAAGCGGCCACTGCGCGTTACCCATTGAGTAACGCGCCCTAACTATGCTTCTTGACTTTTACAATTCGCCGGTGTGGTTCGCTCCAACGGGTTTGCCGAACTCATCCACAAACACGAACAGCTTGGCTTTGTTTTCATCAGCAGCCTGTGGATTGGCGTACTCAATAACCCACAGATTACCGGCCGAGGTAGAACGCTGC
>Ga0136591_1000976_pt1 | contig 10109 bp, 9 predicted proteins | sample AntRauMFilla3767_FD_104929 | JGI IMG/M metagenome (GOLD analysis project Ga0136591, IMG submission 104929) | Saline lake microbial communities from Rauer Islands, Antarctica - Metagenome Filla 3 #767 | ecosystem: Environmental > Aquatic > Non-marine Saline and Alkaline > Saline | place...
CCAACTTAGATACCACGTCAAAGAGAATTTTAGGTCAGTTCCGTCCCATCCTTGCGCAACAGGTAATCATCGCTCACTGATTTCAGTTGCACACGGCGCAATTTATAATCTCGACGCTCCGTCGTAGGTCGAACCACGATACCCTCTCGAATATGCTCCTCTTTTCCTGTGACGGTTTCCATCCCGTCTGTGTATTCTAGCATTTTCTCTTTAGAAAAAGGACCACGATACAGAACCGGAACACGCTCTAGACCGTATTGATCACAGAACACATCAATCTCCGCGTCGTTTAAATAGCGTCCCTGTCCGGGAACCCCTACATACACGTCAAATACCCGGAAACCTAGTGTATCATCTCGTTTGGTATGGGCTCCATAACCAAGGTCTTGAACACCTGCACCAAATACTTCACCCAAGACAAACGTCGACTCTTCTCGATCCTCCAGACGGTTGATCAGGTCCAGATGTCGGGCTACTCGTAGGTAGAGGTTATTTGAGTTGGTTTCCGCTTTGGGCTTGAAACACAAACCTCTTGATCCCAGACCTTTCGAGGAAACCGCAAGTCTACCGTGCTCTGGGTGAGCATCTTCGAGAGATAAAACCCCCATACAACCAAAGGTACCGTGTAGTTTCTCCGCGAACACAACCTCTTCTCCCTCTTCTAGGACGTTGGGAAACCTCTTGAAATTTTCTAGATCATACCTAATCGTCCTATGCTGTCCGGCGGCATAAACTTCCCCACTCATATTAGCAGGTACTGGTGGGTCGTATTTCTTGATCTTCAGTTCGTCGGTAACATCTTGGCCCTCTTCCCAATCAGCACGAGCCGGGTAACATAGCCCCTGAGAGACAATACCACGGAACCTTTGCGCCTTTACTCTATTAAATTCTGGACCGGCCAGCTTCCCCTCTAGACCCATCTCCGCCAGAATCTCCTGTGGCACCAATGAAGCTTCCGGGATATATGCGGCAAGATCTCCTGTCTCAAATTGATCTTTACCTACGATAGATAGGTAATCCCCCACCTGAGCCAGCTCAAGTCTGTCTGCATTTGGGTGACTCTTGATCGTAAGACGTTCTACTACTACTTCGAATTCTGCCATGATCGCACTCCTATTTACTTATCTACTACTGCCCATGCGGTTACTGGCCGCAAAGTGAGGTCGTCATCCTGTTCGGACACCGCACCCTACTTGATACGTATAAGCCCGTCAAAGGGAATATTTTTTGTCGCCCCTTTGTATTACTATTATGCAACCTACCTCAGTCTAGTGTAAATTCCCCTTTGACAGGGTTACGTAACAGGGGTATAAGATTGTGCATCCGGGGGTGTACTGGTTTCGACTCGGATAGTTGGATCTACATTGCGTACCGGAGTTAGTCGAACGGCTCCGTAAAAAATCGACTCGTATATAACTGCTAACGACGATACCGTTCAGATTGCAGCCGCTGCGTGAGCAATGGTTGCTAAGATGTAGGGGATAAAATTCTCTACCCGTAAATAAGGAAGCCGCTTGGGGCGATCTTATTTACGACACAAAACCAAGATAGAGGTGAGGACGGTCGACAACAGGGTGTCCGCTCCCGTGCCTCGAAATTTAAATGTACCCGATTCTCATAAACGGTGCTCCTACCGTAATTTGAGAATAACAATAGGAGCTATGTACGTAGACGTGTTGCAAAAACATCCGAACACGGCGGTTCGACTCCGCCCACCTCCATAAAAGCCCGTCCCTTATTAAGGGCGGGCTTTTCTTTTGACGAACCCCTTCCAGTGTGGTATAAGCACCCACGGAGTAACGTACCCTTCTCCTTATGACAATCCTGATTACTACTGAGACAAAAAATGAAACGGATTCTTGAAGAGGTAGCGCGCCGTAAACTGCTAGAAGAGGAAAGTAGAGGGCAACGGTGGAGAAGGCTTCTAAAGGAATTTGTTAGTACGTACTATGAAAAAGCGAAAGAAAAATTTATAAGCATAGCGAAAGTTATCTATGGTTGGCTCAAAAAATCGCGGTATCTGCATGGGAAAGCCATAAAAAAACGTACCAAAAATTCAAAGAGAATCCCTATAACGTGCTATTGGGTGCCATAGCTATATCCCTAATTACGACGCTGGCTGCTACAATAGTTTTTGGCATTGCATACCTCATATATGATGCTACCAGAATGAAAAGTAGTCTCATTGTATCCGGAGATAGATGCTGGGTAGTGCCGCAGTTACCGGGTAAAAGTAGTAGTGGGGCCGTCTATTTCCCTACTGAGGCTGGAAAAATTTATATATCGGAATTTGAATTCGTTGAAGTTATAGGACCTGTAGAAGGACTTGAAGACTCTAAAGCTACACTAGGTTACCCGGATCTCGACCTCTCAACCTGTTCCAAATAGGAAACGACTATGTACCTCTCCAAACTGTATAAACACAGCCTGTTACTTCTCACAGACCTCTACCAGATTACGATGGCGTATGGGTATTGGCAACAAGAACGCTCCGATGATGAAGCGGTTTTTCATCTTTTTTTCAGGAAAAACCCTTTCAAAGGTGGGTACGCCATTGCTGCGGGGCTGGGAACACTCGTGGAGTTCCTTGATGACTTTAAATTTGAGGAAGACGATCTAGATTATCTGGGGACCTTGAACGGGAATGATGGAGATCCTCTATTCGAAAAGGAATTCATTCAGTATTTACGGGAGATGGAATTCGAGTGTGAAATTGATGCCGTACCAGAAGGTACAGTCGTCTTTCCGCACCAACCCTTAGTACGAGTTAAAGGACCTCTCATTCAATGTCAGCTTCTAGAAACTGCATTCCTCAACATCGTTAATTTCCAAACGCTAATTGCCACCAAAGCTGCTAGGGTTTGCGAAGCCGCTCGGGGAGAGCCTGTACTGGAGTTTGGTCTTAGGCGTGCTCAGGGTATCGACGGAGGTATCATGGCCGCTCGGGCTGCTTACATTGGCGGTGTAGCTGCTACGTCCAACGTACTGGCAGGTAAACTTCTCGATATCCCTGTAAAGGGGACGCACGCCCACTCTTGGATTATGTCCTACGAAAACGAACAAGCCGCATTCGAAGGGTACGCAAACGCCATGCCTAACAACTGTGTCTTCCTCGTCGATACTTATGACACTTTGGAGGGGGTCAAGAAGGCCGTTTCCGTAGGTACCAAGCTCCGGGAAAGTGGGCATGAAATGGTTGGGATTCGTCTGGATTCTGGAGACCTTGCGTATCTGTCTATAGAGGCTCGAAAAATACTTGACGCAGCGGGATTTCCGGACGCCAAAATCGTAGCATCAAATGGGCTGGATGAACATACGATTAAATCTCTCAAAGACCAAGGGGCACAGATCCGTGTCTGGGGGGTAGGAACCAACCTTGTGACCGCAAAAGACCAGCCAGCTCTTGGTGGCGTCTACAAACTGGGTGCTATCAAACGGGCTGGAGGTGCTTGGGAGCCCCGTATCAAGCTCTCAGAGCAACGCATCAAAATTAGTAACCCCGGCTGTCTTCAAGTCCGGCGGTTTATTGATAAGGATGGAAAGGCGATGGGGGATATGATTTATGATGAATTTGAAGGTAGGCCCAAAGGGGATACGGAGATCGTAGACCCGATGGATGATATGCGTAGAAAATCCGTTGCAGGTTACAATGAAGTGATAGACATGTTAGAACCGGTTACGCAACCCGGATACACCAAACAAGGGATGCGTCCTTACGTGGAAAAGAGTCTCGGAGAAATTCGTACCCACCGTGAGAAGCAAATGCAAATGCTACACGAGGGTATTCGGCGTTTTGACAACCCGCACGAGTATCCCGTAGGACTTAGTACGGATCTTAATAAAACTCGCAAAAGACTCATCAAAGAGGCCCGTGGAATTGAGGAGTGACCCATGAAATATGTTCGTATAGGTGGCGCATCTGTAAACCAAACCCCCCTCGACTGGGAAGGTAACGCCCGTCGCATTATCGCCATTCTGGATGAAGCTCAGGAACGCGGTATTGCAATAATCTGCCTCCCAGAGCTTTGCACCACGGGGTATGGGTGCGAAGATATGTTCCTGTCCCCTCACCTTCACCAAAAAGCGCAGGATGTTCTTTTCCGTGTCATTTGGGAAACCAAATTCGAAGGTACCTATGCTATTGGTCTTCCCGTAGTTTATGAAAACAGTGTCTACAACTGCATGGCCGTGGTAAACAGAGGGAGGTTATGTGGGCTTAGCGCCAAGCAGAACCTCGCAAAAGACGGTCTGCACTATGAACCCAGATGGTTCCAACCTTGGGTAAAAGGTTGTGCAGGTTCAGTAAAACTGGGCTCCCTCAATTATGGAGGTAGTAGTGTTAGTAAAATTTCAATAGGTGATCTGGTTTTTGAAGGTAGCGGCATTCGGTTCGGTTTCGAAATATGTGAAGATGCTTGGGTAGCAGAGCGCACAGGATCTCACCTTGCTCGCAAGGGTGTTGACGTTATTTTCAGTCCGGCGGCTTCTCATTTTGCTTTCGGAAAACAGCAAATACGCCGTGGTTTTGTCTCAGAAGGATCCCGTGCTTTCGGGTGCGCCTATGTGTATGCCAACCTGTTAGGTAATGAGAGTGGTCGTGTTGTATTCGACGGATCTACCTTCATTGCATCCAACGGGAAGGTGTTACAAGAGGGGGATTGCTTTTCTTTCAAAGACCATAACATCATTGAGGCTGACATCCACCTCGACACTTTACGTATTGGAAGGTTGAGCCGGGAAGGGTTCAAGGGGGGCTGTGAAAAAGGCCCTATCACACAGCGTGTGGGGAAAATAAAAACGTTAGGTCCGGCGGACGTCAACAGCTCCACACAGGAGTCACAAGACCTAACAAAGAATGAAGAGTTTGAAAATGCAATAGCTCTTGGCCTTTTCGATTATCTTCGGAAATCGAAAACTCAGGGATATGTGATCTCTCTATCCGGCGGGGCTGATTCCGCTGCCGCCGCTGTGCTGGTAAACTCTATGGTGAGACTGGCCAAAGCAGAGTTAGGGGACGTTGGGTTAAAAAACCGCTTATCTCATATCAACAAAGAAATCTCGGTCACGAATCTCCTTACCACGGTATACCAAGGCACTCGTAATAGCTCTCTAGTTACGGACAAGGCTGCTACGGCTGTCGCCAAGGGCGTGGGAGCCACTCACTTAGAAGTGAGCGTAGACGGACTTGTAGAAGGGTACAAAGCTATCGTAGGGAATGCTCTGGGTGTGGACTGGGACTGGGACACGCATGATATGCCTTTGCAAAACATCCAAGCCCGAGTCCGATCTCCACTGGCATGGATGATTGCAAATGTAGAAAACAAAATTTTACTCGCCACCTCCAACCGGTCGGAAGCTGCTCTCGGTTATGCTACGATGGATGGAGACACGAGTGGGGGTCTTAGCCCTTTGGCAGGGATCGACAAAAACTATCTGTTATCATGGCTTCGATATATGGAAGAGAACATCCCGGAGCTGAGCTATATCAATCAGCAACGGCCTACAGCGGAATTACGTCCCTTGGAAGAGGGACAGACCGATGAGGAAGACTTGATGCCCTATGAGGTACTAGACCAGATAGAGCGTCTTATGGTAAAAGACAAGCAGGGACCTTACGAGATTTACCACTGGCTTGACCACCATACTGAGCATGATCCTGCAAACCTACGAACATGGGTAACCCGATTTTTTAGATTATGGAGCCGTAACCAGTGGAAACGTGAGCGATATGCGCCCTCTTTTCATCTGGATGAAGCGAACCTTGACCCAAAAAGCTGGTGCCGGTTCCCCATCCTGAGCGGTGGGTTTGAAGAGGAACTAGCGCAACTCAAAAAGGAGACTGACGATGACTAAGACAGCACTTATTGTAGTCGACATGCAGAATGATTTTATGGAAGGCGGAGCCCTTGCTGTGGGGGGAGCAAAAGAACTGATCCCTTACGTGAACCAAGCAATGGCCGATACTAGGTTTGATGTTGTGGTCGCCACACAGGACTGGCACCCACCCAACCACGGGTCTTTCGGGTCTAACCACGAAGCCCATGAAGTTGGAGAGGTTATTGATCTCAATGGCTTGGACCAGATTTTGTGGCCGGACCATTGTGTCCAAGGTACGGAGGGTGCTGAGTTCGTAGATGGGCTCGATACCAGCCTATTCGATGAAATCTTTCAAAAGGGCACCAACCCCGAAGTAGACTCCTACTCCGGGTTTTACGACAATGGGCACCGGGAAGACACTGGACTTGCAGATTGGCTCCGTGAGCAGGACATAACCGCCGTAGCCGTAGTCGGGGTGGCGACTGACTACTGTGTGAAATTTACGGCACTAGACGCTGTGGAAGAGGGCTTTGAGACGGAGATGCTCCACAATCTTTCTAAAGGCGTTAACCTCAGTGAGGGGGACGTCGCCAAGGCGATGGAAGAGATGAAAGAGGCAGGAGCCACCTGTACCCCGTATAATCCTCACCTATGAGTGACAAAAAACCAAAAAGCCCGGCTCTGGGCCTCGCACTTCAAATGTGTAGAGAGGTTCGGGCCGGGATCGCATAGGAGCGGGATGCTTCGAAACCATTTCAACCAAAAGTATATGGAAACGCGATTACTTGCGTGGGGGTTCCACTACACGCAAGCTAGGGAGTGGGTATCGCCTAGCGTCGCTTTTGTAGTAAAAATATGGTCCGACGATACCGTCAGGGTTTCTATCTACAACTGGCCTCACGGACTAGAGAAAAGGATCAAAATAACTTTCTCAGAAGCCGTTGATTTCTTCGACAAGGAATACCCGTCATAATTAGGTGTAGAGGCCGTTCTTAGTAAGGTACTGAATCACTCCACGGGGTATATAGCCATCAACCCCCACACCTCGCTGGACCATTTTCTTGATATGTGTGGAAGATATCTCGGGCAAAGGAAAGCCTAGATCTACTTCCACATAGTTGCCCAAAATATTAGGGGCGTCAGAACTGATAGGATACCCCTGTCGAGGAACTACCATAAAGGTTGCAAGATCTGTGATCCCTTCCGAGTACTCCCAATCCGGGATGTCCTCTACTAGATCCGAACCAATAATGTAGTATAGATCCTGCTCAGGATAGCGCTCTCTTAAAGCTACGAGTGTTTTCTTCGTATAATTCGGCTTCTCTAGTTGGTTTTCAAGGGGGTCAATGCTCACCCTTGAGTACCCAATAGCCCCGAAAGCATCGTAACACATTTGAATACGATGCCCCAATGGAGTTAAATCACCCTTGATGGGATGATCTGCCGTAGGCAAGATAAGGATCTTATCCAAGTCTTGCGTCAACAGTAGGCAGTGAAGCATAAGCACATGCCCGATGTGTGGGGGGTCAAAGGATCCACCATAAATGCCAATCTTCATACATCACTCCCAAATAGCTTTTTTAATCGGTGGTTTACTTTACCAGTGGGCGGCTTAGCCACTTCCATACCAGCCCAGTCATTGACCCACTCATAGGTATAGATAGCGTCTTGGAAGGGCCACAAAGGGTGCCTAGATGCTTCATCACCTACGACGGACACTTTGATGCACAGTTGTGCCCCTCGTCTTGGTATCACAGATTCCATCTGCTCCCCGGTGACCGAATTGAAAATTTCCAGAATAGTAGCATAATACAGGGAGGAGTTCCGGCGAACAAAACGAACCAGAACCTTCTCCCCTTTTCGAAGGAACAGACCCTCGGGCATCATTTTAGGTACGACCCCGGCCAGCTCTTGCAACGTCATATCAGGTTTCATCAAACTCTCCAACTTAATATGTATTTCGAAGGATCTTCCTGCGCCAGCACATACTCGATAGTCTCTATAACAATTTCCATAGCTGACAAATACCATTTATAAGGGTCTTTGTCAGGCTCCGAATAGATAATGTACATGGAAGGCTTATCCCCATCACCCTCTAAGGCAAAAGAAGCGGCCCCCTCTACAAGACCGTGTACCTTTATTCCATCGGGGAATATTTGACCAATATCACAGAGGTACCCATTGGTAACCGACACATCCTCTTTCATCTGCGTAAGAAAAGCATCCATCGCTTTTTTCTCACTGCAAATTTTTTCTTTGGTGATATCTTTGAAATCGTTATAGGAAACTTCCCGGACTTTGTAATCTCCTACTTCTGCAACCCTCTCTTTCATCTCCGCAAGAAGGGAGGTAGCACGCTCTTTAGCTTCCTTCCATTTGACTGGGGTGTAGTAATGAACGCTTTCTGGTAGGATAACATCGCAAAGAGTTTGTCCAACCAGACTTTGTAGTACCGGATCCAGTCCATCCTCAGTGTGGCTAGAAAACCAGTCCCCAATCTTGAACTTATGGTCAGGGTAAATTTTACTATCTTTGCGGATTCGAGTATAGGTACTATCTAGGGGGTTGCGATGTTCATCCACCCCGTACTGGCTCCGCAACTCCGTAAGCTGCCCTTTGAGTTCTCTCTTCTGGTCAGGGCTCAGCTCATTGTGTTTGTCCACAGCAAGGGGAGCGTAGAAAGCATCATAGAGTGCCTGTTCCGCATCTGAATATGAAACTTTGATGTGGCGGTAATCGTCGAAATTCTCAAACTTGTATAGGTTTATGTCCAGTCCCATGTCCCTGCCTCGTAGCGGGTCTAGTGAATAGCGAAACTAGTTGTCTCTATCATCTACCACAAGAGTGCAACCTCGTCAAAATAACTTTGACAATCTTAACCCCTGACTGGTACTATTGGGGAGTGAGATTCCAATGACATTTCTCGATCCACAGGTTAGAGATGTACCAACCATTACTGCGAATTGTCCTCCGCCGAAAAGCACATCCTTTTGTTTACCCACACCCCCAAGGTCTCCTCATCCCTAACAAGCCTAAGAAAACCATAGCTACCCTGTTACTAGGAGAGGCATACCCTTGGGACCCTTCAAAGTGGGATGAAGTATTAGACTGGTTAGATTCGGAAAGCAAAATTGCAAATTGCAAAGGCCGCCGGGGCTTACTTCTCCAACCCCCTGAAGAGGTGAAAACCTTGATTCTCCAATCGATGGACTCTCGGCCTGAATTCAATCTCACCAAAGAGCTGACCATTTCCAGTTTCATTGAATCCGCCTTATCCCGAAGGCTTCATTGTGAGGCTATAAGAGTCTGTCGAAACTCACTGGTCATTTCGGAGACGCATTATGGTACAATAATGGACCGGTACAAAGCATATCTCCAAAAAAGGTATGGGTATGCAAAAAAGAAAGCCCGCCGTCTCAGGGACAAACTGCAAGGGCTTTTTTGTGAAGGCACCTATTATCTTGTAAATGGTGATTTTTGTATGAGGGGACGAGTTCTAAAACTACGTAGCCATTACCTTGGAATCGACCTTTTTGAACGAGAAGATGGTGACCTTCTGGAATATGAGGATAATTTCCTATGGCAAGATCCCGATTTTCAGACTCTCGCTAATTTCAGATACCAACACACTAGGTCCCGTTACGGGAAAGCTTATATTAAGGTACAAGGAAAAGAATACCGGGTTACAAAACATGCCTTTAAGCAGTGGCATAAACGAGCGGCGGGCCATTACGGAAAAGCCAACAAGCAAGACCGTCTAGCTTCTCTTGAACATCTTATTGTGGTGCTCCAGAAAACGGAGCAGGTATATAAAAAGAGGTCTAAAAATCGAGTGAAAATGTATCTCAAACATAAGAATGAAGCTGAATACCTTACGACTGACGGGTGGATTTTCGTGGTTGTAGATGATGACAACGCCCTGACTACATGTTATCATGTGGGCGACGTATCAAATGGATTTACCCGCACACTTGACTGACTACTAGGAGAACCGATGTTGATAAAAACAGATCCCGATATACTCACGGTTACTATGATCAACGACTATTTCAAAAACGTACGCACCTTCTGCACTCAGAGCCTCACCTCAGAGCACGAGGCCGCACTTCTCCAGACAGGTAACCTTATGTTGATCTCTATCATAGGGCATATCATACACTCAGCGGAGTCTGAACGACAGATAGAGCTGTTTCAACAGATTCAGCGCCGGTTCATGCTAATACTCAGGGACTATGATAGAGAGTGGATCTGGGAGCTTTTGGGAACTTTTTCTAAGAACCTACCAGAGCAGA
>Ga0136591_1000977_pt1 | contig 10103 bp, 8 predicted proteins | sample AntRauMFilla3767_FD_104929 | JGI IMG/M metagenome (GOLD analysis project Ga0136591, IMG submission 104929) | Saline lake microbial communities from Rauer Islands, Antarctica - Metagenome Filla 3 #767 | ecosystem: Environmental > Aquatic > Non-marine Saline and Alkaline > Saline | place...
ATGTAGTTTACCACATCGCCCACGGCTTCTTTCAAGTAACCACGCATGGTCTGCGTTTGGGCATATTGGTAACGTGCATCAAAGAGAGGCAAAGTGATTTCACGAGACAGTGTGTCCTCCACATCGATCACTGGTTCCCCATTTGAATAGACGGTGTCGCCGACGTCGTACTCTCGATCGTACTGGTAGTATTCTTCGCCACCGGTTGCCACGAAGGTATCGCCGTTTTCATCTTTAATGGGTTCGCCATCTTCGAGTGAATAGACCCACTCCTGTCCAGCACTGGCCAGTAGGGGGTTGCCCAACTCGTCTTTTGCCTTAATGAGGACGTAGTCTCCCACACTGTGGAGTTTGGTGAACACGGGCTCGTCGTTACCATCCAGCGTATAGGCGATGGACCCATCTGGGTTTCTATCAAACATGTCTTCATCGTACTGCTTGAAGGCATAGGTTTGGTAGGTTTGGTAAACCGGAGGATTGCGGATAGCGCGACCTTCCGTATAGAGGTTTGCCATATTGTCCCCGAAACGGACCCCGACTCGTTCATGCGTCACACCTATGGCGCCAGAAGCCGTCTGAGACTCTGTGAACAGGTCGTCAAACGTAGAACCGGTGGCCACTGAGTCAGTGCTCACATAAACCAACTCAATCGCTGAGAGGAGGTCTAAGGGGATGTTAGGGACGATGTTACCTGCCACGTCCTTTACGTTATCAAAGACGATTTCGTGGTCCTTCGTGACATCGTACAATGTCTCAAGTGAGATATTGAAGATAGCACGGGTACCACTGTAGTCAGCAGGATCCACCTCTTGTACATCCAGGTAGTAACGACTGCCCAGCTTTTTATTGTAGATGGTAGGCACTATCCACAACTCTTCCATGTCTTTGGGTTTGGCAGTAACGACCTGCATATTAAACCCACCATTGACTTTGGTCAGCGACATAGACAAAGTGTTCACGACGTAAGGCACGTCTTCGTTACTGTCTATGTACTGGCGGTACTCTACCGAGGGAGCGTCAAAGTAGTAGGAACGTACGCCAAACAAGTCGTTGCTCTCATCCATGATGGTGTAAAACGGAGAGAACAAGTAAGACTTATTGTTCATCTCACTCACCAGAAACTCGCCGGACATGTTATCCAGAGCAGCACGGTCAGCACCGGGCAGAATAGAGACGTTGCTGTTCTCACGTAAGAACAAAGTCTCAGGGGTGATTACGAACCGAGTGTTAGGCAGCTGGTTAGAAGCAACCACACCAGTCAATATTGAAGAATCGCCTTTGTCGAAGACCAACGATTCAACAGAGGTACCAATACGAGAGTACAAACCGTTCTCAGGAAGAGGCAAGTCACGTGTGGCCAGGTACTTGCGTCCCAGGACATGCTCCTCTAATACCGTCAAACGGTAACCCATTCGATTGAGCTGCTGTTTGAGTTCACGATAGAAAATAGGAGAGGACGTTACTTGGTCTCCGTAGATGACCATCTCTCTCATGAGATCGAAGTCCAATCCATCGTGACCACCCCGGACACGAGAGACGGAATAGACCGACAATGTGGAGAGGTTGCCCATCGCACCTGTGGGTGAAGGGGTTAGGTTATCGTAATCACGAAAGCCGACTTCAAAGCCGTCTGTGCTGATAACAGAAAGGTCTTGGTCGACTGCCCCTTTGGTGGTAAAGAGATCGACACGTATGGCTTGACCCACTTGACCGGTTGTCAAATAGATCTCAGGGATCTCTACAATCAAGACCCCGTCCTCTACGGTCAGCACTGCCGTGGGTTTAGATCGGTCGTACACACCAGCGGCATGGGTGGTAGTGATTTCTTCCCAGCTGCCTTGGTTGTTTTGATTGTAGACTCGTGCAAAGTGGTATTGGTCAGAGAAGTCCACAGCACGGACCATGCCCGTAGACTCTGTGACCACAAACTCTTTGTGGATGAGTTTGAGTTGATCTACAGGGACTTCCAGTTGAAGAGCCAGATTACCTTCCATACGCACCAATGTCGATTGGATGGCGTTGTTACGAGAGTCCTTCAAAGGCGTCGGTACCGAGACGTCGAAATAGACTTGGTAGTTGTCATTGGCCTGAAGGAGAATGACAATGGGGTAGTGGTGATAGAACGCCATGTTACCCACACGCCACTCAGTGTCCTTACCGATCACCATTGTACCCACACCATTTTCATAGACCGCTACTTCTTTGAGTTCCTCTACGGACAAGATGATCCGCATCTTACCATTTGTGGCAGGAGAGGAGAAGCGCTCTTTGAATTGTGGGGCAGACATGTGCGGATACAACTCTCTGAAAGAACGCGCCAATATGGGGTACATCTTTCGTGAGTTGATGTCGTCCTGTTCAATGGCAGCAGAAGCCATGGCAGCTGCACTCAACTGTGACAATAGCCATGGATTGCTGGGGTCGAGGATGTATTCGTTATCAGTCAACACTTCCTCTAGGAGGTTAAGGTGTGTCTGATGGGCGTGTTCTGTACTTTGCAGGTAAAGCAGTACAGACTCTTTAAGATCTTTGACGGTGGTCATGGGTCACTCCTAAGAGTCAATTAAATTTTTAGCGGTAGCGAACAGGTCGTTAGGTGCCCACCAAACCAATTCGTAGGTTTCCTCATCGATCAAAGGCAAGCACTTACCATCGAGGACACCTCGATACTTAAAGTTCTCTCCAACGAGAGGCGTGCAAGCGCTTTTGATTCCAGGCCAGCATCCGTAAACGGATTGGTTAAAGGCCCAAGCCACAATCGGATCGTTGCTGATGAAACCGTTACCACGAAAAGGAATGCTCACTGTCGCATTAGCATCGGTAAACGCTTTTTCACGGTTTACGTTAAAGGCAGCTGCATCAGGGGTAGCCGTAGGAAAGGCAGCGGGCACCACGCCGATCTTTTGAACAAACCGATCACTCTCATCCATCACCAAGCGATAGATGGCCATCATGTAGTCGATGTACTTGTGGGTCATCATGAACGCATGGGGGGAGATGTGATCTGTCTGTACCCGAGACATGTACTCGAGATAGGCGATGTAAAACGTGGTCACCGGATCGCCCTTGACGTTTCGAAACTCAGCCGTGAGATCAACTGGACCAAAGTGCTGTGTGCGTCCGTCGGCCCAAGTCATGGCTTCTTTCGCATACCCTTCTTCAGATGTAAACGTATCCAAAGACGAATCGGGAAAACCCGTTAAGGTCATGAGTGTGTTTGACAACAAACTCACAAATGGGTTACGGTCATCGACATGTTCAGAACGAGGTGTAGCCGCAACATATCCTCCGCCAAATGAACTGGTCGAAGTCAGCATACACTTGATGGCGCACCCCATACTCCTTGTATTTGGGTCACCCAGAAATTCCAATTTTCTCACATATCGGATGTTATTATATGTAAGATTCAACATTGGCTTCGTAAAAAAGGTGTACCCTGTACTGTCCCTATTCACAGGGGCAGGCGAGACCCCTTTGTTCAATGAATGTATGCCATGTATGAGATTGTACATACTGGCGTCGCGAGAACCGAAACCACCCTCACGGAGGGCCTCGTCGACTAGCCGCCGGTTTGAATTGCTTTTTGGATCACCTATTGCCACGATGAACCTCCTTAGGGGAAGTAAGATGAAATCTGATTACGATGAAGTGTTTACCTTGCTTGACACCGTACACCGCCTTACCAATTTGGCGCGGGAGTCAAAAGTTAAGTCACTCACCGAATATACCAAAGGGGCACGTATCGAACCCCTGACGTTGATTGACTCGTCCTTGATGAACATTGACGAAGAGACCCGCCAGTCTATCCTGCAGACAGCTCTGTCTCAGTATGCAGGTTTTTACCTGCAAGCGGTCAAGATCAGCGCCGGTATTGGTGACGTGAAAGTTATCAACATTCTGGACAAGTTTGCTACCGAGCGCGACCCTCTGTTGGGTGCAGCTACTGGGTGGCAAAACCTGACCAAGATCGCACAAGGCTTGGAAGCTTACGATGCGATTGAAACAAACGATCTGATGGCCTGGGCTGTGCCTGCAATGGAAGACAAGAACCAAGGTCCTCTGGAAAAGTATTCTTCACTTGCTGTTGGCAAGGCCATGAATGTTCCAGTGAAGATCGAGAAAGAGACCTTCAATGTGGAAACCATTCTCCGCATTGTGCCTCAGGTCCTTTCACCCGAACACGCTGTGAATATCCTGGCACTCGATGCCGACGACAATTCAATGAAGGGTCGTTACCATCGCTGGAGAGCCGGTGCTTTGTCCAACCGGGATTACCTCCTGTGCACGGACATCATTGAGGCAGACAAGAAAGGTCTTATTACAGATGAGACCGGTCTGTATAAAGCGAAACGTAACCGTAAGACCAAGGGTGTGATCTCTACGATCCTCAGTGGTCAGCCGAGTGTGAACGTGGCTTCGGCCATTACGATCATCACTCGCTCTACGGCCAAGCGTCTCGAAGTCGCCATGCGCGGCAAGCTGTCCAGTGTCCGGGCCAGAGAAGACTTCTTTGAAGACACCATGTCCATGATGCTTCTGGTGGTCGATCCTCAGTTAGAGGTGGTAGAAGGGTACTACAAAGGTATCTCTGAGTCTGCCACGTTTGACTTCGACGATCTCTTGAAGAACAGCACAAATCCCAACGGGGTGGACATCAACAGTGTTCTTCGTGCCTACCGAACCGGACAAGCGCCCGGCCTCTAACCCAAAGGGAGTATGATTATCATGCTTAAGAAATATGTGAATGGGTTCTTCTCCAGCTTGAGTTCCAGCATCGAGAAGAGACGCATCATGACCGAAGTCGAGCACGTGTTCAAAGAACTCGAAGACTCAACGATCAAGCAGTATTCTCGTTTGTCTCCTGACTTTAAACGGGTTGAGAGCTATGACGAGATTCGTCGGGGTATCAAGTCCGAGGAAGTTGATCTGCGTCGAATGTCCTTGCAAGAAGGTATCCTGGCGATCGCCCGTAAGTTGGTCGACGACAAGGATGACATTGAGGACATGATCGATGAGTCCTTCAAGAACGTCATTATCCGTGAAGCCATGGACTACCACGAAGTCAACATTCTGATTTATGTCGGTGCCATGCGTACGTTTAATGACTTTGCTCGTTACCTGGCTACGGCCCTCATCGCTGGTGAACGCCAAGAACTCGGCTACCGCATGAAGGGTTACGACAAAGAAGCCGTGGAGTACGTCAATGACGAAGCCAACATCGAGTCTTTCCAAAAGACCTTTGAAGCACTGTCTCGTCCCTTTGACGATTTCATGAAAGCTTTGAAAGACCTCAAGGGTATCAAGGCTGATGAAGACTTCAATGAACGTGCTGTGGGTCTGCGTGCCAATGCAACCGACCCCATGCGTATGGGCTTCCTGCCCCCACGTCTCCATCCCTTTGTACTCCTGGGTCGCATCTGGAATGATCTGGTCGCGAGCTCTTACGAGTCTGCAAAGGTGGAAGCCGAACGCATCCAGATTGATTTGATGCTCATTGAGCAAGCCAAAGCCACTGGCGAGGCCGACGATTCTCTGACCGAGCAATCTGAGTACCTGGCGAAGCGACTGGCGAAGCTCAAAGCGAAGCAACGTCAAATCGAGGAGAGTGTGGAATGATTATTGTCCCCGAGTCGATCCCCGAGGTCGAACGGTCCTTTGAGGACTTGGGCAAAGACATTCTGTCTCAAGAATCGACGATGTATGACGTAGATACTGTGGTAGATGTTGTGGCATTTGCAAAACGCTGTGACTTTACTACCCCAGTTATCCGCGACGTACTCGACAAGTCGATTATGGATGCGCTGCTGGCAGTGGTGATGAAAGGGATTCCCCCTTTCTCTCCACTCGACCACCTGCAGTTGTTTGCCCAGTCGAAAGATGACGGAAGCGATGTTTTCGCTATGTTCGACTACACAAACACTCAAATGACCTTCAAGTTAACTCCGCTGCCTGAACGTTCGGTGAATGAGTATACGAAGGACTTCCTTTCGACACTGGGTTGTTCGCCCATGTCGGTTATGGAAAAGATCCTTACGTCAATGAATATTCGCCAAACCTATCAGGTCCAGTACCTGTTTGAATTGATGGCCTATTTCTACCATCGTCAAAAAGTGGGCGACCTTTAAACGCCCAGCAAAGTCCTAGGCTCGTCGCACTTATTGTGTGTCCCGATAACCTCTGTCCTAGGTAGGTTATCATTTCGTTTAGACTTTTTTTCAAATCCTTAAGGAACAAAAGCTATGAATACAACTATGCTTGGCCGTAAGGCCTTCACAGGCTCTTCTTCTTCTGGTGCGGTTATGGCTATCGAAGCCAGCGCCATCGAAGCAGATTTCGCCGTACAAGAAGCGAACGAGGCTTATGCCGAATTCGTTGAAACGAACATCGTTCTCGAACAACTCGACAATGCTGTTGCTTCTCTGGAAGACATCCAGACTGCCACTGCTGCCCGTACCGAAGAAGGTGGCCTCGACAGCATCTCTGCCCAATATATGGCCATTGCCGCTGACGCTGCCATGCGTCCCTTCGGTGGCTACGCTGCTTCCGGCAGCACCATCGCCGCCCAAGAAGACTTTGACGACGCCGACAGCCGTGTTTCTGTCACCGTTGCCGCCCAAGAAGGCTTCGTTGACACCATCAAGAAAGCTGGCCAAGCCGTCATCAACTTCCTGAAGAAGATGTGGGAAAAGGTCCAGGACTTCCTGCGCAAGAACCTGAAGCTCGCTGAGCGGATGGAGAAGAAAGCGAAGGATCTGGGCGACGAAGCCAAGAAAGCCAAGGGCTCTCCCAAAGAGAGCGAGATGAAAGTTGGCGGTTCCGTCAAGTACTTCTACATCGACGGCAGCCTCAGCGAGAAGCACGCTGATAACGTCGCTCAAATGACAACAGTCGTTAACGACTGGGGCTTCGGCGACGCTTCACTCACCGCAGCTCAAGAAGGCGAGAAGATGTTTGACAACGTTGCCAAAGCGCTCAAGGACATCAAAGAAGCTGGTGACGCTGACAAAATGGAAGACAACTCCGTGGCTGTTGATGACGTCCTCCCCGACGGCAAAGAGCTGTCCGGCGACGATCGCTACGAGGACTTCGAAAAGGCTGTTGCCTCAGCTTCTGCCCCCGGCGACATGGCGGTTATCAGTGCCGCCAAGGCCAAAGACGGCGCAGTTACTTCAGTCAAGTGTGATTTCACTCGTTTTGAAGACAGCGAAGCTGACTACGACAAAGACGAAGAGCTGAAAGCCATCGGTGCTTCTGACGTCACCAATATGGCCGCTGCGGTTGAGAAACTGGCCAGCGCCATCCAGGACTCCGACAAAGGCCAAGGCAAGCTTGACAAGGCCATGAAGAAGTTCGAGAAAACGCTTGATGGCGTCGAGAAAGAGCTGGGTCGCATCGAAAAGATCGACGGCATCTCTGGCAAGACTTCCGAGATCTCTCAGCAGATCCGCACTGGTACCAAAGTTGCCGGTGATCAGTTGCGCGCCGCGATCTCCGTTGGTGGTGACGTTGTTCGTCACGGCATGTCCGTTGGCAACACTTACCTGGCCTTCGGCAAGAAGTGCCTGGGTAACCTGGAAGAGTAATCGGTCCTGCCTGTTTGATTCCAAGCCTCAAAAAAGCCGCCGGGGAACCCCCGGTGGCTTTTTTTTTATGCCTCCCCCCCTAACGGGCGTTATTCTTTAGTTCCTTTACCTATTAACAAGGAGTGCGTTATGTTAACGCTTTCACGTCCCTTTAAGACAGAAGCAGGTACCTCTACTGTTTCCTACGAAGACGCCTACCACGAACTCAAAGATTATTGTGATGCTGAAGGACGCTCTCAGGCCGCCTTAGAGGCGCTTACCCGTTTAGACGGTATAGTGGCCTCACTGGAAGAGAAAGACCGGGAGACGTTCTCTGAGACGCTTGTAGAGTCTGTTGAGGACATCCTGATGGATCTCTCTACACAAGAGCGGGAATATGTCCTTTCTGTTTGTGAACTCACAGACGGGAATGAAGGTTTTAAAGAGGTGGCTAAAAGAGCCCTCTCTGCTATTGGCCAAGGGCTTAAGAAAGCTGGCCAATTTGTCCTTGGTGTAGTCGCTCACCAGAAATGGGTCGACGGCCAACTCGAAGAGATCCGTGAAGAAGTCAGAGACGCTTCTGGTTCTCCTAAAACAAAACTATTGAAGGTCGGCAGACAAGCACGCTACTTTCAATACGTAAAAGGCACGGTGTCTCCTCCAGTGGACACCATCAACAGTTTCGATCAGTATCTTGATGAAGTCCTTTCATCGAAGGAACTCGGTAAAGCCGTATCCCTTCACATGGACAATGTCCTCAAGGTCGTAGGTGATGCCAGTGAAGAAACCATTAAAGAGCTGACCGACAGCTACATGGACCTGGTGAAAGGCGTAGCCGACTATTACGGCGCTACCAATACGCTGGATCGTCACCCCAAACTCAAGAGCAAGCAAGAAGGGTTTTTCACAGAACCCCTGCCCGGTGCTGAACAGATCATGGTGGCCTACTCCACAAAGGAGAACACCTACGATCTCGTTACACCCAAGATGGTACCGTGTGATCAAAAGGGTGACTTTACCAAACTGGTCACTGCTCTGGATACTTCCGGGGTAGAAGACTTGGCAGACTCCATCGAGCAGAACAACAAAACGCTCACCGGTGTCAAGCGTGCCTTTGAGACACAAGAAGATGTCGTCCGTATCTACGAGACAGCGGTCGATGAAGTAGAGCGTCTGCAAAAGGACGCGAATCTTTCTTCTTTGTCAGGCAAGATCATCAAGTCAGTGGTGGGTAAGGCCAAGGCAGAAACGTCTGCTTATATGTCGGCCCTATCGGACCTGATCGATACCAGTGTCCAACTCAACAAGGCGTCTATTTCGCTTTGTAAGAAGTCCATCAAGAACTTGTATTGATGCCCTATATACCCCCTGTCCCTACTCATGGGGACAGGGGGTATATGTTTTGTTGCACAACAAAAAGTGACACCGCATATCCTTTGCATCGGTCGAACTTTTCACAGTTCCACCTTTCCTATTTTTATGCAGCAGTTGATAAAAGGATCTCGAATTATGAGGTACACAGAAAAAGCAATGAAAGAGCTGGCTCCCCACGTCAATGAGAACAGTTCGGAACTCCCACGCTTCATTTTCGACTCAATCAAACTTCGACTCTCTAGCGGTCTACCCCTTGAGATCTTTGAGTTGATTGAAACACGAGAAAAGAAAGCGAAGGAAGGGTACCGCGCTGAAAAGGCGATCCATTCCGTGAAGCCAGGGTATGAAGAAGATCGGGTACTCCAGGACATCGTATGTTTCAAAAGCTTCCATTATCACCGACTCTCTGCACTGCGTAAGCTCGCCCAGCTTCAGTTCGCTGAAGCGCGAGGAACACAATGCACTACCAGTATGGAAGTCTCGAAGGGCAGTGATCCCCATCAACTCACACTGGTTCATAGTGCTGAAGACTACTATGAACAATTTGAAAGCACACTAAAAATACTAAAGGTGGCCGCTCATGAGTTGGACAGTCTCTGAGGTCGTTGCGGACATTGCTCACGCACGACAGTTCTATGAGAAGAATGGATACCCCCATAACGGCGTGGATGACATTTTTTCTGTACTTGAAGAAATGAACACCATTCGTTCTCATATGCTTCGGGATCTCCCTGAAGCGTTAGAGATGTTAGAAGAGACGAAAGACGAAGTGACCCAAAAGTTAAATGGGTTGGGGTCCATAGACACCCGCACTCGTTCTGAGACATCTCGCACCGCACAAATCAAAAACGAAAAGGCACAAAAGAAGCTATCCACATTAAGAGAGATCCTCGTATTGCTGGACAGTAGCATTCAGACTGCCTTAAATCAGCTAGGTGCCTCGATCAGGCTAAAGCAGAGACCTAATACCCTTGAGCTATTATCTCGTCGCAGAGAAGCTCTCACAGCGCTTAAAGAGCGTTTAGGGTAAAAAGAATCCCTACATACACCCCCTCCTAGGCTACTATGGCCTAGGAGGGGGTGTATATTGCGTGCTCTAGAGTGGTAAAGATACATATCATTGTAGTGAATGAGATAGGCCTATCTTATTATTTTTTATATTTCATC
>Ga0136591_1000979_pt1 | contig 10100 bp, 12 predicted proteins | sample AntRauMFilla3767_FD_104929 | JGI IMG/M metagenome (GOLD analysis project Ga0136591, IMG submission 104929) | Saline lake microbial communities from Rauer Islands, Antarctica - Metagenome Filla 3 #767 | ecosystem: Environmental > Aquatic > Non-marine Saline and Alkaline > Saline | place...
AGAATGGTGAGTATCGCCCCTAAGATGTTGTTTTTTAGGAAGCGTTTTATCATATATTTAGAAGAAGTAGGTAAAGGTTACACCCTCACCGCTAGTTACTGAGTCAATAAAGACATCTTTTAGGTCTACATCACAAATCTCGATTAACTGGTGTGTAGTAGCGTCAGTGTCCAAAGGTATACCTCGTCGAGTTGCTAAAGCACCAACAACCTCTGAGTCACCGACGGTAACAGGGTTTGTGTTGTCTGTCTCTGGGCAAATGATTACCTTAGAGACAGGAGTATTTTCAGTAGCAAGAGCAACGGCTGTTCCTGCCGTAGTTACTACTTGTCGTCCAGTTCGAATGTTCATAATGATTGTTGATTATCAGCTAATAGACTGACTTCTGCCCCCCAAACTCACAGTAAACGGGGCAGAGTGTCAAGCGACTAGCTTGTTGCTTTGACAACGAGGATACCTTTACCAGATACCGCCGCAATTCCGTAACACGCTCGTGCTGTGTAAGACAAAATCCACTTGTCTTGGTTCACCTCGGCAGGTGCAACCATTGGTGACATCCAAGATACGTAATACGCTTGGAAACGTTCCTCAGCCATTCCGTTCAAGCTGGCAAGATACCAGTAGAAAGATAGAGCAGAGTTAGTTTTACCGTTTGAGTCAACGTCAAATCGGATTTGTAGGTGAGTGTACTTGTCTTTGTACGTGTTCATCACCCCAGCGTTAGCGTTTGCTGAACCAGCAAGGCTTTCTGGTGAGATAGAACCAAAGAGACGACGTACACGGTTTACCATAATCGCCTTTCGAGACGTGATAAGCGTGTCTGGTGACATTTCGATGTTCTGACCGTAGTTGTCATAAACGTTGTACTCGAAGTAGTCCTCAGCACTCTCCATAGCTACATTTGTCAGTGTTGGATTACCAGACAAGATGTTTGAGTAGGTAGTTGTACTGTTCTTCAACGTGTGAGTTGTGTTGAATACAGCGAGTCCGTCACCTACTGTAAGGTCTACTAGGAAACCTCCGTTGTCAGTATAAGATACTGCTCCTGCTGAATAACCAAGATAGTTACGCATATCAAGTTCTACCTTGTCTACGAGGTCTTTCTTAGTTTGCATAGCGTACTCAGATAGCTTGTGGGCTGTAAGAGCTTGGTATGCTTCACCAGATACCACTCGGGTTACAGAGATAGTCTTTCGAACAATATCTTTGTAATACCCTTGCGATACGCCACGTTGTGCAGAAGATTGCCCCTCGACTTTCTGTTCTGCGAAACGCTCACGGTCAAATTCGTGGATACGCTTTGTATCATTTTCCCAACTGTGCGTTTCTTTGATGAACACACGTCGCACATCAGCGTTTACTTGATATGTTTCCTTTACAAAAGACTTCTTTACGAGGTCTTGGATTGCAGGAATGGTCATTGTATTAACTAACATATAGTGATATTTACAATTAAACGGCTAAGTACCTACTAGGTATTTAGGTCGCTACTGATAAATCGTCCTTTTACTAGCGTAGTAGAGATAATCGCTGTGATACGGAATACCTTTACTGCGGTTGCTGTAACATCTAGTCCAGCGTGGTCGTCTAGGTCATACTCGCCCCCAACCATACTTTGTACGGCTGTTCCAGTTGTTACTGGCATTAGGAACTCGTTGTCGTTGTTTTCTGTAACAAGTACAGGAACAGCAGTTTGGTCAGCGTAGTCTTCGTCAATATCAAGCACGTATCGTTGGATTGAACCAATGATAGCGTCTCGTTGTGTCGTAGCAGTCGCACGAACAAGAAGTCCAGCAGTAACAGTCACCATATCTCCGAAACCGAAGACAGTAGAGCCTGTTTTTTTGTAGGCTTCAATGTTGTACTCGCCTGAATGTTGCTTAATCATATCGTGAAATACAAGTTAAATAAATAAAAGTATGCTTTGTACGCATACTCTTGACGGGCAAAAGGTAGCGTACATCGCTACCTCCTGCTTATTTATTGGACGGTGCAAACCGTCAGTGGCTTTCGCCTTGGAGGAGTCCTTATGGAGTCGGACTAAACTCGCTGATTGTCCCGTACATTATACACTACGTTTGACAAGGCAACAAAGCTAAGACGTGTGGACAAGAGAAAAGCCCCTGTTAAGGGACTCTCCTATCTCTCACCACGAGGTACTACTACTGTACCATAACTAAAAACTACCCTTTACGGGTAGTCCTTAGATATTCACCACCACTTCTAAGTGAGTAGTGGCTTTATTCTACCTCGTCTTCGCCCTTATAGCCAGAAGCCTTACGGTGATAGTCGCCTAAGTCCTTTACTGTAAGCACTTCTCCGAACTTCTGCTGTGCTACGTCCGAGATAACGATTGCACACATATTGTTCATGCGGGTAGACGCATTGTTTGTGATTGCGTTCATTTCTTCACCAAAGTTCTTGATGAGCACGTCGATTTCACGGTACTGCAAGCCGTGGTCTTCACAAATCTTAGCAATAGCGAACTCAATCTGTCCGTTCTCTTCCTTTACTTTTTCTTTCTTACTTTCTCCGATGTAGTCTTCGACGTACTGGAACTTCTGCAACTCAGCTAGTACAAGCGGAATGATTGCTTTAGCTCGTTGGTCGTGCTCGTACTGGTAAACGTGGTCTTCATAGTCGCCAGCTCCGAGGAACTCGTACCCTTTACGGTCACAATAAGACTGCAATACTCGACTAGATACTTTCTTGTGAAAGTTAAAGTTCTGCATTATGTCTAGGATTTCAAGCTGTCGTGGCTTGCCTAGCGTTGTTGTTCGAGTGTCTGACATATATTTAGGCTAGGATTACCCAATCTTCTGCTAATAAGTCTGTTTGTGAAGCTAACCACGGTACGATTGTCCCGTCGGATGTTCGCATATCTATATGAGCGTGGTAATTCACCTTAGTACCCTCCGCATAAAACTTATTAAGAGGTGCTCGGTTCACTTCGAATGTACTACCGTCTACTAGGAAAAGAAACATATCTTGCCCGTTCCAACCTTTTCTTGCTACTCGTTTTCCTTGTTTCAGTGACGCTAAAGCGTTTGAAAAGTTATTTGGTGATTCCATATATATTAAGCATTTGCAATTTTACCCTCAATTTCTACCGTTTCCCCGTTTGGTAGCTTGATAGTGTAGTAATAAATAACCGTTGTAACCTCTTTTGTTACCACCTGCCCTGTCTCTCGTGAGACTACTTGTCCCTCTTCGATGATGTCCTTGTCTTGTCGTTGTGACATTATCTCGACTTTCACTCGGTCTAAGTCCATAAAGTCGGTGTACATTAGGTCGGTGTACTCAGTATCGCCAGCAAATAGTACTTGGATTTTGTGAGTCTCGTACTCTTGGGCTGTTTCTGGGTGATACGCAAGAGCTAGTCGTGAGTTTTTGAAGTCTACGATGTACTTCCACTCTCCACTAATCATCATACGTCGGATTTCTACAATGAGATTACCTCGTTTCTTTTGTACTTGGTCTGGTGTAGCACTAAGAATAGACTTTAGTTGAGCCGATTGCTCGCTAGTCATATTGGCTAGGTCAATCATTTGCGGTGTGTTAGCCGTTGGTTTTGCTTCGTCTACCTCTACTTCCTTGGCTGTTTCAGCTCCGAGACGTTCGGCAACACTGGCAACAACTGGGGTTGCTGGTGCTTCTGGGGCTGGTTCATTACTTTGTTCGGTAGTAACAGCACCCTTTGGTAACTTCGGTTCTTCTTGAGCTGGTGGAGTAAAGCTTCGTGTTGCGTCTCCTGTTGGTGCGTTCTGTACTGGTGTATCACCTGTAGGAACGTTGTTGTTTTTTTCTGACATATTGTGAGTTTAGATTATAGTGAATAACTTTCCCCTGTCTGGGCTTTCCCTGCTTGTTCTACAATAGAGTCTACTCCGTGTGGGTCGTTCCCTGCTCCTGCTCCTGCTGGCTGTCCGTTTCCAGCTCCAAAGCTGTTCTCGGTAGGCTTCTTGTAGCCTGTGACGGTGTTTGCAACCATAGCAACGGCACTCTTTAGCTCGTCGCCACTCATTTCAGCTACGTTAAACTTGTTCTGCTTAAAGGCTTCGATGATTTGGTTTGCCTTGGTAGCGTCTTGATTAGTAAGAGCCATAGCAGTTTCCTGTACGGTCTTCTGCACGTCTACTACACCGTCTTGGTCGCCAGCTTTACTGGTAGAGTTTGCGGTGTGCATATCGTTAATAGTCTTCTTCAAAGCCGCCATTTCGTCCATTTTAGCAATTTCACCGTCGGTCATTTCATCTTTCTCGTCTTCGGTAAGGTCTTTAGAGGACTTAATCTCTTTGAATGGTAGATTATCGTCACCCTCTTGTGCTTCTCCGCCCTCTGGTGCTCCACCACTTGCACCCTCACTACGCTTAATTTTCTCAGCCATTGCTCGAATATCTGCGTCTTTCTTGGTGTGTAGGTCTGTAGAAGACTCTAATTTACTTGAAAGTTCCCCAACAGTCTTTGATAACTCAGCGATTTGCTGGGTTGGTGTAAGGTCTGCCTTGTCTGGGGCTGGTGCTTCTTCTGGTGCTTGGGCTGGTTCTCCACCAACTGTCTCCCCGAAAGCGTCAACGTGAGGTGTTTCAACGGCTGGTGCTGTTGGTGTTGGTGTTCCCTCTGGTTGTGCTGTCGGCTGTGAGTTTGCTTCTGACATATAAATAAATGATTATTTTTTAATCTGGCGTATCGCCAACTGGTTCTTCTTGTTTTGGTTTGCTCTGGGTTCGTCGGACATTCTCTAGGTGTAGGGCTTCAAAGTCGTCTAGTACGCTGGTAAGCTCCTTAATACACTGTCGAATGACCATTACTTCTTGTGGTTCTGCGGTTAGTCCAGCTTCGATAATAAGTGGCTTGATACGTGCGGAGATAACGGCTGTGATAGCGTCCTTGCCGTTTTCCCACGTATTAGCTACTTTCGCTAGTACTTCCTCGTTAAGTGTCACACTGGCTTGTCCTGTGGGTACTTGACCGTTGATGTGTTGCACTGTGAGTACGTCAAAGTCTACGATGTCCCGTTCCATTAGGTACTGTTCCAGTGGCTTCTTACGGTCTAGTGTTATCTCTTCGGCTGTTCTATCTCCTTTGTTTTTAAGTTCTTTTGACATAATTAGCTGGGATTATTTTTAGCTTGCTCTTTTACTGCACCTGCCCGTCCTTGGGGCTTCATATTGGTTTCCTGCATTTCCTCGTTCTGCTTCTGTATAAGGTCTGCTGGGATAAATAGATTGGCTGGTCGCCCTGTAATATCAGTGTACTCTTTCTTTAGTACGTCTTTATCCACTTGTTCACCCCATACACCAATTAGGAAGTCGGCTTCTTCTTTGAGTTCGATTAGCTGTAGGTATGAGTCCTTACGTCGTTCTGGCTTCATTTCAACATCGAATGAGAACTTACGCTTTCGAATAAGCATAGGGTTTACCATGTGATACTCACGGTCTTTACCGTTTTGCTTCTCGTTAAATGACTTCTCGAACAGTCTGTCCTTAGTACCCTCTTCGTCAAACTCGGCTGTTCCTACTGCTGGGTCAAAGGCTACTGCGTGTTCTGTACCACCAAGTGCAATAGTAAAGTTCTGGTACACGTCAATCTTCTTTCCGTCTACAATAGTCTCTGACTCTTTAGTGGTGTACTTAGTCTCGATGGTTTCACCTCGTCTGGTAGCCATATCTATCATACCGCCAACAATACCGTCCAATAGGTAGCCTAGTTTCTCTACTTGGTTAGCCTGTGCCGCTTGAACTGCGGTTGCTGTATCACCCGATACCTCGCCCGATGTAGTTTGGTTAAGCGTCTGAGACTCTAGGATTTCTTTCATTAAGCCAGCAAAGCCAAACTCTTGTGAAGTAATACCCTTGTTTTCTGGGTCTGCTTTCTCGTAGTTTTCACTGGTAATACCGTGAGTACGTTGCCCACCTTTGAATAAGTCCTTAGTAAGCGTGTACTTTCCTTTCACCAATAGGGCTGGGTCTACACCTTGCTCGAACTTCTCGGCTAGTTTAGTCAATATCCAGTCTAGGAAGTCTGCATTGAACTTGGTCTTCATTGGGATTGACCGTGAGTAGATAGAACCTACCATACGTTCTGCACTTACTAGAGACAGTGGGTAGTTGTTTCGTGGGTAGAAGTATCTAAATGCTGTGTCTCTCGGTAACATCATTGTACCGTTAAGGTACAAGTTGAAACGGTTGTTCTCTTTATCAAATACAAAGTGACGCATTACGTCCTTTGTTGGGTTCTTCAAGCGTGATGAGTCGAACAGTGTGAACTTCTCGCCAGCTTCGGCTGTAATCATTTCATTCTTATCGGCTGGTACTGAGTCCCACCGTTGCATTGAGCTATACGCTTCGTCGGCTTTCTTACGTGAGATAATGTCCTCGATTGTAATACGGGGCTGGTCTTGCACCTCGTTAAGCTCTGGGTTTCCGTAAATGATACACCGTCCGTCCATAATACGTGAGATTGCCTTTCGTTCCTGCACTAATTCCCCGTCCTCCCACCGTAAGTCGTCAAAGAACTCCATTGTGTAGTCAACGTTGTCGATGTCTACCTTGTTTCCTTGCTTATCAAAAGCTACTCGTTCTCGGATATTCTTTACGTCCCACTCTTCGAACACTGGACAATCACCTTGGGTAAACGTTTCCCAATAGATTAAGCCAATCTTTCGCATGAACTTCTCTAGTCGATAGCTGTGCTCAATTGCAAGGTTGTAGATTTCTCCCATTCCCTCCACCTTTTTGCCGTTCTCGTCGTAGCACTTCACGTCTCGCTTGTAGATATTCTTTAAGAAGAACGAACAAAAGCCCACAATCTTCTCGTGAACGATACCGTATGATATTTCCCTACTCTCTCCCTCCTGTCGCTTTGGTGAATAGTTGATTGCCTTTAGTTGGTTGTAAACGTAAGCGTCTGAGTACTTCATACCGTTGAATACAACAGTGTGAGCTTCACGAGTAGCAACGTCTTCGTTGATTTGCATTACCGTCTCTCGGGCAAACTTAGCGTCATCAACGTTTCCCTTGTAAGGGTCGCTCCCTTTAGCTGTAGTTTCCTCAGCTTTATTCTCTTGCTCTGTTTCCATATATGTTGTTTATTTTATCACATACTTGATTGACTCGCCCCATTGTCCCCAGTGGATTGCATTTGCTGTAGAAACGCTTTCATTTCCTCTGTGTCTAACTCGGCTTTGCTGTAGTGGGGCTTCTGGCTAGGTTCGTCTCTAAAGAATGTGTGAATTGCACTGTCGAAACGGTCTGGTGAGAATCCGTTGTCTTTCTTAAAGTCTTTCTTCGGTTGTAACTGCATTTGTCCTGTAGGTGTACGCTTGAACTTAATCTTCTCCATTTCTTTGAGCCACGCCTTTGGATTGTTCGTTACAATGATACCACCAGCTAAACACCACTGTCTGAACTTCCACGCCAACTCCATTTTGTATGTGTTGAACTCGTGCTTAGTGTCTTCTCGGGCTTTGTCGGTAAGAATACCTGTAACGTGTTCGCCCACCTTGACTGTCATTTCTCCTACTACCTTTGCACCCTCACCAAACGCTTCGATACCCACGTCGTTAGATGTAATGCTGTAAGCGTCTCTGATTGACTCCATTTTACGTGCCAAGTCTTTAGGGTTACTGGTTGCTTCGTTTAGCACCTCTTTCAAGTAAATGTTATCTCGGATAGACGCTATTGACCTGTCCTTACCCATACCAGCAGGGTCTAGTGCCAACACTCCACCTCTCATTTGCTGTGTGCCGTTCTCTTGTTCAAAGTTAATCTTTACGTTAGCAAACAGTGGAATCCAGCCTTTCTCGTCCATAACCTCAGCTCCAGCGAACTCACCGTCCACTCGAACAAGCACCTTATCGCTTGGAATGTCCCCGATACTTGGGTAGTCTTCCTCCATTTGTTGAATAAAGCCCTCCTTTACGATAGGTGACTGACGTGAACTAAACGATAGCTTGGTGTATCTACTCCCTGCCTTGTGGCTTTCATAGAACTCACCCTCGTTACGGGTTGGGTTGCTGGCGTAGAATACGATGTAATACTCACCAGTCAAAGCACCTTTCATAACCTCGAACACCTTATCGTGAATACCTGACGCTTCGTCGGCAATAATAAGCACGTACTTAGCGTGCAATCCAGCCAAAGCTTCGGGTTTCTCTGCTCGGGCTACTTGAGCACGCAAGAACCAGTCCTTGTCTCCCTTTATCTTAATGTGGTCTGATGTCTGCTCGATAGAGTCTCGTAATGGCTGGGGTAGTTTCTTTGCCCAGATGAAAAACTCTTTGAGGAAGATGTCCTCTACCTGTTGCTGGGTGTTGGCTGTCATACCAATCTGTGAGCCTGGCAATGTGATGAGGAAGTGTAGGGCTACTACTGACTCTGTACCCGTCTTACCAGTACCGTGACCACTCTTGACCGTTATCCAACGCTTTGCGATGTCGAATGAGTCCAATCCAAACGTCCACAACGCTCGGTTATAGGCTGTAAGGGTACACGTCTGTTGCCAAGTGAAGTGATTACCGTCCTCTTGGCACATCTTTTTGAACTCAGCAGGGGTCTGGTTCTCGAACATATCTACCGTATAGAACGACAAGTCGTGATATATGAGTCGCCCGTCTTGGTCGAATAGCATAACCTCTCGTTCATTACCGTACACGTCCGTAAACTTAATGGGTTTACCTCGTAGCTCTGCAATAGGCATACTCGGCTTGAAACTCAACGCTTCCTCAGTAAATAGGAATACATCTTTAGCCCAATCAGCTAGAACTTGTGCGTCTGCTTCCCAGTTATTTTGTTTGTTGTTTTGCATTTCTTAATTCATTAGCCCTAGCAGTTACTCGCTTCACCTTACAATTAAAGCACGACGCTCCTTGTTTTATATTGACTCTCTCTACTCTAGCAGGGCAATACTTACATTTTACTTTGTGAGTTTTCATAGCTTTTTCATTTGAAATCGTAGCTTTTTCTCGTCGTTAGTTAAGTGCCACCAAGGACAATCGCTACACTGGTATATCCTTAGCTTCCCTCGTCCTCGTTTGTTTAGTTTGTTGCGACGGGTTTCTGCGTCTCGCTTAGTTAGACATACTTTCCCCGATTGTTCACAACGCTGGTTCATAAACTATCCTGCATTAGCAATTACCCACGCTGGTAAAGCCATAAAGAGTAAGATTATCGCTCCCTCAGCGTCCATTACTCCCTTACCGTGTAAGACTGACACTCCTATGATGATTACTATTGAGCCTATTATCTGGTTTTTCATACGTCTATTACCTTACCGCCAATAACTTCAAAGTTGTTATCCTCCATATTCTGACGCAAGCCAGCTAGTGTGAATGTATGGTTCACGTTCGCTTCTAGGTCTACACGCTTCGGGGCTTCGATACCAAGTAGCATAATCAGCTTACGTTCCGCTTCGGCTTGTACTCCAGTGTTATCAAATGAGCACCAAATCACTCGTATCGCTCGTCTATGCTCGATGTTGAGCACTCGCCAGCCTATGTCTTCAAAGATAGCGATGATGTCCCCGTCTCGTAGGGTTGAGTGTTCTTGTGTATTCTCTGAGCCGTCTGCATTACGTTCTGGTACGTCGTCCTTGTGCATAGGCATTTCAATCGCTCTGTATTGCCTTTGGTACGCTTTCTTCTTTATCCGTCGCACCAAAGTAACAGGGTTTACACCAGCTTCGGTCATTAAAGCCTTTACTGCGTCACTATTAAAGACTCTATCGGGGTTCAAGGCTATAGACTCTGAGTAACCAGCCGCACGTAACGCTTCCCCTTTACTTACTCCACCATTATCCACCATGTACTGCACAGCAAGTCTAGCTCGTTCGGAAACGGCTTTAGTACTGACTTTATTAGGCTTCTTTAGTTCCTTTTGTGAGTTTGAGAACATAGTTACATTATGCCACACTTTTACTGGTTACCCATTTGCTTGTTCTTACGGTCTTTGTTTCTTTGGTACATATTTAAGGGCTAGCTAACTCTAGTCGGTTGGAGTTATTTTCCATAGCCGATGTTTATAAATCTCATAATGTCCTCGTTTGTCACCAGCTCTTGGTGGGGTTGTTTCCTGTCTTCATTTATCCATTGCCGTAAAAAG
>Ga0136591_1000990_pt1 | contig 10012 bp, 12 predicted proteins | sample AntRauMFilla3767_FD_104929 | JGI IMG/M metagenome (GOLD analysis project Ga0136591, IMG submission 104929) | Saline lake microbial communities from Rauer Islands, Antarctica - Metagenome Filla 3 #767 | ecosystem: Environmental > Aquatic > Non-marine Saline and Alkaline > Saline | place...
GATATGCACTTGCGGTGCATCATGACTTGACTTTAGGGCGCTCTTGGTTTTCGATGTATTTTTTTACTGTCGTTAGCGGCGCTCCTCCTACTGTAGAGATGTAATAAGCTCGCGTCCATAAAACACGCTCCCAATAATATTCTGCCAGATGCTCGGCGAACTCTTTTCTAATGTAGCGGCTGGTAACGGTTTTTAGATTATTCACGAATTTACTAATCTGAATAGTAGGGTTCATTTCTAATAGTAGGTGAATGTGATCTGCTTCGAATTTATAGATCATACCTACCATCCGATACCAAGTCTATTAAACGGTTCTCACATAGCTTAGTCATAAATGCCTTACCTTCCATATAACCCATTATACCACGAATAAGTAGAATGTAAAGTCTTTTACAGGCATCTCCCCCTTTAGCTATATCTACGTGACACATCGAGTTTTCTGTCAGAAGTATCATAAGCCCCAGAAAAGGGCATCCAATGATTGGACACCCTTGACTTCTTTAGATATCTAACGCTCTGGCTTGAACGGCAATCTTCTCTTCTAACATTTCAATCTTCTTAACGTCTAACGAGTCAGCGAACACAAACTTCTGTACCAGTACAGCGTTCTTCTGACCAATGCGATAACAACGGTCTTCTGCTTGCTGCATGTTGCCCGGAGTCCAATCTAACTCTGCAAAGATTACATGTGACGCTGACGTGAGCGTTAAGCCTACCCCAGCAGCCACAATGTTACCTATAAATAGTTGGACACTAGAATCATTTTGAAATGCGTCTACGATGCCTTGGCGCTTGTGTACGGGTGTGCTACCCGATATAGTTACTGCCCGATCTCCGAAATACTTCTCGAAAGCTTGAATAACTTCCTTATGAATCCCAAAGAGAACGATTTTATGGTTGGGGTCATTGTCTAGGATATCTTGAACATAGCTAAGGACAGAGGGAAGCTTGAGCATTGCAATCTCTTTAGCTCTTGCTGCCATCTCACTAAAGCCCATAACCTCAGCTTCTCCCATCGCATCAGACTTCTGGTCATACGCTTGCTTAGAAGAGAAGTTAAGACTTCCGTTGATTAAAGATGTCTTCAATGCGTCCACACTGTCAAAGCGCATTTGAGCGTCCAGCTTAGCTTGTGTTTCTGCATCTGCATCCAACACAATGATTTGATGGATTTTAGCGGGAAGGTCTTTCAGGACATCTTTCTTTAAACGTCGGATCATTACGGTAGAACGGATCAGGTCTTGAAACTTATCTAAATTAGAAGCACCATCAAAATCCCAACCAAAGGTTCCAACTTTGGCATCACAGAACTCATTCACGAAATTCCAGTACACAGGGAAAGTGTCAGGGTCTAAATAGTTTAGAAGAGAGAATAGCTCCTTAGGTCGATTAGGAATAGGTGTGCCCGTGAGAAGTGTTCGGTGCTTCGCTTTGATAGGAGCATAGACTACCTCACCCGTAAACTCATCAGTGTAGCCTAAGATCATCTGGGTACGCTTCGACTCTAGGTTCTTAAGGTAGTGAGACTCGTCAATAATAATCTCGTCCCAAGCTACAGCGTCTAGGTCTGCTTTGAAATTGGACACGATGTCGTAGTTCACAATAACTACATCAGTCACAGGGAAAGGTTTAGAACTCTGAGCAATGCCTACAGATAAATCCTTAACTAACCATTTCTCCATCTCACGCTTCCAGTTACCCTTAAGAGACGCAGGGCATATAACAATCACACGCATCTTGTCACGATTAGCTAACTGGTAATTCACAATGCCAATACCCTGGATCGTGTTGTGCGTAACTACAAACTCATTGGTTAAGTATAAGGAATTTTCTGCACGTACAGAAATACACTGTACGGGCTTTCTGCCCACGTACTCCACTGTTTTAATACCCCGTGAGGGTTTATATTTACTCTGAGGATTGTAGCCTGCACCCTTACGCTCTAAAAGAAAAGGTGAAACAGACACGGGGAGCTTAATGTTTAGCATTAAAGAGTCTAAACACTTCACACCATTGTAGCTTCCCTCCTTAGAACTAAACCTAGCCACCCCTCCTAGAGATTGAACTAAGTGCTTAACACCCTCGATTAAACGCATAGAAGATGAATTAAACTGAACGGAGTTTTCCTTGGAATTACAATAACCATCTGTGTCTAATAGACCTTGGAGTAACTTCACGCGGTCGTCCACATCAGAATAAAGGTACTCAGTTGGAATAAACTTCTGTGATGATTTACTACCCCATAAACCTAACGTCTTTAACATTGTCTTTAAGGGATTAACAGTGCCTTTCTTATAACCTAAAATATAGTCATACGCAGCTTGATGTGAAACCCACATACCTGAAGGAAGATACTTTTCTACTTGTTCTAAAATAAACCCATCTGAAGTAGACAGCTTAACCGAATTAGTAGTGAATCCCCCATCCCCTAGAAGAACACCTAAAAGATATGGATCAATAGGTAAAGCTTTCTTATTAAACTCTACAGGGCCACACAGAGGCACGTAGTGCTTTAAGTTACCATTAGGACTACATAAGTCTTTTCTAATTTCATTGAGTGTTAATGTTTTGTGCTTCGCACCACGCATGTTACGTGTGGCAGAATTAACAGACCATAAATGTTCCCCGTCACACTCAACTTCTGAGCCATCAGTGAAAATGACGTTATACACATCACGTTCGCCTTGGGGGTACACACCCGTGACTTCGGTTGCTTTACCGTCAGAACCCATAACCATTGTACCCACAGAAACATCGCCCATCAAAATATAACCGTCAGGTGTTACCAGTTTAGAAGTTAAAGGCTGAGCTTTACCTAGACCCATATCATCGCCAATAAGAACACCGTTGCGTTTCACTCCATAGAGGATGCCAGCTTTTTGGTAGGGCAGGTAGTCTAGGCCAGCGGGTACAGGAAGTACTGCGTCGATGCCTGCGTTAAAAGAGTCTGCGATTTCAGCTTTACGTCTGCGTAGACTAACAAGGATACTTGCGTGTGCCTCTTCATCTTGAAATTCCTCAGGAATGCATCGTGCTTTGTCAAGGTCAGAGGTATACCAGTTTTCTTCATCACTATTCCAAAAGAAGCCCAGATTACTGGGTGTCTCCGCATCGTTACCCGTCCAGATGTAACGGTCTTCGCAGATGTTGTAAGTTAAAGAACCTGTCGCAGTTGGAATGACAGGAGCGACTACGCGAGAATACCAAGTGCCTGAAACCCAATCGAAGTTTAAACCTGTCTGGTCAGCAACTTCGGAACCATACTCATAACGTTGACGCTCTGCATTGTAAATAGCTTCCATGTGAATACGTCCTTTCAAAGTGTTATAGGTATAAGGGAAACAATTCTAATTACTATGCTTTTAAAAGGGAAGAAACACCCGTGAATACTTCTGACAGAAAACTCAAGAACACACGTAGCTATAGCTAAAATCACCAAACCCCTATGGACACTAGGGTGTGACCTGGACTCGGAGGCGTGGCCTGGAAGAAGGGGAACTTCAGCTTTTAGCTATATCTACAGGACACGTTGGGTTTTCTGTCAGAAGTATTAGATAAACTCGGAGAAAGATCGCAACAAGAACATTTAAGTAGGAAACAAATACTTTGTGATGTGTTTCATTTCTTTATAAAAGAAGGTTGACATATACTTCGTGGTTTAGTATAATAGAGTTAACTATGATATAGCAGTCATAATTAAGTACTAAATTTGCTAGGTAGTTTTTTGGGATCGATTCCGAAAGAATAAAACCCGTCCTTCACTCTTCGGGGTGTACGACAAAAACTTAATGAGAGAACAGAGTGTTATCCGTTTACTCAGAGAGTGTTCCAGGTAGAAGGCCCCAAGGTCTAAGCTGACAACTAAATAGTATAGGATCGGTCTCTGACAATTACGTAAGTCCTACACGGCTGTCTACAGTTACCCCATATAAATACTTAACGTTGCAACTTATACCCCAAGTCCCCAAGACCTAAAGAACATACTCCGTTTAAATATTAAAACACACTTTGTTCTCTTCTTTTGTTTATAACCACATAAACAAACCACTCCACACCCTGGACCACACTCGCTACATACCTGGCACCCACTCTACAGGGACATCTCACTCCCCTACACTCAACACGCTCAATCAAGAACAGATCTGTCACAACTACCCAGACAACTCACGCACTCCAAAACAATAACACTCTCCTATGTAACGATAAGAGAAAATCATTCACGACAGAATTAAGTATCTGCATCCCAGTTATCACACCCTCCTATCCCTAGAAATATATCCCACCTTTGAGTATTTGCAAGCGACTATTCTTGACATAGCTTTTTAAAATAAACATTTACATCGTCTAAAGTATGGTATACTTCATATGAGGTAAATCAATATGCAGACCCCTAAGCAATGTATCTATGTCGTGCAGGAAGATAAGTTGGCATATATGAAGAAGATGCCTGAGAGTCCCGCACAAGAAAAACAGTTTGAGCAGATGCTTAAAGCGTGGTCAGATACAGATGTGCATGTTCTTAAGAATGTACCTGTGGAAGGATTCAAACTCTCCCACTCTGTTAAAAGGTACAGCACACAGAACAAATGGATTCAGATCGTAGACCCCCGGGGATTTGAAATGCAAATTTCTGTAGAGAACTTGATGGAAATCTTAGAGTCTAATGGAATCACCAAAGGTGTATTCGCAGGAGAGTACCTGTGGGCACCTAAAGGGAATAAGATGTGGTTACTCCCCGCAGACCATGCACTCGCTCAAACGAAAGGTGCTCCACCCAAGCTGTCTGACTTAAACCCAGGGGATGTTATTATCGGAGCGTTTAATAGACACATGACATATATGGGACTTAAGCAACTTAAGTACCAAGTAACTTTATTACCGTGGGAATTTACAGGCACTCTAAAACCAAGACACTTGTTTTTCTATACGGAAAATAAAAACGCGTACGTAATTGCGAAGGGTTCACATACCATTAAAGCGCTCCTCTCTACAGGAGGACCCCTACCTGCAATCGACTGGGAAAACACACACGTTGACGTTCACACACTCACGGAGTATCCTCTGGGAAGATGGCAGAATCTACAGGAAGAAAGTGGACTCTCCGAAGAACAATTCTCAATCATTAAAAATCAACGTCTCGCAAGTCTAGGTGTAAATTCTGAAGAGTATAATTTAAGACCCCACAACTTCCCCCAGGAGGTACGGCGTAAAATGCAAGTACGCTACCACATCAAAGGAATTAAAGAATGAACAAGATACTCTATTTAGAAGACGTCGACAGCTACCCCCTCGGACTCTACTCCGTAGACATGCAGTTCAGCTATCTCATACAGTTCATAGAAGAACACGGCTTTGATCTAGACCCCGACTTCCAACGAGGACACGTATGGAGCACACAACAACAAAGCGCATATATAGAACACGTCCTTAGAGGAGGGAAAGATAAATTAGACATATACTTTAATGACCCCGACTGGAATCAGGATGCCCCCACAGAATATAAAGACAAAGTGATCGTGGATGGGAAGCAGAGACTCAACGCGTTTATTAATTTTGGGAATAATGAACTCCCTGTGTTTGAACCCCCTGTGTTTGGAGACTACTATGCCCAGAATATATTTAAGACACCTAAACACAAAGGTCTTATAGTCGAAAGCCACAGGTTCTCATTTAAGATATTTATAGGGTGTATGCCCACCCGGGCCGATGTGCTCAAATGGTACCTACAGATAAACTCCGGGGGAGTCGTACATACCACTGAAGAAATTGAAAGAGTTAAGAAATTATTAGAAAATGAAAATAACTAAGCAGTGGCTAACTAAACACGGAGCATGCGAAGAGGGTATCATATTCTACGAAGAACAGAATACAACGAGCTCCATAGAACTATTTAAAGCGTGTGACCTATATGATAGAACAATCTACGCACAATGGCTACTCAGCAAAATCCAGGAAGAAAAGTACTCAAATATCTGCACACGCTTTCTCGGCATCAAAAGTAATCCCAAGTCTCGATTAAAAAATGAATTACGCGCTGCAGCCACACAAGCTTTAACACAAGAGGGATACATATACCACGTCCTCCTGTCCCTGTTACTCCGAGAAGAATCACCCCATGTGCAAGATCGCTTCGTAGCACTCTTACTCCAAGAACTACACCACCTAAACACTCCTATCCCCTATCTCACACTACAGGAGGTGAAAGACAAACACGCATATTGGAGGACTATGTTCCTGAATGCAGAATACGAAACTGAAATGGAAGCGGTATCTCGTCTTCTATTACGTATAGGTACACCCGAACATACACCACCAGATAGGTTGACACACCTCGCGAATGAAATACACCGAACAACAGGCAACGAACGTTTCTCATATAAATCACAACTGGAGCTACTACTAAAATGCACGTAAATAAACCCGGACTCGAAAACTTCTATAAACAAATGCAGAAACAAAACAAAGGAGCTATTATACTCTGGCTACTAGGTGTCTCATCCTTTGGATACCCACAAGAGGAAATACAAGTACCTGACCTCCAAATCAATAAATGGAATCCACTCACATGGCTAATACTGCCACTCTTTATCCTAGTAGTCTCAATACAATACGTAATACGAGATGGAGCACTAGACGTATTCTCTGAGAAAATAGATCCCCAATATGTAAAAGCTTCCCGATTAGAATACTTAAAGAATAAATTTAAATGAACACCACAAACAGATTCCTAACACTCATTGCCAATACGTCTATCTGCACCTACATGTATGCAGCATACCAAATGAGACCACACAAAGAACCACTCCCCTTCCTACTCGTGACAGTACCCATACTCATCCTCTTCTGAACAATATATATGGTCCTGCCCACACAACACATGAGTATCAATATCCTCACCATCGCAACATGCGGATCACTCATCGTAACCAAATACGCTAGGTATACCTACCTACTCGCTAACGCACACATCTATGTCCAGAAAGAACTTAAGAAAACAAAAGAACAACTAGAGAACGCTAATCACTATAGCTCTAAACTAATCACACAAAAATTAGCTATGGACCCAGAAGCTGTTGAGTATCTCTATCACTATATCCTCCAAAACAAAAACACCATCGAAGCCCTTGTCGATAACTATAACCAAATGAAAGCCAACGGCATCAAAAACATCAATCCCAATATAGAAGGACTCATCTACCTAACTGAAAATTCCCCTAGTGAAAACACTTTTAAAAACTAATTTCCTAAACACATTCCCCTTATATACACGGAGAAACTAAATATGCAAATAACTAAACAATGGCTACTGCAAAAAGAAGCATGCGAGGACGGCATCGAATTCTATGAAGAGATGTGCACGGATGATCTCACGGAGATACTCATTAACTGTCTAAAGTATCACCGAGTCGATTACGTGTTCTGGTTAGCTAACACATTGGGTAAAACAACAACAGCCCGGGAAGCTATCGTTGAATTCTCAAAACGCATGATACTATTTAAAAAGAAAAACGCATACTTCCTAGCGGCGATGCTACACCTACGTGTGGCTACACTCGAAACGAAAAAACAATTCTGTGAATACCTCAAAGCTCTCGACCCAGGAAACGTAGAAGTATTAAACATCGTAGATAGATTCCTAACGAATCCTGACAACGATAACGTGTCGACAGCCTTTGATCTCATGCACAACGCCAGAATCCCACGCAGTAAGGGGTACAGCCTGTTGGAACAGCTCAAATGTCTACAAAGCTTAAATGAAAATTCCCCTAGTGAAAACACTTCCCCAGGTGCCACAGAAGAGTCAATATACAAACGTCTCATAAAAACACCCACACAGACACAATTCTTTAAGCACTTCCTCGCAATACTACAAACCACACCCAAATTCCAAATGCCTAATCCAAGCCATCACCAAACAGCATACGAAGCATGGGACGCAGATTACTATGACACCAGCCCCGATATGCAGCGACTCTCATACTACGTCGTATCAAGACTACAAAAAGAACAACACACCCCACAAACAATAAAAGAGACTGTAGAACTGCTGACGTTCATAGGATGCCTCACCGGGGACGCACGTTTATCACTACAAGCACAACTCATCTACCTAACTGAAAATTCCCCTAGTGAAAACACTTTTAAAAACTAATTTCTCAAACACATTCCCCTTATATACATAGAACCTACACAGCATAGGTAAAAGGGGAACATAAACGTGATAACAAATAGACCAACCACCGTTCAGCGCAGCTATGCGCGTAAGAGTAATCACACCACCATCAAAAGTGGAGCCAAAATATGAAACTCTTAGAGCCTCGCGAAGGCCCCTTAAAGGCATTTAGGTATCTCCCTGGTACGTTACCATTAAACTAGTGATTAAAAAGAGAAGAGCATAGAGTAGCGGCCACGAGAGAGGCCCTCCCGAGGGCCAGTCGTCGGTCTGTTGGGCTCCATAACTCACTTTCCCGAGTTGTACATATCCAGGCCCTTTCAGGGCTGGTTCTCACCTACTCCTATTCCCCGCCTATTCAAAAATAATCTACCCACCCTTCTTCAAATCTGTTACAATGAAGATCTACAAAGCGCAGATGGTAGTGTGACCCAGACTTTATATATACCTCTTAGTCTTACCCTTTGTATCTGTTGTAGTGGTCTGTATGGTGTGTAGGCGTTGTTGAGTGTTCCTTCTATGTATCTAAGTCTTTCTAAGGGGTCATGTACTGTGTAGGGTGTGTGGGGTATGTGTACGGGTTAGGTTATAAATACATCGTCCAATTGATTGGACAGGAAGGTTAGGTATACGGGTATGAAGATTACATTAGAATGGTTAGAAGATGAGGGGGCTTGTGAAGATGGGATTGAGTATTATGAGACATTAGGTGTGAATGATTTCTTTGAAGTGTTGGGTTGTTGTTTACGTGATGATAAAAAGAGTTACTTTGATTGGTTAATACACAGTGGGGACATTAAGGCATTAGAGAAGTGTGATGTATTGAAGTTTTGTGATGAGTATGGGGATGTGCAGCATGTGAGATGTGCTGAGTTGGCTTTTCTGTTTATTCAGAGTGTTTCCTTTAAGGAGCATTATCTTACGTTGCTTAATGAGTTAGGTGTTGAAGGTGTAAAGGATTTAACTTTGGTGGACGTGAGTAGTAAGGACGGTAGCTATTGGTGGAATTTATACAGGGCTGCTTCTGACGGAAGTGTTGAGGAGAGTGTTTACTCCATACTTTTACGAATGTCCGAGGCGGGATACAAAGATGTACTAATCACTTCGTTAAGTGGGGTGTATTGGTTAAACCAGCTACATTCCATATGTGGGGATGAGAGATTTTCGTATCGGAGTCAGTTAGATTTTTTAGTAAAGGAGTTGAAGGTATGAAGATAACATTAGAGTGGTTAGAGGGTGAGGAAGCTTGTGACGACGGTATTGAGTATTATAAGACGTTAGGTGTGGAAGATTTCTTTGAAGTTTTGGGTTGTTGTGTACGTGAGGGTAAGGAGAGTTATGTAGGGTGGTTATTGGACGTATTAGACATTAGGACATTAGATAAGAGTGACGTGTTAGCGTTTTGTGATGAGTATGGAGGTGAGTATCCGCATGTATGTGTTGAGTTAGTTATTAAGTTTAGCCAGAGTGTTTCCTATAAGGAATATTATGTTGGGTTGATTAATGAGTTAGGAGTTGAGGGAGTTAAGGATTTAACTTTAGAGGCTGTGATTAGTAAGGGGAGGAAATATTGGGAGAAATTATATTTGGATGCTGCTTCTTACAGGAGTGTTGAGGGGAGTGTTTATTACCTTTGCCTACTAATGGCGGATGCGGGATACAACGGTGTACTAATCGCTTCGTCAAGCGAGGTATATTGGTTAAACCAGATAAAGTCTATAATAGGGGATGGGAGATTCTCGTATAAGTCTCAGTTGGACTTTTTACTAAAGGAGTTGAAGGCATGAAGATTACGTTAGAGTGGTTAGAGGAACTGGAAGCGTGTGAAGATGGTGTGGA
>Ga0136591_1000999_pt1 | contig 9962 bp, 8 predicted proteins | sample AntRauMFilla3767_FD_104929 | JGI IMG/M metagenome (GOLD analysis project Ga0136591, IMG submission 104929) | Saline lake microbial communities from Rauer Islands, Antarctica - Metagenome Filla 3 #767 | ecosystem: Environmental > Aquatic > Non-marine Saline and Alkaline > Saline | place...
AGGAGAGCCGAAGGTTCCGCCGCCATCAAGCAGGGTAAATGTTTCCGCTGCCGTAAACAACGCTTCATCTCCAACAAGACCTATCTCGATTTCATAAACTCCAAAAGGGAGATCTTGGGGAACTCTGACTGAAAGTCCGGTTTCATCATGTAAATATTCGGGCTCGGCTTCTGTTATTGTTCGTTGATTTAAGGATTTGAAGGATACCTTAATCTGGTCGAGGGTGACATCCGTAAAAGATCCCCGCATTTGAATTAGGGAATTTACTGTTCCGCTTGCAGGATTCAGATCATTGACCAGAACCGCTTGCGCCTGCAATTGTGATCCGGGTATTATACATACAGCAGCGAGCTATATAGCGAGCATTCCTATAGGAAATAACTCGATCCCAGATTTAGCGTTGAATTTTATGAGCTTATTAATATTTATTTTCATAACATTATTAATTTAAGTCACAATTTTATTTCTTGCTATTGGTTTTGAAGGACGGCTACTATTGTGTTTGCACATCTGTTCTAACACAGATTATAGATAGTGAAGGTCAGGCAATTGCCTTCAGCCAGGGAAGCACTCTTTTCTCATGTCAAGCTACGGCTTGATCTTATCTGTGGAAAAGACTTACTGATTTTTAGTATTGTCCAAACATCCCGCATTATGTATTCATATGGCCAGTTTTCAGATCGCTGGCTTTACCCGATTTAAATCCCCCGGATTTTAGAACCCGGGGGGAATTTTATTCAGTGTACTCTTTACTAAAAACTTATTTCAGTTTTCGGGTGATCTCGTAATCACCTATAGTCATTTTCTTCCAGAGTCCTTTTTTATCAACCTCGACTTTTGTGTCATACACTTTACTATATTTGAATGTGTACTCGCCTTCTTTCGCCCCATCTTCTACAGTACCGCCATTGGCTTTTACCGCATCAAGAAGCATCTGTTCTGCGACTGTATAGGCTTCACTGTCGGCACTCCTTTGTCTTTGACTTTCCTTACTCGTTTCTTCGCCAAACTTATATTTGATTTCAGCGTGTACGCTCAAGAAGGTGTTTTCAATCAGATAACTGTGCTCAATCTTAACGGGATTTCCGTTTGGGTCTTTTTCAAGAACTTTAAACGTTTCAACAAAGTCATCAGGACTAACAGTAAGCGTCCATTTATCTTTTTGCTTCATTGTTGCGGTAAATCCCCATTCACTGCTTGTTTTCATATCATATTGTTCAAACAAGCCCTGATCATTTACAACAATATCCATCCTGCCTTCTTGAAATCCGTAATCACCTTTTATTCCATCAGCTACAAACAGAGGAAAAGGTACACCGATGTTCCATTCACCATTGTAGTTATATCCTTTTGCGCCGAAGCGGGTTGTCAGATTCAATTTGTTACCATTATCTTCCGTTTCATCAAAGTAGCGATTACGTTCACTTGGATGATTATCACTGTTATCAGGTACACTGAATTTCGAATCCAGCTTACCACCGGAAATGGCTTTTCCTTCAACCTTCATGTCTGAAAGCTTATTGTCATCATAGTTAAAAGATGATTCAGCAATTTTTTTACCGCTGACCTTTACATTTACACTACCATTTTTCAGCTTGGCTTTTCTATCAACAGGGAAGAAAGGGATAGGCATTTCAAATCCCATTGCCTGAGATACCATCACGTTTCTCGCTGCCAAGAACGCCGGAGCGAATAGCTCACCCTTATTCCATACATAGTCAGGATATTTAGTCAATCCTTCTGCATAATATTCAGCAAATGGCTGCAAACTGTTATACGCTGAGAGTAATTCGATATCACTATTGCCCCAGCTACCTGTTTTATTGATAATCTTATCGAACAATTTTTTCTGTGCATCATATACCTTAGCAATGTGTTCTTTTGATTTTTCAGGATTTAAGAGCCAACTGTATCCAGCTGCAAGGTTATAGCTATACATCCACGCGTTTTTGGGTTTATCAGAAGTAATTGCTGATTCCCATTCTTCAACTATTTGCTGCATTTGAGCTTTTTCTGAAGAGTTCAACACTAAATCTTCTTTGTCCTCAATTAGCTTAGTGTAGTTTTTGGCCAGATTCTTCAGGTTTTCAGGCTTTCCTTTGAAAGCAATGTGCATCGGCACTTTTTCAAATTTCTGCACACCATACATACCAAAAATGACACGTTTTGCGTGTTCTACAGCTCCTTCAGAGCATGCTATTGTATAGGGATGGTCAGAACTTCCACCACCTGCATCTTTTTTATCCTTTTTCTTTTTGTCCATTGAGATTCCAAAAGCAGCGCTTCCGCCACCGCCTCCACTTGGCCAGTCCTCACTTGTACCCACGCCTGTTAAATAACCAAAGTCTTTTTCCAAAATTAGCTTATTAGCATCGCTGTAAACCATCATTTTAGCTTTGGTATTGAAACCAAACTGAAACTCACCGTCGTTATTTTTCATGGGCGCTCCCATTGGACGAAAGCCCTCATCTGGTGCATACGCTATAACTATTTTTAAATGTTTACTTCCTGTATTGGGGAAATCACCGGGAAGCAACGTCCATTCAGCGTGTTTCTCCTCCTGACCGCCAATGGCGTTCTTTGCAAATTCTTCAATACCCTGAGCAACATCGTCATTACCAACTTTCTTGGCCAATCCTCCAATCATGCCGCCTAATTTCTTTTCAGCGCTATTTTTCTCTTGCAACAGATATACACTTACCGTTGTGTAATCAGCGCTAACGCCCGGCAATTGAATGTATCCGACTTTTTCAACATCCGTAAATTTTTGGGCATTTATTGCTGTCGTCTGCAACAATCCCGTTGCGACAAGCAACATAACTGCCATTATTGTCTTGAGTCTCATATAATCTCCATTAACTAATCACTATCCAAATTGGCAGACTGCAATCAATCATATTCCCTGATTAAGAACAGACTTCTTTATGGTTTAAAAATATCCATAAAAGCTTAGTGTTAAAATATTTATGAACATTTTTTGACAATTTTATCTCAGATTAATATTTTCTAATGTTGATGAAATGCACTTGTCAAATATAGTAGCCAGAAACCGTTAGAAAAACATACCCTACGGGAACAGGTTTAATTTAACTTGATTTAAGACTAATTAGTCTTTTTTGGCTGTAGCAAATCAGCAGACACACACTTTTTTCTCAATATCTGTTTGTAAAATTTTACTCCGATACAATGCGGCTTTTTTTGAAATGGACTTTTAGCGAGCACATTTGTGTTCCATACAGTGTAATCACAATTTAAAAAGGAACATTTTGTCACAGAAAAAGAACGTATTGGTCACCGGTGTCACCGGATATATTGGTGGAAGATTAGTTCCGCGCTTGCTGCAGAAAGGTTATAACGTTCGTGTTTTCACACGCGATGCCGAACGCCTTGAAGGTCGTCCGTGGTACAGTGATGTTGAAATAAAAGTGGGTGATGTCCTCAATAAAAAATCTCTTACAGGAGTTTTAGAAAACATTGATATCGCTTACTATCTCATTCACAGTATGAGTGGTAACAGCGATTCTGATTTTCATAATCGAGATATGCAGGCTGCTCAAAATTTCGGTGAGATTGCCAAACAACTGGGAGTGGAACGCATTATCTATCTTGGTGGACTTGGAAGTTCAGATGATGATTTGTCCGAGCATCTTTCATCGAGACAAAAAACGGGAGAAACGTTACGTGCGACAGGTGTTCCGGTAACAGAATTTCGTGCGGCCATAGTTGTGGGTTCGGGGAGTAAATCGTTTGAAATGATTCGCTATCTCACCGAAAGAGTTCCTGTGATGATCAGCCCAAAATGGGTATTCAGTAAAGTCCAGCCGATTGCCATTCGAAATGTGCTCGAATATTTAATTCTGGCCATTGAAAAGCCCGAAACAAAGAATGAAATTATCGAAATTGGTGGCAGCAGTACCATCACCTACGCCGATATGATGAGATCGTATGCCGAGATTAAAGGCTTAAAGCGTCTGTTAATTCCGGTTCCATTTCTTTCGCCCGCTCTTTCTTCGCACTGGGTTCACTGGATGACGCCCGTTCCCTCCTCGCTGGCACGTCCTTTAATTGAGGGGCTCAGAAATGATGTTTATGTGAGAGATGACAAAGCCCATCAGCTGTTTCCTGAAGTTGATCCTATCTCCTATAAAAAAGCCGTCGAACTTGCCCTCGCGCGAATCGACACTGAAGACGTGGAAACAACGTGGAATGATGCCCTAATCAGCAGCAAGGGAGATGAAGAACCTGTAATTCTTGAAACCAAAGAGGGATTGAATATTGAGCGACGCATTCGCACCGTCGATGCCTCACCTCATGCGGCATTTAATGCTTTTACCAGTTTAGGTGGTGACAAAGGCTGGCTTACATTCAACTGGGCGTGGAAACTGCGGGGAATACTCGACCGCCTGGTCGGTGGCGTGGGATTTCGCCGGGGAAGAAGACACCCGAAAAAGCTCAGAATCGGAGACGCACTCGATTTCTGGCGCGTGGAAGCCATTCAACCCGACCGACTGCTTAGATTACGGGCAGAAATGAAAGTCCCCGGCCGCGCTTGGTTAGAGTTTGAAGCCCAACCTATTGAGGACGGTAAGCAAACCAAGCTTGTCCAAACCGCTTATTTCGCTCCCAAAGGATTGGCCGGACTCCTCTATTGGTACGCACTCTATCCTTTTCACTCATTAATCTTTTCCTCCATGATTGATAATCTTGCAATGGAAGCCGAAAAGCAGGGGGAATAATATCAAGCTGAATCAACTTCTCTGATCGGATCATTCGTGACCTTTTCACATAACTCCTGATTTTATTTAACCCGCTCTATTGTTTTGCAGAGAAAGGCTGGTTACTTTACTTTGAAATACAAAGTACTTTGAACGTGCATATATGATTAACGCAGAGAAAAATAACCGGGATTACATTCAGGATATCGCTGAGATTCGCTCAATGATGGAGCGTTCTTCCAAATTTATGTCACTTTCAGGTTGGGCGGGCGTGATGGCTGGAATCTATGCGCTGACAGGAAGCTACATTGCCCGTCAGGTATTTGGGTTTCACCCTGATAGTTATTTCTATCAGCCTTTATCTCTTGAAAATGGATTTCCAAATCTGCCTGAAGTTATTTTTACGGGCATGGGAGTGCTGTTTTTATCTGTAGTAACCGCTCTGATTTTATCCCGTCAGAAAGCGAAAAAACGTGGCTTGTCATCTTGGAACGCCACATCCAAGCGATTACTATCCAGCATTTCTGTTCCTCTTTTTTCGGGAGGCATATTTATTCTGATTGTAGCCCATATCGGCCTCGTGGGATTGATGATTCCCCTTTCTTTGATTTTCTATGGTTTAGCGCTGTTTCAGGCAGGGCAGTTCACGTTTAACGACATCAGGTACTTAGGATTGATTCAAATTGTGCTGGGTTTACTCAGTAGCTACTTCATCTCGCACAGCCTGTTACTTTGGGCGATCGGATTTGGTGGGGTGCATATTGTTTACGGAATTGTCATCTATCTAAGGTACGAGCGGTGACGTGAAGTGAAGCTATCAATTGATGATCTGCACAAAGCATTTGAGAACCGAATCCGGCTCGGAATTATGTCGGCACTGGCCGTAAATGAGTCGCTTGACTTCACCTCACTCAAACAATTTCTGGACGTGACGGACGGGAATCTTGCGAGTCATCTGAAAACACTTGAGAAAAAAGATTTCATTGCCGTTAAGAAATCTTTCATCGACCGAAAACCAAACACAACCTATCACATCACCGATGCGGGAAAAAAAGCTTTTGAAAAACATCTTGTGGCGCTCGAACAAATAATTAAATCTCAGCGATAACCTCAATAAATTTTAGCCCGAAAAATCTCACATAACAGATCTTCAGTAATTATGACACTCTCAAACTCAGCTACCAATTCGAATAGAAAACCTCACACTACACTCAAGTCACCATTCGCGCTATTTTCAATACTGATATTCCTTGTCGGCTTTGCATTGTTGGTGATGAAAATTGTGGTGGACAGCGAACCCGGAGCGATTCCACTTCTGTTTGTTCTTATTGGAGTAATCTGGTCCTTTCTAAACCGGTATCGATCACGCAAATCATCGAACTGATTTTTTTTTATTCATTCTCTATGAATTTCGAACTACTTTTCAATCAACATTATACTATCCTTTGGAGGTAATTTATATGTCATCAGATTCCAATTTTTCTACATCTGTTTTAAAGCTGACGGGCTTCACAGTGGTGTTGTTGCTTGTTCCATTTATTGCCATGCAATTTACGGCAGAAGTGAACTGGACATTACTCGATTTTGTGTTCGCGGGAGCGTTAATTTTCGGCACCGGCTTCGCCTACATGGTCGTCACTCGTAACGCCGAAGAATTAGCCTATCGTATTGCTGTGGGATTTTTCCTTTTCACAGGTTTAGTTTTGATATGGATCAATTTATCTGTTGGAATAATTGGCTCAGAGGATAACATGATCAACCTCCTCTATTACATCGTTCTTGCAACGGGCGTGATCGGGGCGATTGTTTCACGTTTTCAAATTCAGGGAATGATTGTGAGTATGTTCTCCTGCGCGATTGCCGTTGGAATTATCACCATTATTTATTTTTTAACCGGTATGAAGCTCGCTCCAGAGAGCTCATTGATTGAAGTTTTAGCCATGAATGGATTTTTTGCCTTTCTCTTTGCAGTGTCAGGATTGCTGTTCATAAATGCGAAAGGTGATGTTAAGGCTGAGGCTGAGGATTAGGTTGTGATGATAGAATCTATGCTGATCCGCCGGGCGGCGAACGAAGTGTCGATTCTATCATCTCATGAAGTGCCAACTATCTGCCAGACATCATTTTAAAAACCCCGTGTAGTCGATCGTCATGACGATCGACTACACGGGGTTTTTATGCGGAATTTGAACTATGAGACCGATACCTCCAAGTTTAGGCAAACCTTGGAGGTATCGGTCAGCCAGCATTTATACGGGACGGCGGAGCCAGTCCCTCGAGTTGTATTTGACGAGACGTGACGGGACGACAGGTCTGATTCATTTTCAAAAAAAGGGCAGTCTGAATGCACAGACTACCCTTTTAAATAATTTATTTTGATGAGCTTATTTGATAAGATCACAAAAACATGATCTCATCAGCCCTGAGATTTACTTCAGATCAAAACGATCCAAATTCATCACTTTATCCCATGCAGCTACAAAGTCGTTCAGGAATTTCTCCTCAGCGTCTTCTGCTCCATAAAATTCTGTAAGCGCTCGTAACTCACTCTGTGATCCAAAAATCAGATCAGCGCGAGTTCCTTTCCACTTAACTTCACCGGTTTGGTGATGACGGCCTTCAAACTCGTTACAGTCTTTATTTTCTGAAACAAGCTTCCATTCGAGGTCGTAATCGAGCAAGTTGGTGAAGAAATCGTTGGTGAGTGATCCCGGCTTATCGGTAAATACACCAAGGTCAGAACCATCGAAATTGGTTCCAAGCACGCGCATTCCACCTACCAAAACGGTCATTTCGGGAGCTGAGAGCGACAGCAGTTGAGCTTTGTCAACCAGCATCTCTTCGGGCTTGTCTTTCTGGATTGCTGACGGATTGTAGTAGTTACGGAATCCATCTGCTTTAGGCTTGAGCCATTCGAACGATTCCACATCTGTTTGCTCTTCGGTGGCATCAGTTCTTCCGGGTGTGAACGGCACGGTTACATCATGTCCGGCATCTTTAGCCGCCTTTTCGATAGCAGCGCATCCGCCAAGCACAATGAGATCGGCCAGAGATACTTCTTTATCACCTGACTGAGCGTCGTTGAATGCAGCCTGAACGCCTTTAAGCGTGTTGAGCACATCAGCCAACTGCTTGGGATTATTCACTTCCCATTCAGTCTGTGGAGCAAAACGTACACGGGCACCATTGGCACCTCCACGCTTGTCAGAGTTGCGGAATGTAGAAGCGGAAGCCCACGCGGCAGAAACCAATTCTGAAACAGAAAGCTCTGTGTCGAGAATAGTTTGCTTCAGGTCAGCAACGTCGTTTTCGTCGATCAGTTTGTGGTCAACAGCAGGAAGCGGATCTTGCCAGAGCAGATCTTCTTCAGGAACTTCAGGTCCGACGTAACGGGATTTTGGGCCCATATCACGGTGAATGAGTTTGAACCATGCACGTGCGTACGCATCGGCGAATTGATCGGGATTGTTGTAAAATCGCTCGGATATCTTACGATACTCAGGATCTACTTTCAGGGCGAGATCTGTGGTGAGCATCATCGGAGGATTCTTTTTTCCTTCCAGGTGAGCATCGGGTACAGATTCATGTGCAGCTGTGTCTTTTGGCTGCCACTGATAATCGCCTGCGGGACTTTTGGTTAATTCCCACTCATACTCAAACAGATTCTCGAAAAAGCCCATATCCCACTTAACGGGATCGTTTGTCCAGGCTCCTTCTTCACCGTCGGTAATGGTATCAGCTCCTTTTCCGGAAGCGTAATCACTGATCCATCCCATTCCTTGATTTTCTACCTCTTCAGCTTCAGGCTCGGGACCTTTATGGTCACCGGAAGCCGCACCGTGTGCTTTTCCAAATGTATGTCCACCGGCAATAAGCGCAACGGTTTCTTCATCATTCATCGCCATTCGGGCAAATGACTGACGAATATATTTCGCGGATTCAGCGGGCTCTGGATTTCCGTTTGGTCCCTGTGGATTTACATAGATCAGTCCCATGTGATCGGCTGCAAGAGATCCAATCAGGTTTCCGTCTTCATCGTGGCGATCGTCGCCGAACCACTCAGCTTCTTTTCCCCAGTTGGCAGAATTATCGGGTTCCCACTCGTCTTCACGTCCACCGGCGAATCCAAATGTTTTGAATCCCATGGTTTCCATGGCAACATTTCCGGCCAGAACTAATAAATCGGCCCAGGAAAGTTTGCGTCCATATTTCTTTTTGACAGGCCATAGCAAACGACGAGCTTTGTCGAGGTTTGCGTTATCGGGCCAGCTGTTAAGCGGAGCAAAACGTTGCTGACCGCCTGCCGCACCGCCACGTCCGTCAGTTACACGATACGTTCCGGCTGCGTGCCATGACATACGAATGAACAACGGACCGTAATGTCCCCAATCGGCCGGCCACCACTCTTTACTGTCGGTCATTACATTGCCGAGATCTTTTTTCAACGCATCGTAATCGATGGTTTTGAATTCTTCCGCATAGTTGAAATCTTCACCAAGCGGATTTGATTTTTCAGAGTGTTGACGCAAAATGTCAACATTAAGCCTGTTCGGCCACCAATCTTTATTCGTAGAGGCGCTGTTAGCAGTCTCCTTAATTGTCCCGTGATGAAATGGACATTTTCCGCCTTCAGCGGATCCATTTTTATTGTCTTCCATAAAGTATTCAGTTTGTTTTCAATTACTAATTTTGATCACCCTATGAATTTACAAATTGATTGCTACGATATGAATTCTGATCCGATAGATTGTTACTATATCTCTGATATTGAATGCTTATTGAAGAGCTATAACTATAAAAGATTAATGATTTATGTTGGAAAGCCTTAATTCCGCTTATGGGCAGGAAAACTCACCGGACGAGGTTGTCGTGGCGCATGATTTTTGGGTTGTGCTACTCGCCCGATGAGGGTTCTTATCCTCGTCCGGCGACTGAATAGCAGAAATATTACAGAACCACATTCATTTTCATCCGGGGAATATAGCTCGCTACAGGAAGAGTCGTCGGGCGAGTTTTCCTGCAGGTTAACACATCAACGCCCATAAATCCATAATTCAAAAACTGAACTTATGTTGAAATGGGGAAAGCTTTGATTACGCTTTTGGGTGGAAAAACTCACCGGACGAGGTTGTCGTGGCGCATAACTTTTGGGTGGTGCTACTCGCCCGATGAGGATTCGTGCCCTCGTCCGGCGACTGAATAGCAGAAATACTACAAAACCACATTCATTTTCATCCGGGGAATATA
>Ga0136591_1001002_pt1 | contig 9957 bp, 7 predicted proteins | sample AntRauMFilla3767_FD_104929 | JGI IMG/M metagenome (GOLD analysis project Ga0136591, IMG submission 104929) | Saline lake microbial communities from Rauer Islands, Antarctica - Metagenome Filla 3 #767 | ecosystem: Environmental > Aquatic > Non-marine Saline and Alkaline > Saline | place...
CCATGCCTGATTGTTGGCGTCAAAGCCGAAACGTAACAAAGTGGCCCCATTATACGTGACCACATCCAATGTGCGTTCAAAGTCGATCATACTTTTTCCAATTCTTCAACCACGTTAAGCATCGTCTTAGTTGCTACCTTGTTCTCAGCGCTATCTTTTGCCATGCGATACAGTTCTTGGGCAAGCTCCTTATCGATATACGAAAGCATCTCGACTACCGACATACCTTTATAGCCCGGACCTAGAATTCGCAAAGAGACGTCCGAATCACTTTGATAACTCCACTTCACCCGGAACAGCTTGATGTAAAAATGCCCGCTGTCCAATTCGACCTGCGTCTTGTAGTAATCTTGGACGTACTTCTTATTGCCAATCCCAACGTGATCAGCCGACACATGCGCCATGTTTCCTGTTTCCCACTCGACGTCCCCCTCATAGGTTTTGTTGATGATAGCGTTCGCCCATTTCACGACGTACTTCTTACGGGCGTCCTTTAGGTAATAGAGCTTTTTAGCCTCGGGTTCGTCCGGGGCACCATCATCTAGGACCACTTCGTCCTCTTCGATCACCTCACCATCTTCGTTTAAGAGGCGCTCGAAAAGCTCGATAGCTTCATCGTGATCGTCAAGCATCAGAAACTTCTCAGACGTGTCCAAATTCTCGTCGCCAAGGACTTGGGAAACCCGAGCTTCACGCATCTCTTCGAGCATCTTGCCTTGGTTATCAAGCTGTTTTTTGGCGGGCACTGAAAAGGAAAGGAGGTGGTAAATCAGATACGTAAGCCCGATAAACAAAAGGATGGTATTAACTTCCATTGATCCTACAACCTCTACTTTAGATTTCGAGGAAAGCGAAGTCGTGAGGTCCGCCACGGCGGATCATATCAACACATCTCCATTCACATCCTCGGTACGTGCCACTCATCTTGCGATGATAATGGCCGAAATACCAACGTTCGGGGTGAACCATATCTAATACGTGTTGAAGGAACTTACGATTCCCGTCCACCACATCATTGCCAGTATATACGCAGGCTTCCGAAACGTCAATACCACCGGGACAGTCGTGGCTTATGACGGTGTGGATAGGGATCACCTCCGGGTCTGTCTTGGCCCGTTCTTGATACGTATCAATAGCTTGGAGGATATACTCTTGCTCGGCATACGATATGTTCTCTTCCGGCCACCAATCAAGGCCCCGCTGTCTATGCTCGGCGTCGATGGAACGTGCTCCACCGATGAATAAAATACCCTGTCGGATAGCTCCCCGTGGGATATACTCCCATTGGCCATACACCAGTTCGTCGGATTCCAGTTCACGGAGCATTTCGTGGTCGTCGTGGTTCCCGTCGATAAACCAGCACGGGTGATCGAACTCACGTTCCCATCTATTTTTGGGGTCCAGACGAGGGAAAAAGCCGAAGTCCCCCAACTGAATCATGAGATCAATCCGGTCCTTATAAACTTGACGGATCACATCGTAAAGGGCGTCAGCTTGGTCGAAACGTCCGTGTATGTCGCCTAACAGCAGGATGTTCATTGGTACCACCTCAGATCAAGTGTAATGGGAAATATCTCAAAAGAAAACCCCCGTCTCCGGGGGCTTCCATTCACACAACATCCAGTATTCAGGCAGTCCAACACTTCCGTAATGCAACTGAGATCACACGCGGAAGGCTTAGTCGTCCTTTTTGTCGTCGTCCTTATCCTTTTTCTTCTTGGCTTCCTCTTGCTTTTTCTCGGCCTGCTCACGCAGTGCCGGGGGCAAGTTTTCCAAGCCGCCAGCCTTTTTGACCTTCTTCTTGCACTTGACGCAATAGCCGGTCTGCTCCAGAACCTTCGTGCCGCAATTCGGGCATTCGAAAGTGTCCGCAGCTTCCTTTAGAATGGGAAGGAGCGCCCCACGAAGCTCGGGCTTATTGTACGCAAGCCGAATAAGATCATCGCGTAGTGCGCTTTCACGCTCTTTCTTGAACTTTTCCTTGTATTTCTCGTTCATGCGTTTCCACTCCTCGGCCTCTTCGGGAGACATATTCTTAGTTGGGTCTGCGGGCTTGCCTTCTTCAAACTTTGAATCTTTCGACATTGTAATCCTCCAAAAGGATGGGGGCTTTTAACCCCCATCTCTATCTATTATAGTGAGTTCGCGCTTCCGATCGTGTACGTGATCGGGATGTACTTCAAGGGGAAGATCGGTGCGTAAAAAGCACTGACTCGAAGTACGGTCGGATCGTTAGGATCCGGCTCGGCACGAACACCCTTGAAGTCTACAATGATCTGCTGCTCCATAAGGGTGTTAAGTAGTCCCGAAAGGGCCAACTCTACATCCTGCGCCCGGCTGGTGAGGAACTTCAAACCGATGAAACGGTCCAAGCTCTTGCGTGCCTGTTTCTGGACGTGATCCTTAATAGCGACAATCGAAGGCGTTGACGTGAACCGGTTGGTAACGTCGGTGGTTAGACCGTCACGTACCTGTAGGAACGATCCTAGATCTTCGAGGACTGTAACACCACCGACAGCAAGCTGGTTCTTTTCGATCTCATCAAGCGATCGGTTAAGGCGTCTGAAACCGACAAGGCGACGTCGTGTTAACGGGGTTGCAACATCGAACTGCGGACTTACCAGAACACCGGCAAGTGCCGCCGCTACATACGTTCCGTCGACGATGAAACTCTCATCTTCCCCAAGCTCGTTCGTCAGTGTGACGATTGCGCTATCGGGGTATACGAGAATCGACCGTTCGCTCTTGAGGCTCTTCGCGATGTTAGCCGCGTCTTCAGGACGAGTGCCCGAAGCAACACCGAAGATGCACCGGCGTTCCTGACGGAAACGCTGGCTCGACTGGATCTCGGAGTGGTTAACATAGGCACCCATAACATCCGGGTCCGTCGTAAGAGGGACCAAAAGATCAGGGGTAATGCCCGAAGCCAGCGGCTTTTTAAGCTCTTCCAAAGCGTCCATGAACGCCGCTGTAGGAGCTTGACTGAAGCCGGGGGTCTTTAGTACCTGCTTGCACCCGACGATGACCGCACCGTTCAACACAGCGAGGTATGACGCCAAAGTAAGCGGGTTCTCAGCGGACAGCTTGCCGTAATTGCGCTGAATGTCCCGGAACCGAGTGAACAGACGGGTTGAGAAATCCGTCTTTTCGTATTCGTAAGAGATATAGTAGAAATCTCCGATTCCCGGCTCGGCACCTGACTTGTTGTAAGTCGTTACTACCGCCGTATCACCTACTCCGATATCCGTCGTGTTGTCCACCCGAACTTCAGTGCCCGGAACGGCCTTGACGACTTTGCTGAATCCCGTAGTGAAAGTCTCCGACACATTCAGTGTGAAAGACTGTCCGTCCGTATAATCGCCGGTACCAGCCTCCAAAATCGTGAACCGAAGTCCCGTGTTGGAATCCTGATACGTTTGACCAACCACACCTTCGCCGGTTGAGCCGTTGGTAGCCGAAGAGGCCACATCGAACCCATCCCGTGCACCTGTTCCCGCAACCGAATCACCGGCTTCGATCCCAATGCCCGTATCGTTAAGTGCCGAATCCGTTCCGGTACCAAACGTGAAGGATGCTGTGGAACCTTCCGCGAATGTAGTCAAGCGGAGGTAAGTCCCTTCGCCCGGCTTTACAAACGTATCAGCAAAGGCCGATGCAATGTACTCGGTAGCAGCCGTTGGGCTGTACCAATCCGAGGCTTGACTGTTCAGAACAGCAGCGATCTCGTGGGCTTCAACACGTCGTTGCGAGGCACTATCACCTTCGCTGAATCCAACGTACTGGTTAGCTGTTCCGGCACGAACCTCAATGCGACTCTGGTTCGTGTCCAAGTTGGAAGTGATGCGGATCTTGTCCGTATCTTCTACGGCCACCGTGGCATCTGTGAGGGCTGCATCCAAAGCGGTCTGGATTGCGCTTACCGAGGCTAGGCTCGATAGATCCAACGTATGCTCAGTGCCATTTACCGCTACAACAAAGTCTGCGGTAGAAGCGCTATTAAGGGAAGCAAGGTCTGAGGCCGAGATCGCACCACTAAGAAGCGTAGCTCCTTTGTTAACAGCTTTCTCGGTGCCCTCGGCATACTGGAAGTCAGTGAAACCGAGAGTCCCGTTAGCGTTGCCGTCCTGCACCCTGATATGGGATGCATCTGCAGGTCCCGAAGGAGACACTTTCGATCGAAGGAGGAAACGCTCATCATCAGCACCCGAATCCCGGTAGCTCGCTACCAGAATGTTCTCATGCGAATCACCGTTGGTGAAACCAAGGACCGGGTTGGCTGTGCCTGTACCAATCGTAAGGCTTTCAGAAGCCAAGAGTTGGACTTTACCCGAACCATCATCAACCGCATGTCCGTCGTTGCCAACAACTGCCGGATCACCTACCGTAAGATTTGCGTTGGTGATCTCGGTGTTAATCAACGTAGCTAATTGTGCAGCCGTTTGACCTGTCAATGTTCCAAAATCAACATTAACGGGGGTACCGTTCATGTCAAAATCGAAAAGATCATCGGACGCATCGGTGAATGCAAAGCTCTCCGTTGATGTACCAGTAATAGTAGCATCAGTCGGTACCGACCGCCAGATATCTTCGGCAATGTCAGCACCTGTTCGGCCCAACCCTGCTGTAAGAGTGACGCTATAGTCCGTACCGTCTACTTCAAACTCAAATACGTCGTTTTCGGTAGCAACGATGTCGTAAGTCGAACCATCGTCATGTCCGTCAGAAACGGTCACACCGAAAGCAGACTGGTTAAGGTCTACCGTTAGGCTGTTACCGTCTACATCCACATACAAGGTGTCAGACGCATCCGCATAGAGCGAATACGGGTCAGCCGCGTAATTCGTGAATACAGCAGGCTCGGCCCCGATCTCTTTGAACGTCACCGTCACGGTTTCGTTCACACCATCAGCGCCCGCAATGAATGCGTCCGGGTTAGTTTCCACACCGGAAGGCCACTGGATCGTTTCGTTAACTCCGGTGGTACCGAAATCAACCTCGAAAAGCTGCTCGTCTCTGCGGGAACTGTAAACGCTATACTGGCCGGGTGTCGTAGCCGTCGACTGGCTCAAGACTTCGAAGGTTAGTTCATCATCCTGAAGCTGGTTGTACCAATACGTTGCCCACACCGTGTGACTCGGCGGAATAGCATCTTCAACCGTCACTTTACGGGTTTCAGGATCAACGTCCACAACCCCTACCGGGCCATTAGCCATCGCCTCGGATAGATTGTCTCCGTGGTATACTTTAACAAGATCGGCCCGGTGCGTGCTCACGCCTACCCGGCTGTTCGATACATTGCCAAAGAGCTTCGAGTCTAGAGACGTGCTCCGTCCGTTACCCGTCGTAGGTACATTACCTAGTAGGACAGTCGTGTCGGAGGTCACAGCCGGGCTGACCGAACGATCTACAAATCGGCTGGTCTCTTCGAAATACATCCGGTTATCAACCAGCGATGCACTGATCTGAGTCTCGTCGAAAAACTCCGTGCCTGCCGTATGCAGGCCAGATTCGATCGTTGCCGCCGAACCCCAGAGAAGTCGACCGTTCTCGTCAACTACGTAATCGTTACCCTCGATATAATCGGTGCGTCCGGGGCTGATACCAACCTGTTGGACTTTCCGAATTCCCGTATTGGGGAGGTAATCGAAAGTGTCTTGCCACGTGTTGTGGAAATACTCAACGGAAACGACGGCCCCTACAATCGGAGCCTGCTTGAGCGTGACCGCTCCGTTAGTTCCATCAACCTCTTCGGGCACTACTTGGTTGCCGTCTACCTTGACCACAACATCGGAAGGATCCGTCGTGATGATCCCGCCGTTATCGCCCGTAACAATCGGAGCCTGATAGACGTAAAAGGTACGGTTGCGCGTGGTTTTTTGACCAGCACCAAAACCAAGAACCGAGTTAGCTGTTCCCGAAAGGATCTCAATCGACCCTTGGGCTTCCAACTGAATTCGGTTATTGCCTTCGTTGTCCGCAGCTACACTGGCGGTAAGACCTACAATGCCCGCAGCGTTAATGTCGTTGACCACATTGTTGGCGCTCTGAGTCGCACCTGTCGTGAGGGTCACACTTGCGTCTGCACCGTCCACGTTGAGATTCAGGACGTTAGCCCCGGATAGAATCTCATAGTCTTCGACTTGCGACGAAAGGAGGATTGCGGACTCTTCAGCCACCTGACCCGAAAGGTCATCGGTGAACTTCGTGTCGGTACGGTTGAAGAAATACGTAACACGCACATCTTCACCGGTCTGTGGCGGCACTTGCAAGGTGATAACACCCCGCGCACCGTCTACAGCAGCAGGCGACACGAGATCGCCATCTACGGTTACTGTGATATCGGAAGTATCACTCGTCACTAACCCTTGCCCATTACCCGATACAATCGGATAATTCTGGACACGAAACTTGACTTCACTGCCAGTCTTCGCACCCAAAACAGGGTTATCAGGGTTAGCATTGTCGAGGATGAACCTGTCGTTCACGTCCTCATTGACAATACGTTGATCTACCGATGCCGAAGAACCACGCACCAGCTCAAAGTCGTCTTGGGATAGAGTCTCCCGACCGACACCAATAAGAACCGGAATCCGGTTCCCCGTTGGAGGGCCTGACGAACCTTGCTGAGTTTGTGTTTTTGTGTATACTCCGGGTGGAGCGTAACTATCGAATGGTCCAAATGCCACGACGAACCTCACTTATCGCTTAAATGATATGCGATCAACCACTGAAGGCAAATATCAATAAAATACCGGGCGTCACTGATCAGACGATTCCGATTCACGTTTCTTGTGCTCTCGGATTACCCGATCATTCTCTTTATGAAGACGCTGGAACCGTTGCACGTCCTTGTTGGGCATCGGTTCGTAATTGCCTTCCGAGTTGAGACGAAGCGGTACTTGACCTTCGTCTCCGTATTCTCGTTGAACTTTTCTTTTTCGACTAGTGCGATCCTTAACGTGTTCCCACCTAACTTCCGCATCCCGACCAATTCGCTTATCATGATCTCGGTCAAGCGAATCAACCCCGGTGTTTCCCGGAACTTTTCCGTCTCCGAAAGCAAAACCAAAGTCAGAAATCAACCGTTCAGCCTCGGCCCCACAAGAGGAGCACGAAAGCGTTTTGGGGGGCTCTTTTCTAAAGAGCTTTTCTTGGCGGAGTCCGCAAGAATCACAACCATACTCAAATACTGCCATAAGGACCCTCTACTAACCGATACGGTATATAAACACTTTAGCGGATCTTCTCTAAATCACCCTTGGAATCTACCACGTATACCAAACCGAACCCGTTGAGGTTGTTTTCCCCACGTGAGTCCATGTTATCGGGCCTTTCAAGAAGGATCCCATCGTCAGCTACGGCCCCTCTTGCATCTTGATCAAAGGATTCTGGAGTGATTCTCTTAATAAAGAGCGGCTTCGCTATGTAAATCTCCCAATCGGTCATAAGGGAAAGTGAGATATTGGCGAGGTAGTAATAGTCGTCACCCGTATCGTCATAAGGCTCTTCGGACTCGCCACCAAACGACACACTGTTCAGGATGAGGCCCTCTTCGGCCAACCGTTCACGTCGCCATTGCCAGAGGTACATAACTACAAGATCAGCCAACTCGCCCCGCGTCATTGAATCACGAGCAATGATATCGAAATCAATCGACATATCGATCTTGCCCCCATACACATCCGCCACATCCGAACGTTTCTCTTCGACAACGACGGCCATCGCATCACCGCCCTCTAGCTCTTTTCCGAAAGCCAAAACGACGCCGGGGATCGCTTCATTATTCGAAACCTCCCCGCCACCAATATAATAAGGCCCCCGAGAAGCAACGGGATAACGATAGTCCGCAATGACCTGTGTTCCCGGCGTAAAGGAACGAAGGAAAGTTATTTCGCCAGTGGAAGCGTCAAGAGTGTAATCCCCTGCGTCTTCCGTACCCACTGCAAGCGAAGTCACAGCGAACCCGTTCTCAAGCTCTAAGGCAATATCTTCAACGGGGCGTGTGCCTTCCCTCAGATCGTATTCGATAGCCGTACCATCCACTTCCAGACGAATGGTGGAACCCTTCGGCACATGGGGCTGAACCATGAGGCCCGTTACTTCCGGTGCTACATACCCGGAGGTAAAACCAAGCGTTGGGTTGGCTGTGCTGGTTGCATCATCCTCGATGCGCAAACTCTGGGAGGCCGTGATCTCAACCGCATTTGAAACGACGTCTACCGAATAGAGCGTCCCGTCCAAACCCGTAGCTACGATAGCCGCTTCGATTTCATCCGCCACATCGGCTGCCCCAAAGTTGCCCGCCGTCAGTGTTACGGAGACAGACATGCCGTTGATCTCGAAAGCAAAGACGTCGTTGGAACCGCTGATAATCGTGTAGGGCTGTGTATTCGATCCCTTAACCGACACTGGCACATAGCCTTCGTCGAACCCGAAAAGGATGTTCGTGTTTCCGCCGCCGATGTACAGCGATTGGGCCGCTGTAAGGCGTAGGGCTTTCCCTGTGTGGAGCAAATGGTCGGGGTAAGCATAGAGGCGGACGCTACCCTCCAGCACCGGAGCATACGCTAGGATAGCCGACGTCTCGGTTCCGGTTTGAAACTCAATGATCGGTTCCTCTAGAACCGAAAGGAGGGGGTCCACCCAAAACTGAAATTCAGGTACATCACCCGTTGGGGTAATGTCTTCGATCTGGACATAATAGACGCCCGGCTCGGAGGGGAAATTACCACCATACTCTTCGACGGCGGCAGTGTCCTCACGTACCCATTCAAGGGCGGTACCCCGGTGGTCGTCTACTTTAGCCAACATGATGTACGAATACATCGTGCCGATGTAATTGTCGGCGGCCAGTGACATGGGGTTGGCGCTGGCGCTCTGTAGAACGATCCCCTTCTGGGGACGCTCTGAAAACTCATACTTTTCCCGAATGTGCTTGACAACATCCCGATGCCGTGGGTTTGCATCGAAGCAAAACCTGAGCGTCTCCATAAGACGCTTTTTCACGGCACGTGATAGATAGTGATACATAGCACATCGGCAATATTAGGGTGTCCATTAACTGCCCCCACGAATTCGCTTTAAGCTACGAAATCATGGAGATCGTGCATCTGGATGATATCTTCCACCGCTTTCTCAAGGAGGCGCTTGTCAAGGCCCTGTGCGAACTCGTCAGCCAATTTATCGGTGTCCCGGAAATGGCGTTCAAATTTGCGCAAAAGAGTACCCGCCCGATCACGAGACTCGACCTCTACGGGAAGATCCCACATACGGGCGATTTGTTCGAACTGCTCACGACTTTCATGGTCCCCCACGTATCCCATCAAATTGCTGAGAGCTTCTGTGGCACCGAGCATTTCCCGGACTTGCGACCACTTGCCCCACGGCCCTGATCGGTAGGCTTCACGGGTATTACTTTCCAGTGCCTTGAGGATAGGTTGGAGGTGTGTGCGAAGCCCCTTTTTCTTGTTCCCCAACTTGATCAACTGGTCTTTAAGGTCGGTCATAAGATACTCTCACACGGTTAGAGGGATTAATTAAACATATTCTTGCATGGATTGGACCAACAGTCCCTGAGCCACGGAGGTCATGGGGTCGTCGGCTTGTCGAATTTCACTGATCTCAATTGGAAAACGCTTGCGCTGTTTTTCGAATACTTCCTTGAACAAGTCGAGGAATCCACCGGCCAACGATGTTCCCCCGGACACGATGATGGGGATAGCTTCTTTGAGTTCCGTGTCATTCTGTGTGTTCTTGAACTGCTTGCCGATATTGTCGAGGGCGTATTTGATCAGTGACTTGTAATAGACAACCAGCGCTTCCTCTTCGCGGCTTTGAGGGTTCGTGAGGTCTATCCCTTTCTCTTTGATGGAACAGAGGCGGGAAGCGGTCGAACCCACAGCCTTCGAAGCGTTCTGGTCAATCCAGTCGCCGCAGTTGTGTACGACAGCACCCCAC
>Ga0136591_1001005_pt1 | contig 9945 bp, 8 predicted proteins | sample AntRauMFilla3767_FD_104929 | JGI IMG/M metagenome (GOLD analysis project Ga0136591, IMG submission 104929) | Saline lake microbial communities from Rauer Islands, Antarctica - Metagenome Filla 3 #767 | ecosystem: Environmental > Aquatic > Non-marine Saline and Alkaline > Saline | place...
GCGACAGCTCTCCGTCGATCCGTCCGTAATTCTCTCGTCGAGACCGTCAGTACAACCGCTTCGACACAGAACTCAGGCCGCAGAAACAGCTAGCCGAGGATGCTTTGTGAGGTACTGATACTTATCCGCTGATAGATGTTACAGGGGTTGTAACAGCCTCCCGTCCACAGGTTCTTGCATCGTCGCCACCGATAGCATCTGTGACAGTTCCGCACCGCCGCGGTTTCGAGACACAGCACGAGGAGGTCGCAGGCGTTGCGCTCCCCGTCGAGGGCGACCTGCCCGCGTGGCTGCGCGGCCGCTACGTGGCGAACGGCCCGGGACAGTTCGAGGTGGGCGACCGGACGCTGGGGCACTGGTTCGACCCGCTGGCGATGGTGCGCGGGTTCGCAATCGACGACGGAGTCACCTACACGAACCGGTTCGTCCGGAGCCGGGACTACGAGTACGCCCGCGACCGGGGCCGTGTCCGCACACAGTTTCCCGGGACAGCACCGGACCGCCCGATGTGGACGCGGATTCGACAGGCGCTGACCGGCGTCTTTCCGGACAACCCCGTCATCGGCGTCGCCCGCATCGGCGGGGAGCTGGCCGCGATCACCGAGTCGCCGGTCGCACTGACGCTCGACCCCGAGACGCTGGCGACGACGGGGCGCATCGACCTCACGGCCGGGCTCGACGCCGACCTCACGCTCGGCCACCCACACTACGACCCGTGGCGGGCGTGCCTGGTCAATCTCGGCGTCTCCTACGGTCGGGAGACGACCTACACCCTCTTTCGCCGCGACGGCGGGTCGGTCGCCCCGACGGCGGCGGTCGCCTTCGACGACGCCCCCTACGTCCACTCCTTCGCGCTGACCGAGCGCTACGCCGTGCTCCCGGCGATGCCTTTCGGCCTCGACCCGACGGCGCTGCTGCTCGGCGCTATCTCCGGCACGACGTTCGTCGACGCGTTCGACCGGTTCGACCGGCCCGGCGAGTTCGTCGTCGTCGACCGCGAGACGGGCGCCGTCGCGGCCCGCAACCGGGTCGACCCACTGTTCGTCTACCACCACGCCAACGCCTTCGCGGACGGCGACGAACTCGTCGTCGACCTCGTCGGCTACCGTGACCAGCGGGCCGTGACCGACCTGACGCTCGCGAATCTCCGGAGCGAGACCCCGTCGGTCCCGCGGGGCGACCTGAAGCGGTACCGACTGCCACTCGACGGCGGGCGGGCGACGGGCGAGACCATCCGCGAGGGCCACATGGAGTTCCCCGTTATCGACTACCCCGCGCGCCTCGGCGAGTCCTACGACCGGCTCTACGTCGCCGAGGCCGACGGCCAGTCGGCGCTGCCGACCCGACTGGCCCGGGTCAGTGTCCCCGACGGCGAGGCGGTGACGTGGGCGCCATCGAACGGGTTCCCGGGCGAGCCCATCTTCGTCCGCGCCCCCGAGGACGCCGACGCCGAGGGCGTCGTCCTCTCGGTCGTGCTGGACGCCGCGGCGAATCGTTCGTTCCTGGTGGTGCTCGACGCGACGACGATAGAAGAGCGCGCGCGGGCCCCTCTCCCCCACCGACTCCCCTACGGCTTCCACGGCCAGTTCTACGCCGCCGCCGACCCCGTCCGTAGCATGGCCTGAGCCAACCGATTGCCCGCGAGGGAGACGGCACCAGGTCCGTTCACGGTTTTAGCCGGACACTACCCGATACCGCCGGGCGAAAACTAAGTACCCGGCTCCCGTCGACTGGGATATGTCACCGCCCGGGCGCGAAGTCCAGTACACGGAATCGGACGTCATCGAGGTGTTCAAAGACCGGGGCGACTACGCCGAGCCGCTGACCGCAAAGGAGATCGCGGACCGGCTGGGCTGTTCGCGACGGACGGCGCTGAACAAACTCCACGACCTCGAGGCCGAGACGGACATCACCAGCAAGAAGGTGGGCGGCCGCTCGCGGGTGTGGTGGATTCCGGTCCGGACCGACTGACGATGTCGGGGCGCGAGGGGGTAGTCACAGCACCGCCAGTGACACGACGGCCATGACTCCGGGGCGGCGGCTCAGGGTCGCGTTCGCGCTGGCGGCGCTGGTCTGTGTGGCGGTACTCGTCGCCGGCTACGCGACGGCCGGGACCGACGCGACGCTCGACGATTCGGTCGGCACGGACCCGGGCAACGGGACTGGCGAGCGGGTCGTCCCGCCCCGCGAGAACATCACCGTCGTCGGGACCGACTCGACCGCCTTCATCACCGACGAGGGCGACGGTCCGCGAAAGCGGGCCGAACTGGTGGCCTTCGCCCCGAACGGGAGCCTCTATTACCGCAACGAGAGCCACACGCGCTACTGGGACGTGGACCCCGTCGAGGGAACCGACGCGACCGTCGAGTACGTCTACGCCGACCACCTCGAACCGGCGGACTGTCACTCCGACAGCGTCTGCACCCGAAACGGCGTCGAGCGGGTGAACCTGACCACCGGCAACGTGACCAGTGTCTACTCGCGCATCACGCCGGGGAAACACTCGACGCGGTGGCACGACGTCGACCGCATCGACGAGGAGCGCCTGCTCGTGGCCGACATCGCACAGGACCGCGCGTTCGTCGTCAACACCACGACCGAGGGAATCACCTGGTCGTGGGACGCCCAGACCGACTTCGAAACGAGCAGCGGGGGCCCCTATCCCGAGGACTGGACCCACATCAACGACGTCGAGTACGTCGAACTCGACGGCCGCCCGACCGTGATGGTGAGCGTGCGCAACCACGACCAGGTCGTCTTCGTCGACACGGAGACCGGGCTGCGCGAGAACTGGACACTGGGCAGCGACGGCGACCACGACACGCTGTACGAACAGCACAACCCCGATTTCATCCCCAGCGAGCGGGGCGGCCCCGCAGTGCTGGTCGCCGACTCCGAGAACGGCCGCGTCGTCGAGTATCAGCGCCGGAACGGCAGCTGGGAGCAGTCCTGGCTGTGGCGCGACCAGCGCCTGACCTGGCCCCGGGACGCCGACCGGCTGCCCAACGGCCACACCCTGATAACCGACTCCAACGGGGACCGCGTCCTCGAAGTCGCCGAGAACGGCAGCGTCGTCTGGTCGAGCACCGTCGGGTTCCCCTACGAGTCCGAGCGGCTGGGCACCGGCGACGAGAGCGCGGGCGGGCAGAGCGCGGCGGCGCTCGGACTGCCCAGCCGGACGCCGTCGGCGGCCAACCGCTCGGCCGTGAGCGAGGCGACGACGCTGCTGCCCAAATCGGTCGTCAACAGCGTCGCCTACCTGTTGCCGGGGTGGGTCGGACCCGTCGAGGCACTGGCCGCGGTGGGGCTAATCGTCGTCGGTTTCCTGTGGGCCGTCGCCGAGTGGCGCCGGCGCTCCTTCGAAGTGCATTTGCGGTGGCCGGTTCAGATACGTAACAGATGACCGGCTCCCACGTCGACGGCGAGGTGCCGACGGGCGTTCGGGCGCGCCTGCCAGCGTCGCCCATCGACAGCGACGACGCCCGGTGGCTCGGCTGGCCCCTCGTCGTCGGGCTGGCCGTCGTGGCTATCTACCTCGCGACGAACGACTATCCGGCCTACGGCGCCGGCCTGTACGTGGAGACTGCCGACGCAATCCGGGCCAACGGCTACGCGCTGCCCGCGACGGTGCCACAGTACGGCCCCGAAGGCGTCCCCTTCGCGTACCCGCCGCTGATGTTCTACGTCCTCGCCCTGTTGCGGGATCTCGGTGCCGGGGCGTTCGCGACGTCGCTGTATCTCCCGCCGCTGATTACCGTCACGGCGCTCGTCCCGACGTATCTCCTGGGCCGCGATATGGTGGGCGACCGCCGGGCCGGCACCGCCGCGGCGCTCGTACTCGTCTTGAACCCGCAGGTGCTGGAGTGGCATATCAGCGCCGGCGGGCTCGTCCGCGCGCCGGCGTTCGTCTTCGCACTCTGGGGGAGCTACGCCGCGCTTCGCATCTTCCGTGACAGAGCCCGCGAGTGGGTCCTGCCCGGACTGGTCGCCGTGGCGCTGGTCGCCCACACCCACCCGACCTACACCATCTTCACCGTGGCCACCTACCTCCTCTTCTGGGTCGGCTACGACCGCTCGCCGACCGGGTTCGTTCGGGGCGCGGTCGTCGGCTTCGGCGCGCTGGCGCTGGCGCTCCCGTGGCTGGGGACTGTCGTGAGCCACCACGGCGTCGCGGTCTTCTCGGGTGCCGCGGGCACGCACGGCGGCCTTTTCGGGGGCATCTACCGGCTCCGGCGGTGGGGACTTACCTGGAGCGTCCTTCCCCTGGTGGCCGCTGTCGGGCTGCTGGGGACGCGACACCGAGTGCTGGGCGTCTGGACAGCCGTCGTCTGGCTCCTGTTCGCCCAGCCCCGGTTTACGTACGCGGTCGGGGCCATCGCGGTGGTCGCAGCGGCCGTCGAACTCGCCCAGCGAGGGTACGCCGGCAGCGTCGTGACGGCCGTCGGTAGCGCTCTCGGTCCCAGTGCGCCCGAGACGCCCGACCGACCGGACGGCGGGGTCGCACGACCGACTGCGCCCGCCCGCGTCGTCGTCGCCGCCCTCGTCGTGGTCTCGCTGGTCGGCCTGGGGGGAATCGGCTACGAGTTCGCGGGCCCGGATGGGACGACGCCGGAGTTCGTCGACGACGACGACACCGCGGCGATGGCGTGGGCCGCCGACGAGACCGACCCGGACGCGACGTTCGTCGTCTTCGGCGACGCCGCCGAGTGGTTCCCGGTCTACACCGACCGGACCATCCTCGTCTCGCCGTGGGGCGCCGAGTGGCGCGGGCCGGACACCTACGAGACACACCTGAACGCCTTCGTCAACGGCTCCGAGTGTGCGAATCGGAGCTGTGCCGAGGCCGCGATGGCGACCGTCGACGCCGACCCCGACTACGTCTACCTGCCGAACGGCGCGTACACTGTCCGGGGCGAGTACGAGCGCGCGAACGACACCCTCGAAGCGTCGTTCGCCGAGCACCCGCGCTACGAGCGAGCGTTCGAGAACGACGGCGTGGTGGTCTTCCGGCGGCTCAGCGCCTAGTCTCGTGTCGCTTGGCCGCTATTCTCCGAGACAGCCCCAGGCCACACAGCTAGCCCCGACGCCAGCGATCGAACAGCGACTGACAGCGCCCGAACAGCGACGCTACCCGGTCAGATGAGACGGCCCACACGCTGAAGACCGCGAGGACGGTCCCCGCGACCACGTCCGTGGCCCAGTGGATGCCCAGTATCATCGTCGAGAGGACGATACTGACAGCGAGGACGACGGCGACCGGCGTCCACTTGGGGAACGTCTCGTGGTCCCGTATCGCCAGCAGGGCGACCGTCACCGAAAGGGAGGTGTGCAGCGACGGGAAGACGTTCGTGTTGGCGTTGACCTGACTGGTCAACAGCTGGAATCGCGGGAGCATATCGAACAGGAACGGCTCGACGATTGCGTAGTTTCGCGGCCCATAGGAGACAAAGAGGAGGTAACAGAACATCCCGATGGTGTAGTTGATGATGTAGGCGAAGGCCGTGTGTCGCAGGTAGCGCCGTTCGGCGGCGACCAGCCCCGCCAGGAGCGGAAAGACGAGCAGGAACGCGTAGCCGTAGACGTAGACGTAGCCGAAGTACAGCGTCAGCCAGCCGGGCACGGCCGACTGGAGGGTGGCGACGACTGTCCCCTCGATGGAGTACAGCAGCTGCGTGATGTTGTACCCGATAATCCAGGAGAGGTCGACGCCGGTGGTGCGGACCTGACTGTTTATCGCCAGCACCGCCACGAGCAGCCCGATCGGTCTGGCTGCCATCCGGAGCCGGTCCGGGAGGTCGTTCAGCGCAGTCCAGAGCCGGTCGGGGCCCACGACGACCGAGAGCGACACGGTCAGCATAAAGGAGAGGACGGCGACCACCTCGAGAAAGACGGCGACTATCCCCATGGTCAGGACCGAAGCAGTCGCTGCTGTTCATTGTATCGGTAGCCGGCCGCCCGGAACGCCTCGCGGGCGCGCTTCGGGTCGACAGTCCCACCGGAACCGAGGAACTCGGTGACGGGGTTCGACGGCTCCCAGGCGAGGTCGGCGGGGAGCCACGACGTGCCCGCCAGCGGGCTCACTGCGGGGTCGACGTAGCCGTCGAACACCGACTCGACCAGCCATCGCCGGTCGACCAGTCGGGCGAGAGTGTTGCGAAAGCGCGGGTTCGTCAGCGGCGGGCGACGGGTGTTGAACCCGACGAAGTAGAAGGCACCGCTGCGGTCGAGGTTGAGCGAGACGTCGTCGGCGCGGCCGATTCTCGAGGTGAGGTCGGGCCCCACGCCGAGTGCGGTCACGTCGGCCTCGTCGTTCGCGACGAGATTGACCGCGGAGGAGTCCGAGCCGACGAACTGGAGTTCGAACTCCTCGAACGCCGGCCCATCGGCCAGCGCGCTCGGCAGTCCCGTCTCTTCGGACGTCTGCAGGAAGTGGTCGTCGAACTGCTCGAGCACCAGTGTCTGGCCCTGCGTCACCGACGTGAACTCGAAGGGGCCGCTTCCGACCGGCTGGATGTTCGAGGTTACCAGCGCGTCAGTCGTCGTCACGCCGACGTCGACGCCGCTGACCGTCGCCTTGTTCGTCCGGTCGGTCCAGATATGCTCCGGGAGCAGTGGCACGGTGAGCACCCGGCGGGCTGTCTGGCGGCTGCAGTCGTCGAACTGTATCCGGACGGTGACGGCGTCGACGGCGGAGACGCTCTCGACGAGCGACGAGCGACCGCGAAAGCGAAAGGTCGGCACCGACTCCGAGAGCGAGCCCAGGGAGGTGTCCTGCAACAGCCGATAGGTGAACGCGGCGTCCGACGCCGTCAGGCGCGTGCCGTCGTGCCACCGCAACCCATCGCGCAGCGTCACGTCGAGTTCGAGGGGGTCCTCGCCGGTCCACTCCCAGTTCGTGGCCGCCCACGGGTAGAGGGTCCCCCGGTACCGGTACGCGAGTGTGTCGTACAGCAACTCGGTGATATCCGACGGCCCACGATAGCTCGACATGAGCGGGTTGAGATTCGCCATCGGGCGGTCGTCCGGCGTGGTCGCACGGAGTCTCGTCGCCGAATCACCCGTGTGGTTCAGTCCCAGCAGGTTCACCGGCGACGGGTCGAACACCCCGTTCCACCCGGTAAACCGGTCGGTGCGCGCGGCCCGGATGACGTTCGGGAAGCCAAGCACCAGGAAGGGACACACCTGCACGAGTCGCCGCTGGATACGCGTGGCCGTCTCGGTCCGCGCGCGACCGGTCTCCCGACGCTGTCGCTCGAGCAGGTCGTCCATCAGGAGATTCGTGTAGCCGAAGGGGTTCTGCATCCCGGACTCGACCGAATACGTCGAGTGCAACAGCGAGTAGAACGCGTCCGGGTCGGTAAACGAACCCGGGAACTGTCCGACGAACACGTCGTATTCGTGATTGATGAGCGTCTGTCGGTAGAGCTCCTCGGCGGTAATCGGCTGTATAGTCGACTGGATGCCGGCGGCGTCGAGCCAGGCCGACAGCTGTCGGGCGATGGCGATCGCGTACGGGTCCTGGTCAACCGGGAGCGTCTTTATCGAGAGCGAGACAGTGGTCGGCCGGCTCCGGCCGACGAGCGCGCGGATTTTGCTGAGACAGCCGCTGGAAGCCGCGAGCCCCCCCGTGAGACCTGCAACTACGGATCGACGGGTGACCCCCACATCACCACCGGAGCGGGACGCCATTATCGTAGGTGTTTACCTCATGATATAACAGCCCTGTGTTTGCGGGCGGGCGCTCACATGAAGCCGAAAAGCGGTGCCACGAGCCCCCAGACCCACACAGCACCGCCAGCGAGCGTAAAGAGCGAGCGTCGGTCGCCGCCACCAGCCGCTACGGTCCCGAGTGCGCCCATCATGAGCAGTCGGTGCTGTAGTATCCCGTCCGGCGGGACGAGTCCCAGCATCGCGAACTCGAGCGTGAAGCCGAGCGCGAGGCCGATGGCAGCCGCCGGCGCCGCGAGCCAACCGGGCAGGTCGGCGGCGTACCAGGCCACGGCCACCGGGAGTCCGATAGCCAGACACGGGTACAGTACGGCCACGAACAGCTTGGGAGTGACCAGCGGGATGGCGCCCTCCAGCCCGATGCCGACGGCGCGAACGCCCAGCGGAATCCCGGCCGCCAGCCCGAACACGACCAGCGCCTGGTCGCGGGTGGTAGGCTTGGATAGCACGTTGTCGAGACTCGCCCACTCGCTCCGGCTCGTGATGCCGACGAGAAGCGGTGCCAGCATACTCACGACGACGACGATGCCGCGGTCGAGCCCCCTGGCGTTGCGCTCGTGTCGGCGCTCGACGGTCCGAACGTCGCTCTCCTGAAACTCCGACTCCAGCATATCGGCCGTCCCCCGAACGGAGGTGACGGTGTGGCGCAGGCGGAACCAGTCCCAGTACTCCGAGTGGGCCTGTAGCGCGGTCCAAGACGACTCGTCGGAAGGGGCGAAAGCCCGGACGTGGTGGCGTGAACCGAGATACGTCCCGACGTGGAGCTGGTACTGCTGCTCGAGCCACTGCCCGTCGCCCGAGCCGGTCTCGACGTAGGTGTACCGCATCGACCCGTGGGCGTGTCGCCAGCTCGACACCGAGTTGCTCTCGGCTAACTGGATCTGCGCACCGAGGGGCTGGCGCGTCGGTTTCGTCCGGTCCCACCCGTCCTCGACGTTCTCCCCGAGCAGCTCTCGGGCGTCCGCCGGGTCCTCGGTGATGATGGCGTTGATGACGAGCGTCCGGTCCTCGAAGCTCTCGGAGCTGCTCGTGTAGGGCCACAACCTGTCACCGGCGTTACCGACCTCGATGATGGTTACCGAGCCGTCGACCTGGGGGCTGCGGTCCGGCGCGTGACCGGCAGCCGGCGCCGAGAGCGCGAGAACGACTGCGAACGCGAGTACGGCGAGCGCGAACGCGAAAGAACGCCCCATTGATGTGGCAGTCACTACAGGTTACAGCGTTAATTACGTATCGTTCAATCCCCACTCGGCTGCGCGCTGTCTGGCTTCCTGACGGGCCTGCTCACGGATCGCTGCAATTTTCTCCTCGTCTTCGAGGAACGCCTCGACCGCGCCGTGGTCGTCACCAGTCTCGGCCCCCGCGGCCGCCGGCCGTTCGGCGGGGGCCCCACGGCGGGTGCTGTCGGCCAGCGCCGGGTCGCCAGCGAGGCGCTCGGCCGGCATCCCCGGCGGGACGCGAAGCTCGTCGACCTCGTGGACGGCCGCGAGGTCGGCCGCCTCGAGTTCGAAGACCGAGACGTGGTAGGGGCCGGGGACCGCGAGGTCGGCCAGCGCCGGCGGCCCGCCCCTGTCGGTGCCTGTGTGGTACGCCACCACCGGCACACCGTCGGTGAACGTGACGACGCCGCGACCGTCGGCGTCGAGCAGCAGCGAGTCCTGGGGCTCGAACACCGCATAGCCCGTCACCGCGCGGTCGAGCACCTCCGCGAGCGGCTCGCGCGGGTCCGTGACCACGCGGGACTTCCGGAGTCGGCCCTGGGGGAGCCTCATGGTGGCTCCGGGATGACCGCGCTGCGGAACCGGTCGGCGACGTCGCCCGAGGCGCCGTCCCGGACCGACAGCGAGTCGGCCGCCCGGCGGTAGGCCCCGGCTGCCTCGCAGTCGGGGGCGTGAGCCAGCAGCGGCCGGCCGGCCCGACGGGCCTCGCGTGCGCGCTCGCTCTCCGGAACGGCCCCGAGCGTCGGCCCCTCGAAGTAGCGCTCGGTCTTCTCGGCGACGCGCTCGATACCGTCCTCGCGGACCTTGTTGAACAGGATACCCGCGACGTCGGTGTCGTAGGAGGTGGCGTACTCCTGGACTTTCAGGCCGTCCGAGGTGACATCCTCGCCCGCCGTAAACGGCGGGGCTTCCCTTCCACAGCGGGGAACCCGGTCGTCCGGTTCGGTTTCAAGACTGGCTCTCCCGGCGTCGATGGGGCGGGTTTCGACCCTCGGCC